>ENA-UOYA01000370-UOYA01000370.1-activated-sludge-metagenome-genome-assembly--contig:-NODE-370-length-61588-cov-45.051338_pt1 | contig 61588 bp, 49 predicted proteins | sample MGYA00238163_ERZ764804 | MGnify/ENA primary metagenome ERZ764804 (study PRJEB28919, sample SAMN05720223) | activated sludge metagenome | isolation source: Anaerobic digester | place: Hong Kong...
CGGTCCTTGCTGGCCTGCCGCTCAGGCCCGGCGGCGCCCGAGGGCAGGTAGAGCGAGACGACGGCAACATGGCCGAAATCGGCTTCGAGGTAGCGGCCTTCACGGTCGAACTCACCGACGCCAAATTCCTTGATGACATTCACGGGTTTCTGTTTCGACCACAGCGCGGTGCCGGCGTAGCCCTTTTTTTCGGCGGGATGGAAGTGGCCGTGGCTCTTTTTGGGTCGCAGCAGTTCCTCGGGTACGTCTTCAACGTTGGCCTTCATTTCCTGCAGGCAGAACACGTCCCAGCCGCGCAGGCTGTTCATCCAGTTGGAGAGGCCCTTGTTGTTGGCGGAGCGGATGCCGTTGGCATTGAGGGTGACGATGCGCATGGATTTGCTGGCCTTGCGTCGCAGGACGCGAGAAAATACGGTGTTCCCCATTTTCCATGAACGGCGCCATTTGGGCGCGGTTCACGTCTGCCTGAAAGGAAAGCATTTGCCCATGACCGCAACCACGCCCGATTCCCGCTCGCCCGACGCCTTCCGCCAAGACTTCCTCCGCTTCGCACTTGCCTGCGACGTGCTTCGCTTTGGTGAATTCAAGACCAAATCCGGCCGCCTGTCGCCGTACTTTTTCAACAGCGGTTTGTTCAATACCGGCGAGTCGTTGCACCGGCTTGGCCGCTACTACGCCGATGCCGCGCTGGCGTCGGGCGTGGCCTTCGACATGACCTTCGGCCCGGCCTACAAGGGGATTCCGCTGGTATCGGCACTGGCCATCGGACTTGCCGAAAAAGGTCACAATTTGCCGTATTCGTTCAACCGCAAAGAGGCCAAGGACCACGGCGAAGGCGGCTTGATCGTCGGCGCGCCGCTCAAGGGGCGGGTGCTGATTGTGGACGATGTAATCACCGCCGGCACCAGCGTGCGCGAGTCGGTCGCCATCATTCGCGCGGCGGGCGCCGAGCCCGCTGGCGTGCTGATCATGCTCGACCGCATGGAGCGTGGCACTGGCACACTCTCTGCAGTACAGGAGGTTGAAACAACGGTCGGCATCCCCGTGATCGCCATCGCTGCCTTGCCAGATGTGCTGCAGCTGGTGGGTAGCGACGCCGGCCTCAGCCAGTTCAAGGACAAGATTGAAGCCTATCGTGCTCAGTATGGAGTGCTCGCCTAGCTCGCCGCGTCAGGCGCTGGTTACGCGTTGGTGGCCGCTCGCTGCGGCCTGCGCATTGCTGGCGGCGGGAACGTGCGAGGCCCAGCTCTACAAGTGGGTCGATGAAAACGGCAAGGTGCAATACAGCGACACCATCCCGCCGGCAGCAAACGACCGCGCCCGCAAGGAGCTGCGCGCCGACGGATTGGTCAAAAACAATACCGAGCGCGCAGCAACCGTCGAGGAGAAGCGGCTGGCCGCCCAGCGCGCTGCCGACGAAGCAAAGGCAAAGGAGGCGCGTGCGGAGCAGGAACGCAAGGACAAGGCACTGTTATCGACCTATGCCGACCTCAAGGATTTTGATCGCGTCCGTGATCGCGCCCTTGGAAACATTGAAAGCGAAATCCGCAATCTGACCGAACGGGAATCGATCCTCGCCAAGATCGTCGCCGGTCAACCAGCCACGACAGACGATCTGGCGAAACTGGCATCGCCAGCCAACGCGCCAGCCACGCCATCACCTGCACCTGCGCCGGGCACCTCACCGGCTTCCGGCGCGGCCAAAGCGCCGCCCCCGGCCCCGGCGAAGCCCGCTGCCCCCAAGTCAGCCAACGCGTTGCTGCTGGAGGCGAAGTCCGAGCTGCCGCGCGTCACCGAGCTGCTCACCCGCAAGCGCCGCGACCGTGCCGATCTGGCAACCCTCTACGCCGCCGAACGCATCCGGCTGGCCAACCTGATCGATGCCGAGAACGCCAAGCTGGCGGCGGCAACGGCAGCCTCGGCGGCAGCCAGCAAGTCAGCCGCCGCAACCAGCCCAGCGCCGGTCAGGAAGTAGCAGCTTTTCGCGGAATCCCTTATTGGATGAGCGCTAGCGGCGATTTTTCGTTGTAGTCGAGTTTCGGCCTATTCATACCCGGAGCCCTCGTCCGGTGGTCTTTTCGCGCAAAAGCCGTAAGCCTGACCACGACGCGGCTATCCTCCGCGTCCATGAAGATTGCATTCCACGTTGACCCCATCGCCAAGCTGAAGGCGTACAAGGATTCCTCCGTCGCCATGATGCGCGCCGCCCAGGCGCGTGGCCACCAGATCTTCGCCATCGAGCCGGGCGGTGTTTTTTCCAGCCGTGGCGTGGTGCAGGCCTTCGCGCAGCCGATCGCGGTAAACGATGACGACCACGACTGGTACGAGCTGTACGAGAAGGCCACCCTTCCGCTCAACGAATTTGACGCTGTGATCGAACGCAAGGACCCGCCGTTCGACATGGAATACATCTATCACACCTATCTTTTCGAGCGTGCTGCCGACCAGGGCGCGCGGGTGTTCAACCGCCCCGGCGCCATTCGCGACAACAACGAGAAGATGGCGATCCTCAAGCACCCGGACATGATCGCGGCGACCACGGTGACTCGTTCGCCACAGGTGCTGCGTGATTTTGTGCACGAGTACGGCGACGCCATCTTCAAACCGCTCGACGGCATGGGCGGCAGTGGCATTTTTCATGTCCGCGACGGCGACAAGAACCTGTCGGTGATCATCGAAACCCTGACCCGCCATGGCACGCAAACGATCATGGCGCAACGGTTTCTGCCCGAGATCGTCGATGGCGACAAACGCATCCTGCTGATCGGCGGCGAGGTGGTGCCGTTCGCGCTGGCGCGTATTCCAATGATCGGCGAGACGCGCGGCAACATGGCGGCGGGCGGCCGCCCCGAGGCGCGCCCGCTGACCGACAGCGATCGCCACATCGCCGAGACGATGGCCAAACGGCTGTGGGCAGAAGGCCTGTTTCTGGTTGGCCTCGACGTGATCGGCAGCAAGGTCACCGAGATCAACGTCACCAGCCCCACCGGCTTCGTGGAAATCAAGGCGCAGACCGGTTTTGACGTCGCGACGATGTTTATCCGCAACCTGGAGTCGGTGCTCCAGTCCTGAATCGGCATTTTTGCCGCACCGCAGCAATTTCCCTGTTACCATCGCGCCAAATTAGTCCAAAAGTGCCACATTTCAGGGCATGATGTGACCTTCGGCCAGCGGCCTGATGCCGCCGGCTGAACGTGAGGGCGAGGCATGATCGGTATTCTCATCATCGCGCATGGCAATCTGGGTGACGCGCTCATCAATTGCATGACGCACGTCCTCGGCAAACGGCCGGAGGGCATCGCATCGATGCAGGTCGCCGGCACCGACTCGCCCCGCGAGCTGATGCCGTCGGCGCAGCGCATGATCAACGCACTGGACGAAGGCGACGGCGTGCTGCTCATCACCGACATCTTCGGCGCCAGCCCATCCAACCTCGCCTGCAAGATGCTGGTACCGGGGCGCGTTGAGGCCGTTGCCGGCGCCAATGTGCCGATGCTCGTGCGTGCCATCACCTATCGTACCCGCGGCATGGAGACCCTGCTGAAGCGCGTGGTCTCCGGCGGCTGTGAGGGCGTGTTCCACATCGCGGCTGACCCGATCCTCGGCCCGCAGATCGCCCACTCCGCCGCCAATGAGGGCGTGCCGGCCCTCAATCGGCATTAGCCTGGGCCACAACGCACCGTGCGAGGGCATTTCCTGGCAAGGCTGGTATAACTGGACGCATGCAAAAGCGCGACATCGAGATCACCAACAAGCTGGGCTTGCACGCGAGGGCGTCGGCCAAGCTCACCCAGACGGCCACCCGCTTCAAGTGTGAGGTCAATCTCGAACGCAACGGTCGCCGCGTCAACGCCAAGAGCATCATGGGTGTCATGATGCTCGCCGCCGGCAAGGGTGTCACCATCCAGATCGAAACCGACGGCGAGGACGAGGCCGACGCCATGCGCGATCTGGTCGCGCTGATCGAAGACAAGTTCGGCGAAGGCGAGTAGCCGCGTCGCCGGGGTATCACCCGGCTTTCCCCAGAGCAGGTGTTCGGATGGCACGGCCCGCAGGCGGCCTTCGCGCAATCGCGTCGTCGTCACTTGCTAGCATTGGCTGGTGAACGCCGCCGTCGAACCCGTCCAGCCTGCTCCGCCCGTCAGCCAGATATCGTTTGTGCTGCACGGTGTGGCGGCCGCGCCGGGCATCGCCATTGCGCGGGCGCAACTGGTTTCCCACGCCACGCTGGAAGTGGCGCACTACGACGTGGCGCCGGAGCAGATCGAGGCCGAACTGGCGCGCTTCGACACGGCGCTGGCTGCAGTTCGCGCTGACTTCGAGGCGTTGCACGAACGCATGAAGGGCGAAGACGCGCCCGCGGAGTTCGGCGCCTTTCTCGATGTGCACTGGATGATCCTGACTGACACCCAGCTGTCGAAGGACCCGAAGCTGCTGATTGAAGAGCAGCGCTGCAACGCCGAGTGGGCCGTTACCCAGAAAATGAACGAATTGGTGGAGCAATTCAGCCAGTTCGACGATCTCTACCTGCGCGAGCGTGCCAACGACGTGGTGCAGGTGGTGGAGCGCATCGTCAAGGCGCTGATGGGCAAACCGAGCGAGTTGCCGCTGATCAACCCCGATCACGCCACCGCGCTGATTGCGCACGATCTGTCGCCGGCTGATGCCATCCATTTCAAGGAATCCGCCTTCGCAGCCTTCGTCACCGACGTCGGCGGCGCCACCTCACACACCGCGATTGTTGCGCGCTCGCTGGGCATTCCGGCAGTCGTCGCGCTGCATAACGCGCGCTCGCTGATCCGTGAGGCAGAGCGACTGATCGTCGACGGCGACAACGGTCTCGTCATCGTCAACCCGGACCAGCATGTGCTGGCCGAGTACGAGCTCAAGCAGGGCAGCCAGCGCATCGAGCGGCAAAAGCTGAAGCGGCTGGTATCCACCCGCGCCGTCACACTCGACGGTATCGCGGTTGATCTTAATGCCAACATCGAGCTGCCGACCGACGTCAAGGGTTGTGTGGAAAACGGCGCCGACGGCGTGGGCTTGTTCCGCAGTGAGTTCCTGTTCATGCATCGCGAGGATCTGCCCACCGAGGATGAGCAGTTCGAGGCCTACCGCGCTGTCGTTGAGGGCGTGCAGGGTCGCCCGGTCACCATCCGCACGTTCGATCTCGGCGCCGACAAGCGGATGCCGGGTCTCGGCGACCGGCCCAGCGAGAACCCCGCGCTCGGGCTGCGTGCCATTCGCCTTTGCCTCGCCGAGCCGAAACTGTTCATGACGCAGTTGCGTGCGATCCTGCGCGCCAGCGCCTACGGTCGCCTGCGCATCCTGGTGCCGATGCTGGCCAACGCGCATGAGATCCGGCAGACGCTGGCGTTCATTGAGCGGGCCAAGGCCGAACTGCGTGCGCAGAAGATCGCGCACGACAACGATGTGCCGGTCGGTGGCATGGTCGAAATTCCAGCGTCTGTGCTTTCGCTGGGCTACTTCATCGAGCATCTCGACTTTCTCTCGATCGGCACCAACGATCTGATCCAGTACACGCTGGCCATTGATCGCACCGACGACGCTGTGGCGCATATGTACGACCCGTTGCATCCGGCCGTGCTGAAGCTGATCGCACAGGCGATTCGCACCGCCAACAAGGCGAATACGCCGATTGCGGTGTGCGGTGAAATGGCTGGTGAACTGCGTCTGACCCGTCTGCTGCTCGGCTTCGGGCTGCGCAATTTCTCGATGCACCCGGCGCAACTGCTCACCATCAAGCAGCGCGTGCTCACCTCCAGCATTGCCGATTGCGAAGCCGCCGCCAACCGCATCCTTCGCACCGACGATCCGGACAAGATTGCAGCTGCATTGGTGCGTCTGAACGCACTCTAACCCGCCAGATCTCGCCCCCCGGCTGCGCCAGTTCGCGCCGTTTTCCCGCAATTCACGCAGCACGCCTGCAACTCATCGCACGCCCCTCGCGGCCCGGATTTGCTGCGTCTACAGTTCGCTCCATCGACGAATCGCACTCTTCTTACAGGGTGATGCAACAGACCAAGGAGCAAACCATGAGCCGCAAGTTTTCAATCCTCTCCCGCACCGAATCCGCTGTCTCCGCACTCGCTGCATCGGCGTTTGCTGTGGTGACTGTGGGTGTCGTACTTGGCGCATTCGCCAACGTGGCGCCCACCCCCGTCGCACATGAAGTGATCGTCTTTGACCACGTGACGATCACCGCACCACGTTCGGTCTAACTCGCACAGATTTGCCTGCCTCTGCAGGCTCCCTCCTCCCTTCCCCCGGTTCGCCCCCGAGACCGGGATTTCCGCCACCCGTTCCTCCGACGGGTGGCGTTTTTCTTTCCAGTTCCGCCGCATGCGATGTCGGGCACACTTGCGGCTTGTCCTGCTTGCTGTGAGCACCGATGATCCTGCTTGGCCTTGATGCTGCGTCCGATCTGCGCAAATTTGGTGTTGTCATGTGCCGGTGGACACATGGCAAGTTGTCGCTGCTTGCCCACGGGACACTTGATCAGACCAGCATTCGAGATGCGATCACGCAGCAGTTGCGAACGGCCGACCGGGCACTGCTGGCGATTGATGCGCCGCTGGGCTGGCCAGCGGCACTTGGTCAATCACTCGCCGCTCACCAGGCGGGGCAAGGCATTGCAGTTGCGCAGAACACGCTGTTTCGTCGCGCTACCGATGTATCGGTGCATCAGCGCACCGGCAAACTGCCGCTCGAAGTCGGTGCTGACCGCATCGCGCGCGCCGCGTGGCAGGCGCTCAATGTGCTGCAGCAACTGCGCGCGGCCACCGGCCACGACATCCCGCTGGCGTGGGCGCCCGATTTTGCGGACCGGATCGCTGCGATCGAGGTCTATCCGGGGGCACTGTTGAAGGCGACCGGCGGCAATCCGTCTGGCTACAAGGAGCAGGTGGAGGGCGTCGCAGCCCGCGCCTTGATCGCCACACGCTTTGCCGAGCTGGCCCCGTGGCTGGGCAATCTGGTTGATCAACGTGCTGACGTGTTTGATGCCGCGCTATGCACGCTAGCCGGTATCGACTTTCTGCGTGGCGAGGCCATCCCGCCAGACGAAGTCGCACTGGCCCGCAAGGAGGGCTGGGCGTGGGTGCGGCCGCTAGCGCCCCACACCTGACAACCAGGCGGCGGTGTCAGCCGGCGAACGGAAAATCAGGGGTTTCAGATGCGAGTGCTGCGCCAGCGCATTTGGGTAGTTGCTGCGATTGCGCCAGTACGTCTTCAGGAGCCAGAGCAGAATTGAGTCGCGCCCGAGGCTGCGCGCGAGCGATTCTTCGTTGCCATTGCAGCAGCGTTCGCCGTCAAACACGCGCCGCCGGGTACGCCGCAGCAGTTGCCATGCCGTACGCGGAAAGCTGTAGTCGAGCCAGATGAGGGTATCGGCCCGCGGCCAAACCAGATCGCGCGCCACGCTGTAGTTGCCGTCGATCACCCAGGCCGGCTGCGCGGTGAAGGCATCCACCAGCTCACGAAAGGTCGCGTCGTCGCGCTCGATCCATCCGGGCAGCCAGTGCAGCGTATCCATCTCGGTATGGGGTACGCCGAACTTCGCAGCTAGCGTTCGGCCGAGCGTCGATTTGCCGGAGCCGGTGGAGCCGATGATGACGATACGTTGCATGGGCCGCGCATTTTGCATGAAGCAGAGAAGCGTGCCCCGATCGGACGTGCAGTAAAATTTACAGATCGCCGATTTGAAGATTCAGCTTGCGGGCGAGACAAAACACGGGAAATCGTGATTTGTCGAAATTGCTAAAGCGTCGTTGGATGACTTGGGAGCATTGCGCTCCAGTCATCACCGCCCAGCCCGCAAGCCATCGTCCAAGGCTCCGGGCTTTTTTGTTGACCATGTCGACCACTCCGATTCCGCATGATTCCGTAGGGTACGTCTCGCCGCAGAAGATTGCGTTCGAGACTCCCATCCAGTTCGCCTCCGGCGCCTCGCTGCCGCGCTTTGATTTGATGGTGGAGACCTACGGCGAGCTGAATCCGGCCAAAAGCAATGCCGTGCTGGTCTGCCACGCGCTCTCCGGCCATCATCATGTGGCGGGCTACTACAAGGATGCGCCGGACCCTTCGCGCAGCGAGGGCTGGTGGGAGAACCTGATCGGGCCTGGTCGCCCGCTGGATACGCGCAAGTTCTTCGTGATCGGGCTCAACAATCTCGGTGGATGCCACGGCTCCACCGGGCCGGGCACGATCAACCCGGCCACGGGGCAGCCGTTCGGGAGTGACTTCCCGGTGGTAACGGTACCGGACTGGGTGGAAGCGCAACGCCTGCTGGCTGATCACTTCGGGATCGACAGTTTTGCCGCGATTCTCGGCGGATCGCTTGGTGGCATGCAGGCGCTGCAATGGTCGATCCTGCATCCCGAACGGGTGCGTAACGTGCTCGCCATCGCGGCCGCGCCCAAGCTGTCGGCCGAGAACATCGGCTTCAATGAGGTGGCGCGGCAGGCTATCCGTACCGATCCGGATTTTCACGACGGTCACTTCTACGCGCACGGCGTCGTGCCGCGGCGCGGCTTGCGCTTGTCGCGCATGCTCGGCCACCTCACTTATCTGTCGGATGACCTGATGGGCGAAAAGTTTGGCCGCCTGCTCAAGGGCGAGGATTATCAGTTCGGTTTCGACGTGGAGTTCGAAGTTGAAAGCTATCTACGCCATCAGGGCGACAAGTTCGCGGGCTACTTTGATGCCAACACCTATCTGCTGATGACCAAGGCGCTCGACTACTTTGATCCGGCAAAAGACTTTGGCGGCGACCTCACGGCCGCATTCGCCAACAGCACCGCGAAATTCTTCATCGCCGCGTTCACCAGCGACTGGCGCTTCTCGCCCGCGCGCTCGAAGGAGATCGTGCGCTCCCTGCTCGCCAATCGGCATGACGTGAGCTACGCCGAGATTGAATCGGTGGAAGGGCACGACTCGTTCCTGATGCCGATACCGCAATATCACGCGTTGCTGCGCGCCACCTTCGAAGGGATCCGCGTATGAGCGCCGCCTACATTCGCCCCGACTTCGACGTTGTCACCCACTGGGTGCCGCAGGGCGCGTCGGTGCTGGATCTCGGCTGTGGCGACGGCGAGCTGCTCGCACGCCTGGTCCGCGAGCGCAACGCGAAAGGCTACGGCGTCGAGATCGCCGACGCCGGCGTGCTGGCGTCAATGCAGCGCGGGCTCAACATCGTGCAAGCCGACATCGAAGGCGGGCTCAATCTGTTCGGCGACGCTGCGTTCGACGTGGTCATCCTGTCGCAGACGCTGCAGGCCACGCGCCATACCGAGGCGCTAGTGAACGAAGTGCTGCGGGTCGGCAAGAGCGCCATCGTGACGTTACCCAACTTCGGTCACTGGTCAGTGCGCTGGCAGCTCGGCATCGGCGGCCGCATGCCAGTGTCAAAGCGGCTGCCGTATCAGTGGTACGACACGCCGAACGTGCACTTCTCCACCATTCGGGATTTCGACGTCTTCTGCGCCGAGAAGGGCATCGCGGTCGAGCGCCGCGCGGTGCTGGCCGGAGGGCGCGAAATCTCGCTGCTGCCGAATGTTCGTGGCGAGACAGCCGTGTTTCAGATCCGGCGCTAAGACTGAGTGTGACACGGCGCCAAAGTCCCGTTGCGGCGGGATAATTTGCGAGCGGCCCGCCACGACGGGCAGAGGGTGACGAGGGGTTCATGAGGGTTTTCTTTCGCACATGGCTTGCTGCCGCGCTGCTTGCGGTGGCCGCTGGCGCTGCCAGCGCCGCGACGGGTAGCTGGCTCACACTGGCAGGCACAGCCAACGGCGCCGTGAAGGGCGCGCTGGTTGCACCGGGTGAGCGTGATGTCAGCATCAACCTCGACGCACTGTTCTCTCACGCGCATGGCGAAACGCGCAGCGTTGCCTTGTCCGATACGCGCGAGCTGGCGCTGACGGGTCTGCGCATTCTCGATGGTGCATCCGGCGCGCGCACCTGGGTGGGCATGCATCGTGACGGCGAGATTGAACACAACGTCTTTGTCACCGAGCATCAGGGTTACGTGTACGGTACGCTGTACGCATCCGACACCACTTACATCCTGAGTGGCGACAGCAAGAACGGCAGCGTTCGCCTGCTCGACCAGCGCGCAGCGGGGCACACACTGGCGCCGCCGACGACGCATGATTTTGTGGAGCCACCGTTATTGCCGCCAGCACTCGCCGAGCAGCATAAGCTCAGTGATGAGGCCACGGTTGTGTTCGCCACGCCGGCGCCACAAAGCGTGATCGACCTGCTGGTGGTTTACAGCGAGGGGATGGTCACCCGCTACGGCAGTGTGGCTGGCGTACTGGCGCGCATCAACAATCTGGTGGCGCAGGCCAACACCGGCTATCTCAACAGCGAGGTGGCCATCACGCTGCGGCTGGTGGCGACGTATCGCAGCAGCTATTCCGAGACAACCACCGACGGGCAGGCACTTGATCACATCACGCCGTCGATCCCGGCCTTTGGACGCGTGGTGGTGACGCCGCCCGAGCTGACGGCTGTCGCGCCGCTGCGCGATTCCAGTCAGGCCGACATCGTGGTGCTGGTCCGCCCGTTCCGGCGCAGCGCCCACGCCGCCTGCGGCATGGCCAACCGCAACGGCACCGTGGGCTTCGATATGGCGCCCTACGAGGGCTGGGCTTACGCCGTATTCAGCGACGGGCTCGATCTCGAGGCCGGCAATGGCACCTGCCCGGACACCGCCTTCTCGCATGAGATCGGACACGTCATGGGCATGAACCATGATCGCGGCAGTCTCTCGGTGGACGCGCCCAACGCAACCGTACCTCCAGTGTCCTACGGCTACGGCTTTGGCTATGGCTACAACGTGGCGGGCTGCCCGAGCGGCTATTGCCACATGCCCACCCACGGCGACGTCATGTCGATCGCCTACGTCAACCGCAACCTCAACTGTTATTCCCATCCGGGCATCCGCATTTCGAGCGATGGCCTCTCGTGCGGCTTGAACGTATCGTCGGGCACCATCGCCGGTGTCGCACCCGACACGGCCGAGGAGGCTTGTATCGGCTCGGCGGCGGGCTGTGGTCCGGCGGCGGCGTCCTGCGCGAACAACCCGACCTGCGCCTATTCGGCGCGCGGCCTCAACTACGTTCGCGTGAAGGTTTCGCGCTGGCGTGATGCGCCGATCAGCGGCACCATCACTCAGGGCGCGACCGGCGTGGCCAATCTGTCGTTCTGTACGTCAAGCCCCGACATTCTTTGCACGGCATCCACCGGCAGCTACCGCTGCAGCGGCCCGGCCGGGTGGACCGGCTCGATACATCCACGCGCGGCAGGCTACCGTATCCCTGCGGTCGTGGTGCCGGCTGCATTGACGGTGGGCGGCATCACCAGCAACCTGAGCGCCCAGCTCGACAGTGCCTTCCCGAACTGCAACCTCGATATTGACGGCAACGGCCTCATCGACGCCTCGACCGACGGCGTGGCGATGTTGCGCCGGTTTCTCGGTGTTGGCGCAGCCAACTTCGGCACATCGGCAGGTGTCTGCGCGCAGAACACCACTGCGGCCACGCTTTACAACCGCAGCGCGCTCGCAGCGGTCACCGCCACCGGTGCTGCCAGCAGCAACGCGACCGGCGACGGCATGGTGATCCTGCGGGCCATGCTTGGGCTAACTGGCAGCGCGGTGACGCAAGGCGCGGTGCCGCCCGGCGCGGCGCGCGGCCAGTGGAACACGCCGGCCGGCGTCAACAACAACATTCGCGAGTGGCTGAATGCCAATTGCGGCAGTGCCTTCGTCCCGTAAGAACGGGCTTGTTCGGATAGCGAAATCCGGGCGCGGCGTGACACAATCCGCGCGAGTGGCGGCCGGAGTCTGCCGCAATCTTGAAGTCTTGAAGGAGTGAGTGCATGAAACGTATTTCCCTCGTCGCTGCTGCCGTTACCGCTGCGGCCGTTGCAGCCGGTTGCCAGAGCATGATGGGCGGCGAGAAGCCGATCGTCGCCGTTGCTGAAATGAAGGCCACCACGGCAGCCGGCCCGGCGAATCTGAATCCGGTCGGCGTGGTCCGCTTCAGCCAGCTCGGCGCCAGCAAGGTGATGGTCGAGGCCGAGATCAAGGGCCTGAAACCCAATTCAGAACATGGCTTTCACGTGCATGCAGTGCCGGACTGTTCCGGTGACGGCACTAAGACCGGCGCCCACTTCAATCCCGACGCTCACCCACACAATCATCCGGGGCAGATGATCCGCCACGCCGGCGCGATGTTCAATCTGAAGACCGACGCCAACGGCACTGGCACCACCAAACAGATGGTGGACACCATCACGCTGACGCCCGGCAAATACAGCATCGTCGGCATGCCGCTGATCACCCACCGCGATCCGGATGACTACGTGTCGCAGCCGCTCGGCAACGCCGGCCCGCGCGTAAGCTGCGGGCTGATCACACTGGCGCCGGGGCAGTAGGCACGCTTGCTGCCGGCACTCAGCGGCAGCAACTTTCTGCGGAAAGCCCCATTTAACTAGGGCTCAGATGGCAAAAAGCGGCGAAGTTGACTTCGCCGCTTTTCCATTGCCGGCCCGCATGCAGAGGTCTTTTCAGCGTGAAGCTGTAACCATCGCGACGGCGTGCGCCAATCGCGAACCCGGCTGCGAGCGACCGGGCTACATCTGAAACGACTGTCTAGGCCGCGAATTTCTTCGCCAGCGTGGCGATGCGCGCGCCGAAGGCTTCGGCCGTCTTGAAGTCGCTCGCGGCGATGCCTTCCGGACCCTGATCGAGATTGGCCTGCACCATCAGGCCGCTGTAGGAGCCGACGCGGTTCAGGTCTTCAATGCTGCCCTTGCTGGTGTTGAAGCCGGGCATGATGCCCTGCGACGCCCACAGCATCGAGTGCTGCCCCGCGAACAGCATGAACTGCTGCAGCGTCGAAAGCTTGTCGCCCGAGTACGCGCCCGATACGGTGAAGCCGGCGGCGAGCTTGTCTTTCCAGCCCTGCGTGAACCAGACCTTCGAGCTGGCTTCCATGAATTTCTTCATGTCGGCCGACACCGAGCCCATGTAGGTCGGTGCACCGAAGATGATGGCATCGGCCTTGGCCAGCGTGTCCCAGTGCTGCTCGGCGTCGGTCACGCTGACCAGCGTGACGTTGCTGCCGGCGACGCTGGCAGCGCCCTTTTGGACGGATTCAGCGACTGCCTTGGTGTGGCCGTAGCCGGAGTGAAAAACGATTGCGACGTTTGCCATGATGATTCCTCTGGTTGAAAAAATTGCGTTGCAGGAGCGGCTCTGCCACGACCCGTCAAACCACAACGGGGCAGGTCGCGGCAGAGCCGCTCCTGCATGGGGTGACTATTGCAGCGGCGGCAGATCAAACAGCAGCACTTCGGCCTCACTGCCTTTGTCGATGCGCACGCTGGCTTCGTTTTCGATCTTGATGGCGTCGCCTTCGTTCAGCGCGATGCCATTCACCGTGACCGCTCCGCGCGCCACGTGCACGTAGGCCAGCCGCCCGGCAGCGAGTGTGTGAGTGGCTGACTCATCACCGTCGAACAGACCGGCATACATGCGGGCGTTCTGCTGGATGGTCACCGAGCCCTCGGCACCGTCGGGTGACGCCACCAGGCGCAGCTTGCCGCGCTTTTCGCTGGCGTCGTAAGCCTTCTGCTCGTAGGACGCGCTGCCACCGGTGCGGTCCGGGATGATCCAGATCTGCAGCAGATGCGTGCGCTGCCCGGCGTTCGGGTTGAACTCGCTGTGCATGATGCCGCGCCCGGCGCTCATGCGCTGCACTTCGCCGGGCACAATGTTGCCGGCATTGCCGAGTGAGTCCTTGTGCGCCACCGCGCCTTCGAGCACGTAGGTGACGATCTCCATGTCCTTGTGGCCATGCGTGCCGAAGCCCTGCCCTGGTGCGATGTAGTCGTCGTTGATGACGCGCAGCGGCCCGAAGTGGATATGCGCCGGGTCGTGGTACTCGGCGAACGAAAAGCTGAAGCGGCTTTGCAGCCAGCCATGATCGGCGTGGCCGCGGTCTTCGGATTTTCTGATTGTCAACATGGGGGACTCCTTTCACACGGGCCGAGGTGCCTGATACAGGCGGCACTTACGGCATGAAGCGAAGTATGGTGGTGCCCGCCGGACCGGACAAGCTTGCCGGGTTGACGCACTTGTTCGAAAATACAGAACATGTTGAAACTGAGCCTGGAAGCGCTGGAAATCCTCGACGCCATCGCCCGTCACGGCAGCTTTGGCCGCGCCGCCGAAGAACTCGGCCGCGTGCCCTCGTCGATCACCTACGCGGTGCGCAAGCTGGAGGACGACCTCGACACGCTGATCTTTGATCGCAGCGGTTACCGGGCCGAGCTCACACCCACCGGCAAGGTGCTGCTGGAGCAGGGCCGGGCGCTGTTGCAGCAAGCCGACCAGCTGCAGTCGCAGATCGCCCAGGCCGCCAAAGGCTGGGAGCTGGAGCTGACCATCGTGCTCGACGCCATCCTGCCGTGGCGCTGGCTGCAACCGCACGTCGAAGCGTATTTCCGCGAAAGCTGCCCGGCGAAACTGCGCATCAACGAGGAAACTCTCGCTGGCTCGTGGGAGAGCCTGCTGGATGGCCGCGCCGATCTCATCATCGGCGCCACCAATGATCCGCCGTCAGGCATGGGCATCAGTACGCAGCCGCTGTTCAACGTGCCGTTTTCCTATTGCGTGTCACCAGCGCATCCGCTGGCCAGCGCGCCGGAGCCGATCAGCGATGACTTGCTGAAAGCCCATCGCGCCATCGTGCTCGGCGACAGCGCTCGCCGCCTGCCGTTGCGCAGCAGCGGCCTCTTGTCCGGGCAGGACACGCTCGTGGTGCCGTCAATGCAGGCCAAGGTGGATGCGCAGATCGCCGGGCTCGGCGGTGGCTATCTGGCCAACTGGTTCGCGACCGAACACCTGCGCGAGGGGCGGCTGGTCAGCCGGCAACTGCAGGAGCCGAAGCCGCCTGGCCCCACCGTGCTGGCATGGAAAAGCGGCAATCGCGGGCGCGCGCTGACCTGGTGGCGCGAGCGGCTGCGCGATGTGCGGCCGCCGCAGTAACCCACTCTACGCTCAAGCTCGCTCGTGCATACCCTCGTAACGCGCACACGAGCGCGCCCACAAATCGTACTGCTCTGCAAACGGGCTGCGGTCAGCCCCCGCTGGTTTGGGAAGTGTCAGAATGCGTTTTTCATCGCCTGGCTGACAATCATGCGACGCCCGTTCAAATTCCTGCTTGCTGCGCTGGCCCCGGCCCTGATGCTGGCGGGTTGCGCCAACTCACCAACCACGTCTTCCGGCAACGAGACCGCGAAGGCACTTGGATTCTCGCTCCGCTTCATCGGTGAAGCCACGCTGCCGCATCGCGCGCTTGTCGGCGGCACCACGTTCGGCGGCATCTCCGGCATCGACTACGACGAAGCGCGCGATCAGTATTACCTGCTCAGCGACGACCGCTCCGACCACAATCCGGCGCGTTTCTACACTGCGAAAATCGCCGTCGATGCGAAAGAGATCAAGACACCGGAGTTGCTGTCAGTCGTCACGCTGAAGAAAGCCGACGGCAGCACCTATGGCGGCAAGGCCGAGAAGGCGACCGACATCCCCGACCCGGAAGCGATCCGCTATCGCGCTGACACCGACACCCTGTTCTGGACCAGCGAGGGCGACAAGAAGCTCGGCCTCGACCCGGTAATCCGCGAGATGAAGCTCGACGGTACGCTGATCCGCGAGTTGCCGAAGCTGCCGATGTTCCGCATGCAGCCCGGCGACAGTGGTCCGCGCGACAACCTCACGTTTGAAGGCATGACGCTGACGCCGGACGGCAAGGCGCTGTGGGTGTCGATGGAGGCGGCGCGGTTTGAGGACGGCATTGACCCGACGGTAGACAAGCCCGGCGGCCCCGCGCGCATCACGCTGTATCACACCAATTCCGGCAATCCGATCCGTCAGGTCGCCTATCTGCCCGACGCCATTCCGCACCGACCGATGCCACCTAACGGCGAGGCCGACAACGGCATCCCGGAAATCCTGATGCTCGACCAGTTCCGCATGCTGGTACTGGAGCGCAGCTATTCGCAGGGCATCGGCAATTCACTGCGCGTTTACCTGATCGACACCCGCGACGGCAGCGACGTGCTCAACGTGCCGGTGCTACGCGAGGGCAACTACACGCCGGTGCAGAAGCGGCTGGTCATCAATTTCGATTCACTGAATCTGAAGAAACTCGACAACACCGAGGGCATGACCTTCGGGCCGCGACTGCCGAACGGCAACCGCACGCTGATCTTCGTCAGCGATGACAACTTCCGCAAATCACAGATCACGCAGTTTCTGGCTTTCGAGGTCGTTGAGCCACGCCCGGCAGTGTCTTACGTCGTCGAGCCACCGCCTTACTGGTGGCCGTACCCGTACTACGGCTACCGGCCCTGGATCTGGCCGCGCCCGATCATCATTCCGCGTCCACATCCGCGGCCGAAGGCAGACTAGCCGGCGGCGAGCTTGTTCACGCTGGCAATCGAGCCCACCACCTTGCCCGTGGCCACCGCCTCGTTATGATGAAGATTCCCATCAACGAGGAGGAGACGAACATGCAGCCCCCCATCAATCGGCGTCGCCGCCAGTTGCTCGCGGCCTCTGGCAGCGCGCTTGCGTTCGGCGTGCCATTTGCGCAATCTGCATACCCCAACCGACCGGTCGAAATCGTGGTGCCTGCGGGTGCCGGCGGTGGCACCGACGTGCTGGCCCGTGCATTTGCCGAAGCCGCGAAGAAACATTTCCCGCAGCCATTCACGGTGGTCAATCGTCCTGGCGCCTCCGGCATGATTGGTCACGGCGAGATGATCAACGCCAAGCCCGACGGCTACAAACTGGCGATGGTCTTCGCCGAGATCGTCATCGTCCCGCATTTGGGCCTGACCAAGCTGAGCTATGAAGACTTCGCACCGATCGCGCTGCTCAACACTGACCCGGCCGCCATTACCGTGCGCGCTGAGGCGCCGTGGAAAACAATCGACGAATTCATCGCTGACAGCCGCAAGAAAAACGGCGAGATGAAGATGGGCAACTCCGGTTCCGGCTCGATCTGGCACCTCGCACACTCGGCGATTGAAGCCAAGGCGGGGGTCAAATACACCGCCGTGCCGTTCGGTGGCGCGGCGCCAGCAGTGGTCGCACTCCTCGGCGGACACATCGACGCGGTCGCGGTCAGCCCGGCCGAAGTCGCCGCACAGGTGCAGGCGGGCAAGCTGCGCATGCTGGCGGTGGCGGCCGACAAGCGCCTGCGCGGGTTCGATCAGGTGCCGACCCTGCGCGAGCGCGGCATCGACATCTCGCTCGCCACCTGGCGGGGCCTCGCCGCCCCGAAGGGCACGCCGCCGGAAATTATCGGCATGCTCGGTGATGTCGCCCGCAAGGCAGTGGAAGAGCCTGTCATCAAGGAAGTGACGGATCGGCTGAGCATGGGGCTCGGATATGTCGATGCCGAAGGCTTCCGCGCCATGATGAAGCGTGACAACGACACCTATCGCGCACTGGTGCAGCAACTCGGCTTGAAGGGCTGAGCGCCAGCTATCTCACGCCGCCGTGACATCGCTCGCAACCGCCACGCGGTTGCGGCCGTCGCGCTTCGCCTGATAGAGCGCCTGATCCGCCCGCGCCATCAGCGGCGCCAGCACACTCAACGGTGCCAACGACGAAGCGACGCCGACACTGACAGTGTGCTGCCGCGAGTGTCCGAGTGACGCACTCTCATGATGAAACGCCTCCCGTAGGGATTCGGCGTGGGCTTTGGCGACATCCAGGTCGGCACCGGGCAGCAGTGCGCAGAATTCTTCGCCGCCCAAACGGGCGATCAGCGCGTTCGGCGGCAAATTCGCCTGCGCACAGCGGGCCAGCAGTTCGATCACACGATCCCCCTGCTCGTGCCCGAAGTCGTCATTGATCGACTTGAAGCGGTCGAGATCCAGCATCAGCAGGCTGCCCGGCGCCGACGCCAGGCTGGCTGCCGCTTCCGTAAAGCCACGACGGTTGAACAGCCCGGTCAGGGTGTCGCGCGACGCGAGTGTTCGCAGGTCGTGATTGAGTTCGTCGAAGATGACGACCACCATCCCGATCAGCAACAACAATCGGCCGCACAGCCCCGCCGAATAAACCAGGAAAACTGTCTGCGGTGCGCCACTGGGTGGCAACTCGGTAATGCCACGCGCAAGCAGGATTGCGGTTTCTGCTCCACGTGCCACAAACACGCCCGCCACCATCAGCAGACCAAGGGCCATGATGGCATGCGGCAGCCGGAAGCGGCGTTGCACCACGCCACGGGCACCCGGCCACACGGGAGAGCCGGCCAGCAGCAGGCCAATGTGCCACAGGCAAATCAGCGCCGTAGGCACCGCGACCACCAGCGCGCGGATGGCATTGCTCGGGATGATGTAGACGTAAAACGCGATGATCAAGCTGATCGCCAGCGCCAGGCCAGCCAATGGTTGCCACGGCAGCGGTCGATGCAAGCGGTAGTCACGAGTACCCAGCGCCGACACGGCAGCGCCAACCACGATCAAAGTGTTGCCAAGTACAAAGCTTGCGAACGACGGCAGGTGCTCCTGCGACGTATTGAGTGCGATCCCGAACGCAGCGATCACGGTGCTCCATAGCCATGGCCGGGCGCCGCGCATGTTCCCGCTTTGCCGCATGGTCAGCAGCAGCATGATGGACATGAAGAGGAACAGCGCCGAAGCGATGTAACCGAGCAGTTTGATGCCGCTATCCACTGCTTCGCACCTATACCCGCTGCATGTCGGCCAGATCGAACGATGGCGCACGGCCGGCAATCAGATCAGCCAGCACCCGCGCTGAGCCGCAACTCATCGTCCAGCCGATGTGGCCCTGGCCACAGTTCCAGTAGAGATTTGCGTGCTTCGGGTCGCGCTGGATGATCGGCAGCGTCGAAGGTGTCATCGGTCGCTGGCAGGCCCAGCGCTCAATCGAGGGATGGTCCCAAGCCAGCGCGCCGGGAAACAACGCCTCGAAGTGCTCGCGATGGGCGCGGAAATCTGCGTCGCGGTAACTATTGTCGTGACCGCAGAACACGGCGCCTGTAGTGATGCGCATCGTCGGCCCATCGGGTGAATCGAGCGGGCACCAGGCGATCAAAGAATCCTCGCAAATCCCGCCGCGCGTTGGTGCTTTGGCCGGGTCGCGCACCGGCACAGTCAGCGAGAACCCCTTGACCGGATACATGGGCACCCCGCGCCCGAGTGAACGGCCGAACGCTGCGGTCTGCGGACCCAGCGCAGCAACATAGGCGTCTGCCTGCAGTCGCCCGGCGCCGGTCGATAGTTCCAACGCACGCATGCGCTGCAGTGGTTTCGCAGTAACCGTTTCGCCAAACCGAAACCGCACCGGGCGTTCACGCCGGGATGCCAGCCACCGTGCCAGCGCCCGCGTGAAACAGCGCGAATCGCCCTGCGCATCGCTCACGGCCAGCGTGGCGCCCACGAAACCCGCACCGGAAAGCGATGGCTCCAGCGTCACGGCGTCGTCACGACTGAGCAAACGGACGTCGTAACCCTGCGCACCGACCACCGCCACGCGGGCGCGCGCGGCCGCGAGCGTGGCGTCGCTGCGGCAGACGTAAAGTAACCCGTCACGCCGATACCCGCAATCAACATCGGTCGCGGCGAGGGTTGCTTCCAGCTCGTCCTGGCAAAACCTTGCAAATCCAAGCTTCGCTCGCGCGAGTCGCGCAAAGTCGGCTTCGTTGGCGTACGACATGAACTCACGTCCCCAGCGCCAGAGCGTCGGGTCAAGCCACTTGGTCACCTTCATCGGCGCATTGGCGTCAGTGAGCGACCGCCATAACGTGCCACGCGAGCCCGGGTTCGGCCACGGCAGCGCGCGCGAAGCGGAGATCAGGCAGGCGTTGGCGTAGCTCGTCACACTGGCGGGCTCCGGCTCGCGCTCAATGACCTCGACATCGTGCCCGTCTTGCCAAAGGTAATACGCCGACGCCACACCGATCAGGCCGGCACCGAGGATGATGATCTTCATGCTTCAGGAATGACTTTATCACCCCGACAGCACCGGTCGCTGTTCGCCAATCCGCTCTGGTGACCAATGAGGCAAATGGCTAGTCGTCAGGCATGGCCTGGTAGCGCGAAACCTGCGGTGCCGTCCTGGTAGCAGAGAGCCGCTCAACATTCGGTGCAATACGCCATCGCGTTCGGCGCGAACCATCAGCGTTCCGCCCTACGACGCCGATCGCGCCGAATCCGAACTGACGGTCAAACCGCAAACGTGGCGGTCACCGGCGCGTGATCCGACGGCCTGTTTTCGGCGTTGCCCTTCCGCTCGTTGCGGTCGACTACGCACGCGGTGCAGGTATCGGCCAGTGCGGGCGTAGCGAGGATGTGGTCAATGCGCAGGCCGTTGTTCTTGGGAAACGCGAGCATGCGGTAGTCCCACCAGGTAAACGTCTTCGGTGGATGTTCGAACTTGCGGAAGCAATCAACCAGCCCGAGGCTCAACCAGTGATTGAACGCGGCTCGCTCCTGATCGGTGCAGAGCACCTGCCCGGCCCACGCGGCCGGGTCATGCACGTCGGCATCGGTAGGGGCAATATTGAAGTCACCGACCACCACAAGCTTGGAGTGCTTCGCCCGCTCTTCTGCGAGCCAGGCGCTCACGGCGTCCAGCCAGCGCAGCTTGTATTGGAACTTGTCGGAATCGACGGCCTGCCCGTTGACGACGTAAAGATCAATCACCCGCACATCGCCGACGGTGGCCGCGATGGCCCGGCACTGCTCGTCCTCGAAACCCGGCACGCCCATCTGCACATCGGCAAACTCGGGCAGTGTGTTCTTCACCATGATGGCGACACCGTTGTAGGTCTTTTGCCCGTACACCGCCGCGCGATAGCCGAGCGCGGCGAACATCTCATGCGGAAACTTGTTTGTTTCGAGCTTCAGTTCCTGCAGGCAGAGCACATCGCTCTGGTTGGCGCGCAGCCAAGCCTCAGCGCGACCGAGCCGCGCGGTCAGCGAATTGACGTTCCAGGTGGTGATCTTCAATCGTGATGACGGGCGGAGCGGCTAGCTGGCAGCCTTCGGATTGGGTGTATTCGCACCAGTTGGGCTGCCGGGCTCCTTCGGCGCCGGCTTGTCGAGCCCGCTACGATCCTCCAGTGGCTTCGGTTTGGCGAAGGACGGCGTCTTCGGGTAACCAGCGGCGTCCAGCGCGGATGCCCAGCTCGATTCGCTCCAGCCGGAAACCCGCTTTTCGCCCACGCGGATGACCGGTACGACTTCGCCGCCGGTCTCGTCCTTGAACTTCTTGTTCAGCTCCATTGAGCGCGTCGGATCAACCACGGTGTGCGGAATGCCGCGCTTGTTGAGATAACCCTTGGCCGCGTCGCAGGCCTCGCCGCATTCACTGACGTAGAGTATGACGGGGTTTTTCTTCTGCGCGTCCTGCGCAGTCAACGACAGCTCGTTGTTCTGGATCGAATTGCCGGTAACGCTACGCTGCTGCACATTCTTGGCATCGGGAGGCGGCGGTTGGTCGGAATACTGCACACGGCCATTGGCGTCAACCCAGCGGTACACCGACTGCGCCGAGGCGATCCCGCAAAGGGCGAGCGTGCCGATCAGCGCGGCGGAAAACGGACGAAACAGATTCAGGCGATTCATTTGCAGAGCTCCAGCGTTCTTCCGGTCTGACGGATTGAATGGGACTGAATGGCGCGATTGCACGTGCCAGGGACGCGACAACGCGCCCGGGCGCCCGTCTATTGCGGGCTGACCATGCCATTGTGCCGCAAAAGCGCATCCACCGTGGGCGAGCGCCCGCGAAATGCAACGAAATTGGTCATCGCGTCGCGGCTGCCACCGCGCCCGAGCACTTCCTTGCGGAAGACGTTACCCGCCACCGGCGACAACACACCTTCCTCTTCAAAACGGCTGTAAGCATCGGCGGAGAGCACTTCCGCCCACTTGTAGCTGTAGTAGCCGGCGGCGTAGCCACCGCCAAAAATATGCCCGAATGACCACGGCATGCGGTTGTAGGCCGGGGGCTGCATTACGGCCACTTCAGCCCGTACTTCGCCAAGCAGTTTGAGCAGCGCAGCGCGATCTGCGCCGATGTTTTCGGCATGCAGCCGCATGTCGAACAGCGCAAACTCCATCTGTCGCAAAGTGCCAAGCCCTGCCTGGAAGTTCTTCGCTGCCAGCATCTTGTCGAACAGCGCGCGCGGCAGGGGTTCGCCGGTTTCGACGTGCTGTGTCATGTGCGAGAGCACGTCCCACTCCCAGCAATAGTTCTCCATGAACTGGCTGGGCAGCTCGACTGCGTCCCATTCGACGTGCCCGAATCCGGAAATACCGAGCGTGCCGACCTCGGTCAGCAGCAGATGCAATCCGTGTCCGAACTCGTGGAACAATGTGATCACGTCGTCATGCGTGAACAATGCCGGCTTGTCACCAACCGGCGCCGGGAAGTTGCAGGTCATATAGGCAACAGGCGTCTGCAGTTGTCCGTTGCGCACGCGGCGATCACGCGCCGAATCTGCCCAGGCACCGCCACGCTTGCTGTCTCGGGCATAGAGATCAAAGTAGAACTCGCCGATGCGACTGCCACTGCCGTCGAGCACCTCAAAGAAGCGCACGTCCGGATGCCACGCCGAGGCTTTGCCCTCAACGATGCGCACCGAATAAATGCTTTCAACCACGCGGAAAAGCCCGGCCAGCACACGGTCCTCAGGGAAATACTGGCGCACCTCCTCGTCGCTGAAAGCGAAGCGCTGCTGGCGCAATTTCTCCGAGGCGAAAGCGACGTCGGGAGATGCCAGATTGGCAATGCCCAGCTCGGCGGCGGCAAAAGCTCTCAGCTCCGCCAGATCGCGCTCGGCAAAAGGACGCGCGCGCCGTGCGATATCGCGAATGAAATCGAGCACCTGCTGCGGCGAATTCGCCATTTTCGGTACCAGCGACACCTCGGCGTAGTTCTGGAATCCGAGCAGTTTTGCTTCCTCAGCGCGCAACGCCATGATTTTGGCGATGGCCGCACCATTGTCGAAGCGCACCTCTCCCTCATCGCTGGCGCGCGTGGCGTAGGCCCGGTACATCAGCTCGCGAAGCGCAGCCGAATCGGCGTATTGCATGACCGGCAGGTAACACGGTGCCTGCAGGGTCAGTCGCGCAACACCGTCGGCCAGCCCCGCCTCTTTCGCCTTTGCCTGAGCGGTCGCGACTACATCAGCGGGCACGCCAGCCAGATCAGCCACCGGCACATCATGCGTCCATGCATTCGTCGCGTCGAGCACATTGTCCTCAAACTTCGACTGCGTCTCGGCCAGCTCTTCCTGGATTGCGGCGAAGCGCTCGCGTGCCTGCCCCTCGAGTTCGATGCCGCTCAGGCGAAAGTCCTTCAGTTCGTGCGCGAGCAGCGCACGCTGCTCGTCGCTGAGCGATGCTGCGTCCTCCGACAATGCCTTGTAGCGCTCGAACAGCGCCCGATTGAGCCCGAGCTCGGTGAAGAACTGGGTGACTTTGGGCAGTGCGGTGTTGTGCGCATCGCGCAGCGCCGGGCTGCTGATGACAGCGTTCAGATGCGCCACAGCCCCCCATGCCCGTCCCAGGCGTTCGGTGGCGTCCTGCAATGGTTCCACGACCGTTTGCCAGGTGATTGACTCCGCCTTTTCAACGACCGACACGGCGGTTCGCGCGTCGGCAATGAGTTGTTCAATGGCCGGATTGACATGCTCTGGCAGCACCTCCGAAAAGCGGGGCAACGAGGAAAAGTCGAGGAGAGGATTCATGATGATTTACTGCTTGAAATTGGTTGCTGTTACTGCCGAAGTCCGCCACCGTTCAGTGCTTCTACATCGGCCACAGAGGTCACATTCCGCCACGGGCCGGTAAACAATTCGCCGGTCACTTCGTCTGCGGCAGCCCACTGTTGGTAGTGCGGCAGCAGCTTGAAACGTACGCAGCGCGGCCACGCCTGACAAGGTGCTGTCGCCAGCACGCCGATGTTCGCCAGCGTCAGCCGCGGCTCGCCCGTGTGGATGCGACCGACACCATCATTTGAACGTTCGTCCAGCGCAAATTCACCGCCAGGCTCGCCCGGTGTCGGCGGCACCATGACGAAATGGGCGCGCTGCCGACCTTTTTCAATGGCCGCCGCCGGTGGCAGCAAGCGCGCGTAGTCAAAATCGGAATAGATGTCGGCGCTGATTATCAGGACCGAAGTCGAGCGAAAGTAAGCGCTCGCAGTGGCGACACCTCCACCGGATTCAAGGGGCTCGGCTTCCACCGAGTAGATCAACTCGCAGCCGAAGCGACTGCCGTCACCCAGCGCAGTTCGCAACTCATCGGCGAGATAACTCACGTTGATGACGATACGACGGACACCAATCGCCACCAGTTTGCGGACGTGGTGCTCAATCAGTGGCTCCCCGCGCACCCGGATCAGCGGCTTCGGCAGGTGGTCAGTCAGCGGCCGCATGCGCTCACCACGCCCGGCGGCGAGGATCATCGCGTCCGGCACGCCACTGGGCGATGCGCTCAAAACGTGTAGCCCACTTTGGTTGCCGTACCTTCAATCCGGTCCAGCAGCGAACCCAGTGGCGCGAAGGCCTGATACCGCGTCGCCGCGTGACGCACGTAGTTCACGAACCGCGGTGTGTCGGCAAGATAGTGCGGCTTGCCATCGCGATAGTTGATGCGGGCGAAGATGCCCAGCACCTTGAGGTGCCGTTGCAAGCCCATCCACTCGAACTCGCGATAGAACTCGGAAAAATCCTCGCGCACCGGCAAGCCGGCCTTGCGGGCACGATCCCAGTAACGCGCCACCCAGTCGATGATCTGCGGTTCCTCCCAGCTCAGGAAAGCATCGCGCATCAGCGATGCGACATCGTAACTGACCGGGCCGATCACCGCGTCCTGATAGTCAAGCACGCCGGGATTGCGCTCACCAGTCACCATCAGGTTGCGCGGCATGTAGTCGCGATGTACGAGCACCGTCGGCTGCGCCAGGGCGCCGGCAATCAGCACGGCGTAGATGCGTTCCAGGGCATTCTTCTCATCGTTCGTCAGCTCAATCTGGCAATGACGGCCGAGATACCACTCGGGGAACAGGTCAATCTCCCGCCGCAGCAGCGCAGCGTCGTAACGTGCGAGTGGTACTTCCGCCTGTGCCGGATCGATTTGCTGCAACTGCACCAGCGTGGTGATGGCGTCAGTGAACAGCCGCTGTCGTTCACCGTCTGCCGCATCGGTCAAAGCGCGCAGATACGTCGTATTGCCGAGATCCCCCAGCAGCAACAGACCGCGTGCTTCGTCGGCTGCATATACGACCGGGACGTTGACACCGCCACTGGCAAGCAACCGTCTGATGTTCAGGAACGGCCGCACGTCTTCCTTCGGCGGCGGTGCGTCCATCACAATCGCCGTCGAGTTGTCGTTGGCTGAACGCACCCGGAAGTAACGGCGGAAACTGGCGTCGGCCGATGCCGGTTCGATTGATGACCACCTGGCGTCGAGCGTCGCAAGCCAGTCTGTAGCGTCAGCCAGACGCTGGTCAGCCTGTGCGGGGGGAATGTTGATTCGTTGCATGGAAACTGCGGATGGCGACCACTCGCCGCCGGCGACGGCCTGTGGCATGGCGACGCGCCCGTAAGCGCTTGATTTGTCGGCTAAACTTGCAAGTCTACCAACCAGCGACCGGGCTTATCCCTGGCCTCGCCAACGACTGTTTCGTGACTGCCAAGCGCCATTCGCCCGTCCCTGCACTCGTGTTCGCGGTTGCACTCTGCGCATCGGCGGGCGCGCAGGCAGCGGTCGCGTGCCAGGCCGGGGCTCTCGGCGGCGCAGCCGTGGCCGCTGGCGCAGCGACGGCGACGCCCATCGCCGCAGCGTTGGCCGGGCAGCTTGGTGCGCCCCAATTCGCGCCGATTTATTGCCCTTCGGCGATCACGTCGAACAGCAGCTTCCCGTTGCAGCTGCGGCCGCCACCGCCTGACGGCAAGGAAACGACCACCATCTTCGCCCGCGAGTCGCAGGGGGAAGACAACCGTTTCGTCGAGGCGACTGGTGCCGTCGACATGCGCTCACCGTCAAAGCAGGTGCTGTCCGACTGGTTGCGCTACGAGTTCGACATCGACACCATTCGCGCCCGCGGCAATGTCGTGATCCGCTCCTGGCAGGATCTGGTAACCGGGCCCGAACTTGAATACCGCCGCGATACCGAAACCGGCTTCATGAAGCAACCGACCTTTGTGCTGGGCCTCTACAAGGGTCGCGGCAAGGCAGAGGAGCTGCAGTTCACCGGGCCGGAGCAATACCGTATCCAGCGTGGCACTTACTCCACCTGCGTCGGCGACGCACCGGCGTGGCGGCTGGAGGTGGCCCAGCTGGATCTCGACGAAAACACCTCGGTCGGCGTTGCCAGGGATGCGCGCATCTATCTGGGCAATCTGCCCGTGGCCTGGCTGCCGCAGTTCAGCTTCCCCTTGCGGAACGAGCGCAAGAGTGGGTTTCTGGCCGCGACTTACGGCACCAGCGGCAATCGCGGTCTCGATATCCAGTTGCCGTACTACTTCAATCTGGCGCCAAACTACGACGCGACGCTCACGCCTCGCCTGATGAGCAAGCGCGGCGTGCTGTTCAATGGTCAGGCCCGCTACCTGTTCGACACCCCTTTGGGACGCGCCATCGGTGACTGGAACGGTGAAATACTGCCGCGCGACCGTCTCGCTGACGCCTCGCGTGATGCCACCAATATCCGTCACACGCAGTTCTTTACGCCCAATCTGACCCTGACCGTGAACTACAACCACGTGTCAGATTCACGCTACTTTGTTGATCTCGCCGACTTTGTGTCGATTACGTCGATCACGACCTTGCCGCGCGATGCCACGCTGGTCTGGCGCAACAACGACTGGCTGCTGACCGCCAGGGCGCAACGCTTCCAGACGCTGCAGGACCCGGGCGCGCTGGTGCTGCCGCCATACGACCGGGTGCCACAGCTATCGGCCGAATCGCCGGTGTACAAGCCACTCGCCGATCTTCCGCTCGAGCTGAAACTGAGCAGCGACGTCACCCGCTTCCAGTATCCCAACGCGGCGCTGCCGTCCGGTTACCGCGCTTATGGCTATGGCACGGTCGCCTGGCGGTATGACACACCGGGTTTCTTCGTCACGCCCAAGGTCGGCCTGCATGCCACCCGCTACCGCCTGACCGGTACTTTCGACGACTACCGCGACTCCACGCGAGTGCTTCCCGTCAGCAGCATCGACGCCGGCCTGCGCTTCGAGCGCAATGCCTCGATCTTTGGCAGCAGTTTCGTGCAAACGCTCGAACCGCGCGCGATGTTCACCTATATCCCGTATCGCAATCAGAGCGAAACGCCGGTATTCGACACTGCACTGGCGGACTTCAATCAGCTGCAGTTGTTCAGCGAAAACCGCTACGTCGGCCAGGATCGCATCGGCGACACACGCCAGTTGTCGGTAGGGCTCACCTCACGCCTGTTCGACGCCGATTCGCAAAAGGAACGGTTGCGCCTCACGGTGGGCGGGCGGGTCTACTTCGCCGACCAGCTGGTCACCCTGCCTGGTGAAAGCAAGCGCGACAGCAACAGCTCCGACCTGCTGTTCTCGGCCAACGGTCGCATCACCGACGCGCTGTACGTCGAAGGCAACGCGCAATACAACGCCAATCAGGGCCAAACCGAGCGCTACTCCCTTGGCTTGCGCTACACCCCCGAGCGATCGCGGACCCTCAACATCAACTATCGGGCAATCCGCGAGCTGGTCACCAACACCGGACCGGTGCAGGTCAAGCAGGTCGATATCGCCGGGCAGTGGCCGGTCTACCGCAACATCTACGCCGTTGGCCGAGTCAACTACTCAATCGCAGACCGCCGCCTGACCGAAAGCGTGCTTGGCCTGGAATACGATGGCTGCTGCTACGTGGTGCGAGCCGTCGCGCAGCGCATCGCCACCACCACCACGACAGCGACCAATACCTTCTTCCTGCAGCTTGAGCTCAACGGACTCGGCCGGGTGGGATCGAATCCGCTCGACGTGCTGAAGCGGAACATTCCGGGCTATTCTCTGCTCTATGAAAATCCGACGCGCCGTCGCATCGACGAGCCGGAAGCCCCCAGCAGCCCGATGTTCGCTCCGTGGAATCCGGGAACGCCCTACGCACCGTACATTCCATAATTCGCCGCCAGGCCCCTGCCTGCTACCCAAGTCAATGCTCCTTACCCTATGAAAACGCCCGCCCTTGCCCCGATTGCTGCCATCCTCACTGCACTGGCCACGATCAGTCTTCCGCTGCACGCGCAGAGCGGACGCGTCCAGCTCGTTGATCGTGTTGTCGCCGTAGTAAACGATGAGGTGATTACCCGCTATGAGCTGAACGAGCAGAAGCGTGCCGTTGTCGCCCAGCTCAAACGGCAGGGCGTCGCCACGCCGCCGGAGGCGGAACTCGACGCCCAGGTACTGGAGCGCTTCATCAACGAGAAGGTGCAGCTGCAGTACGCCAAGGAATACGGCATCCGCGCTGATGATGAGGTGGTGAATGCGTCGCTGCAGCGGATTGCAGCGGAAAACAAGATGTCGATGCAGCAGTTCGCCGCCGCGCTGCGCAACGACGGCGTCACCATCGAGAAGTTTCGCGACGAATTGAAGAACGAGATCATCATCAACCGCGTGCGCGACCGTGAAATCGAGTCTCGTGTGGTAGTGACCGACAGCGAGATCGATAACTATCTGGCGCTGGCCAAGGCGCAGGGCGCCAATCAGGCTGAGTACCAGCTCGCCCATATCCTGGTGCTGGTGCCCGAGCAGGCCACGCCGGATCAGGTGGAAACCCGCCGCAAGCGCGCCGAAGAGGCGCTACGCCAGTTGAAGACAGGCACGCCGTTTGGCCAGATCGCGGCCGTGTTCTCTGACTCCAACGATGCCGCGCAGGGTGGTTCGCTCGGCTGGCGGCAGGCCGACCGTCTGCCGGCGCTCTACTCCGACGCCGCCAGCAAGCTGCAGGCTGGCCAGATCAGTGACGTACTGCGCAGCGCCAACGGCTTTCACATCGTTCGTCTGATCGAGAAGCGTCAGGGCGAGCAGAAGGCGGTCGTCGAGCAGAGCAAGGCTCGTCACATTCTGGTGCGGGTGAACGATCTGGTCAGCGAAGCCGAGGCAAAGGCGAAGATCGAGCGCCTGCGTGACCGTATCGCCGGTGGCGCCAAATTTGAAGACGTGGCCAAACTGGGCAGCGAGGATGGCAGCGCACAAAAGGGCGGTGAACTCGGCTGGGTATCGCCGGGCGAAACCGTACCCGAATTCGAAGCGGCGATGGCAAAGGCGGCGCTGAATACCGTCGTTGGCCCGGTCCGCACGCAGTTTGGTTACCACCTGCTCGAGGTCACCGAACGTCGCAGTCAGGACGTCACCCGCGAACGCACGCGGCAGAGCGCACGTATCGCCCTGCGTGACCGCAAGGCAGACGAAGCCTTCCAGACCTGGCTGCGCGAACAGCGCGACCGTGCGACCGTCGAGATCAAGCTGAACGAAAGCTAGGCCTTGGTGGCCGCGGCGCCACCAGGCACGGCGCTGCGCTCAGTTTACACAACAGCTTTTGGGTAGAGCCGCCGAAAACAAAGGGCGTGCGGCGTCTTTTCCAAAAAAGTCGACCCTACCGCTTTTCGCCGGCTCGGCCCCGGCTGAATGGGGTTCCTGGCGCAAAGCTGAAGGAACGAGACGCAGCGCTTCTGAACTCGCTGCGACGCCTATGATGCAGGGGTGATTGAGTCTCAGATTCGTTCTGCCGCCCCCGCGCTGGATGCGATAGCGCACGAAAACTATCGCCAGCAGGGCTTGATTGTCGCTCCCATCCGCCTCGCTGCGGACGTGCGGACAGCGATGCAGCAATCGCTCGAAAAGCTTCTCGCGTTTCGCGACGATGTGGCGCCGGAATCACTGATCTGCCCGCACATCCCTTCCCTTGGTCACGGTGATGACGCGGCAGCAAAAGCGATCGCCGCAGAGTGGTTCAGCTACGCCACCCGGCCGGAAATTCTCGATTGCGTTGAGGCGCTGATTGGCGCGGACATCGTGCTCTGGGGCTCGCAGGTGTTCTGCAAACCGGCGCACACCGGACGCAAGATTCCGTGGCATCAGGACGGCAAATACTGGCCGATGCGGCCACTCGCCACGGTAAGCGCGTGGATCGCCATCGACGACGCCACGCCGGAGAACGGCAACATGCGCTACCTCCCCGGCTCGCATCGCGCTCGCTGCGTGGTGGCGCATCGCCATAACGCCGATCCAGCCCTGGTGCTTCCTGAGGAAGTGGCGCCCGAAGCGATCGATGAATCGCTGGCCCGCGATGACAGCCTTCGTGCCGGCGAGTTTTCGTTGCATGACGTGTATCTGATCCACGGCTCGGAGGCCAATCGGAGCGACCATCGCCGCGCCGGATTCGTGGTGCGCTATATGCCAGCCAGTTCGGTGTTCGAGCGTGGCGCGGCCGACAACGTGATGCAGAGCGCACAAGGCGCCGTCCGCGTGGACTACGCGACACGACCGATCTGGCTGCTGCGCGGCACCGATGCGTCCGGCCGCAACGACTTCCGCGTCGGCCACGATGGTAGCTATCGTGGTGGGCGCCGCCTAAGCGACGATCTCTGAACGGCTTTGCAGGCCTGTACCCGTGGTGGTCACAATTGGCGCCTTGACAATGGCATGGGTGGCTCCGATACTCGCGGCGCGATCAGAACTGCTCAATGCGTGTGCTCTGTAGCGGTTGGTTGATCGGCGCCAACAACCAACCCCGGAGGGAAGCAATGCTGTTAGTGAATGAGACCGGCGTGCCGGTGCAGTACTGGATTTCAGCGGCCGGTATGGGTGACTGTGGTTCGATCGCTGTGAATGGTCTCGTTGACCTGCCCGGCTATGACAACCAGACCAATGTCACGGTCGAATTTCTGCCGTCGACAGGCAACGCCTACTTCGAGGTGACCATCCCGCAATCGCAAACCGGCAATCAGGTCGAGATGGCCCTGGTAGCCCCCTGAGCGCTGACGCCCGGAACGACGCACTCCATTCAAGGAACATCATGCTGCTCGCCAACAACACGCCACAACAACTGTTTTATTCGATCAGTAACGCGGTTTCTGCCGATTGCGGATCAATCAATGCCGGGGATACCGCCAGCCTGCCGTACTACGACAACCAGACCAACGTACAGGTCGGTTTTTCGGTCAACAGCACTGGCCCCAACGCGACACCATTCACCATCGTCATCCCCTCGACTGGAACTGGCAAGGCAGTGACGCTCGGGCTCTACGTCGAGTAGTTCGGCTGAATAAAGGTCCGGCGTCGCTCGACAGTGGCGGTTACGCCACGTCGGCGCAGTCGTGGTGAGATCAGCGCGAGATCGTATCGTCGAGCAAACGCCGCCACTGCGCGGCGACCACATCCCATGCGAACTCGGGCCGGTGTGCGTTTGCGTATGCGCGGTGGGCAAGACTGTCGCGGTGCGCCGAATCCTCGTACAACCGCTGCAGCGCCGCTGCCACGCCCTCTGCTGACACCACCTGCCCTTCGGTCAGATTGCCCGGCCAGGTCATGCTACTGACCGGCTCAACGAATTCGGCCGCACCATCCCACAACTCGGCGAGCGAGGTGTGCCGCGGCATCACCTGCGCCGCACGGGTGGCGCCATGCTCAAAGGCGACCATGCCCCAGCCCTCGCCAGTGCTGGTAGTCAGCCCGACGTCACAGGCGTTGTAGAGCAGATTCATCGTCGCATCGTCGAACGCCGGCCGCTGGTTGTCGGCGCGGGTCATGATCAGGCGGTCGAAGATGCCGTAACGCTTTGCCAGCAGCAGAACATTCCAGCCACTGTCCTCGGTCGCCATGTGCAGATAGAGTTTGACGTTGGCCGGCTTGTCGCGCGCGAACTGCGCGAAGCCCTGCAGGGTGAGATCAATCCGCTTGCGCGGCATGTTGCGATTGGCGTTGAGCACGATGAAGGCACCGCGCGTCTCCGGCGTATCAATACCCAGTTGCTGCCGCGCGGCGAGGCGGCGGGCCACTTCGTTGGCGGAGCCGGCCGCCGATGCTGATAGCGGAAAAAAACGATCCTGATCCACGCCGTGCGCAATCACGTCCAGCGGCGGAAAGCCGAAGTCCGGTCGTCGCGTGCGAATGGCCGCCAGCGAATCGGCGATGACGCCGCGCCCGAACTCGTTGTACATGACGTAGCGGGCGACGCCCTCCAGCGGCTCAATGATCTCTGGCGCGATCGGCCCCGCCTCCACCGGCGTGTACATCACCACGGGCGGCCGCCAGCTCGCGCGGCGCAGATGCGCCCAGTAGACCGGCTGGAACGAGATGTCGTAGAGCAGAAAGACGAGGTCTGGCCGCAGAGACTCCACCAGCGGCACCACCTGGTCGTAACCGTAGACGCTGGCACCCTTCGACGCCGCGTGCAGCGTCCACGGCCAGTCGTGCGGCCCACCGTCGTAGCGGGTGGCAAGCTGATACAGCTCGTAGCGATCCGTCAGCCGCGAGAACACACTGCGAATCACCCGCGCGAAGCCAGTCGGCGCAACGGCTTCGCCGATGATCAGGATGCGGGGGCTTGTCACGGCAATCGTCGCTCAGGCACAACAGCCGCAAAGCCTCAATGGCCAACCATCGAGCCCGTCGGCAACCCGTGGGACGATGAGCGACGCCACTCCAGGCCGCCTACTTCGATGAGCGTCCGTATTGGGCAAGATCGGCCTTGCTGATAGCACTTGCTGCAACCAGTCGATAATGCTTTTCGTCTACAACTCTTACTTCGCCATCAATGACCGCGAGCTCAAACATTGCTATGCGGTCTTCGCTCATGAACTGTGCAGACACGGCGCGACAAATCAGATCGGGGAATTTTTTGGCACAACACGCAATATCTTGGTGTGTCTGCACAACACCATGCCGATCACTCCCGCCTTTGGCCTGAACTGGAATGACGAATTGCGTGCCGTGCTTGTCAATACCAACGTAAATTTCGTCAATCTCGATTTGCCCAATGGATGTCACAGTCGTCCGTAGATGGTTCTGCAACGAAAACGCCGTGATACCAAGGAATACGTCAACCAACCGGTTGTAGCGAACTTTCGCCAGCAGCGCCTGCTCATCGCCTAGTGCATACGCCGCAATAATTTCAGGCGTCGCGTCAGGCACCTTTATCGTCAGCAGTTCTTCGCGCGGCGCGATCCGATTCAGGCGAACTTGCTTGAATCTATAGTTGCCCTGACCTGCGCCTTCAATGATCCATTCAAATCCCGCCGCCGCCTTTGATCGAATTGCCGCTGGCAACTCGCTGCGATAGCGGAACGAGTAAATGACATCACCCTGATTTTTCGGGAGATTGATCGCAAGTGCAGCCGCTGCATCGGAAAGTTCGTCCCGCGAAAACTCGAACTCCTTCAATCCACGTTTGAAGTGCTTGATGAAGATGCGTTCAATGATGGCGCTGTAGCGATTGGGTTGCCGCGCGCTTCTGGAATTAGGCATAGCGAAGCATGGTCTGCTGATCGTTGGCAATTTTTCGGTTTCGCTGCGCAATCGTGTTGCGCGGTACCGCGAAGTAACGAGCCGCCGCGCTCATGTCAAACGTCAGAAGCAACGGGTCGCCGGTCTTCAGTTCCAGCGACGGTTTCACCGGTGACGAACGCAGCGCTGCAGCAATCTGCTGCGCAATTGCCCGCCCCAGCAACGGCGGCACACTGTTTCCGATTTGACGAAATCCATGCCACTTGGTCGCGTGGAATCGAAACCAGTCAGGGTAGGAGTGCAAGCGCGCCGCCTCTCGCACCGTAATGACTCTGGGAATGTGCGGATGAATTGGACGTGGCGACGTGAACGCACCTCGTGCACTATCGGTACCCGCTCTGAGCGTATTGCAAACGCCGCTCGGATCGAGCTTGCGAAAGCGACTAACAGGCTCAGTCTTGCCGTGCTGTGTGTCACGAAACCGCTGCTGTGAAAGCTCGGTGTGATCTGTCCTGAGACTGCACGTCAGTTCGTCACGATCAAAACGACGCCGATAGCTGAAATCGCTATGATCTTCTTCGAGTCCTCGTAAGACCCGCGCATACGGACTGCGTGTATGCCACTTCGCCGCGACACTATCGGCGGCACGCAAAACGTCGAACTGGTCAGCATCCGGCAAATCACTGATCGCGTCGGCCACCGTCGTTTTTCGGGCGTACCCTTGCGGATAGTCTGGAAGCGGCAAGCCTCGTCGCGCGGCAATCAAAAAGAGGCGGCGCCGATCCTGCGGCACCAGGAAATCAGCGGCATTCAACACCCTGTAAGGCAGCAGAACGTCATAACCACCGGATGTCAAAGCTTCCACGATCTCATCGAGGAACCGAGCGTGCTTGCCTAGAGTGAGACCTCTCACATTCTCAAACACACAGTACTTGGGTTGCAGCTCGCGGACGAGGCGAACATAGTGAAAAACCAAGTGGTTGCGCGGGTCGTCGAAGGAGCGCTTTCCAATCATGGAGAAACCTTGACATGGCGCCCCACCGAATACGACATCGATCTCAGTCTGGTTGAGATTGGCTCGGTGACGAATTTGGCTGCCAGACAGCTCTACAACACTGGCGCAAATCGCATGTGAGTATGGAAAATTGAATTCGTGTGTCGCACAATGAATTGGGTCAATCTCGACCGCCGCGGCAATGTCGAATCCAGCCTGCTCGAAACCCAGAGACAGTCCACCCGCTCCCGCAAATAGATCGATTCCGATCGGTCTGCCCATATCACTCCAACTTGACTCAGCGTGAGTTTCAGCGGACATGTGTCCGCTGCGTCGTCCGGAAATTTGAACTGACAGCGGACATAATAGTCGATATTGGCAGCAAACTGTAAATAAACACAGTCTAAAGTCGTGCCGACTCCCTTGAGTAGGGGTTGAACTAAGCCGTAACTGCGGCCGCCTCGGCACGTCGCGCCGCCGCTTTGCGCTCATGTTCAATGAGATAGCGTTTGCGCAGGCGGATTGACTTTGGCGTCACTTCCACCAGCTCGTCGTCCTCGATGAATTCCACCGCGTATTCGAGCGTCAGCTTGACCGGCGGCGTGAGCAGGATGTTCTCGTCCTTGCCGGCCGAGCGTACGTTGGTGAGCTTCTTTTCCTTGATCGGATTGACGACCAGATCGTTGTCGCGGCTGTGAATGCCGACCAGCATGCCTTCGTACACGATGTCGCCAGGCGCCACGAACAGGCGGCCACGCTCCTGCAGCGAGAACAGCGCATAGCCGACAGCGTTGCCATCGTCCTGCGAGATCAGCACGCCGTTGCGACGACCGGGAATGTCGCCGCGATGCGGGGCGTAGCCGTCGAAGATGTGCGAGATCAGCCCGGTGCCACGCGTGAGGTTCATGAATTCGTTCTGGAAGCCGATCAGGCCGCGGGCCGGAATGCGGTATTCGACGCGGGCACGACCACGACCGTCGTTTTCCATGTTGGTCAGCTCGCCGCGACGCTCGCCGAGCGCCTGCATCACGCCACCCTGATGGCCTTCTTCCACATCCACCGTCAGCGCTTCCATCGGCTCACACTGCACGCCGTCGATCATCTTGAACAGCACTTCCGGCTTGCCGACCGCGAGCTCGTAACCCTCGCGACGCATGTTCTCGACCAGGATCGTGAGATGCAACTCACCACGACCGGAGACACGGAAGATGTCTGCATCCTCGGTGTCTTCCACTTTCAGCGCCACGTTGGCCAGCAGCTCTTTCTGCAGCCGGTCGCGGATCTGCCGCGAGGTGACGAATTTGCCTTCGCGGCCCGCCTGCGGCGAAGTGTTGACGCAGAAGCTCATGGTCAGCGTCGGCTCGTCAACGGCGATAGGCGGCAGGCCTTCTGCGTTCTCGCGATCACAGATGGTGTAGCCAATCCCAAGGTCGGCGATGCCGGTAATCGCCACGATGTCGCCCGCGCTGGCGATTTCGGCCTCGGCGCGCTCCAGCCCCTTGAACGTCAGCACCTGATTGACCTTGGCAATGCCGCGCTCGTCGTCGCCGTAACGCAGTGCATATTGCGCGCCCGGCTTGATGGTGCCCCGGTGGATGCGGCCAATGCCGATGCGGCCGACGTAGCTGTTGTAGTCGAGCGCCGAGATTTGCAGTTGCAGCGGCGCCTTGTCATCCAGATGCGGCGCCGGGATCTTGCCGAGCACGGTGTCAAACAACGGCTCCATGTTGGTGCCGGTTTCGCCCTCGGTCAGGGTCGCCCAGCCATTGAGGCCGCTGGCAAAAACGACCGGGAAGTCGAGCTGTTCTTCGGTCGCGCCGAGCTTGTCGAACAGCTCGAAAGTCTGATTGACGACCCAGTCCGGACGTGCGCCCGGACGGTCGACCTTGTTGACCACCACGATGATCTTGTGACCCAGCGCCAGCGCCTTCTTGGTCACGAAGCGCGTCTGCGGCATCGGGCCTTCGACCGCGTCAACCAGCAAGAGTGCGCCGTCAACCATCGACAGCACGCGCTCGACCTCGCCACCAAAGTCGGCGTGGCCGGGGGTATCGACAATGTTGATCCGGGTGCCCTTGTAAGTCACCGCGCAGTTCTTGGCGAGGATGGTGATGCCGCGCTCTTTTTCGATGTCGTTGCTGTCCATCACCCGCTCGCCGACCTGCTCGTGCGCGGCGAAGGTGCCCGACTGCTTGAGCAGGCAGTCGACGAGGGTCGTCTTGCCGTGGTCAACGTGGGCAATGATGGCGATATTGCGAAGACCGGAGTTCGCGCTGGTAGTCATGAGAGCTGCCTGAAGAGCCCGGCTCGCAAGTGGCCACAGAACGTGAATGTGGCGGGCGGCAGCAGGGCAAAGAAGTTAACCTGTTATTTTACTGCGCCGCAGCATCGGCGTATATAGAGCCGCGAACCTATGCCGGTCGCGCCACTAGCAAGACTGCTTAGTCTGACGGTGGCCGCGCCCCCGTGAACCGCCGAAATGCCCGAAAACCAGTTGGCGCTGCCAAGCCCGTACTGGCCGCCAACCGATACACGCACCAACGAACGGAACGATCGCGAATGAGCCTCTGCACGGCCTGCCACCATGCCGTCCGCATATTCCCGGGGATTGCTCTGATGCAAACATTCTGAAAAGCAAATTCGCGGCCAGTTGTTTGAACATACAACCAAAAACGGCCCGTAACATCCGGCGCAGTGTGCTGTTGCTACTTGCAAAGTGCACCTATCGCATCTGCAGCACCGGAATACGGCCGTCATGTCACAACAGTCCCTCGCCAACGCGTACGAATCACCACTCAACGTCAATACGGCCGCCAATGACCGCCGCTTCGCGACCCTCGCCGAAGCCGTCGAGGCCTCGATCGTGGAGCATCCGGCGACCGACCGCAAGCGCACCCTGCTGGTGGTGGATGCTGCCTGCGACCTGCCCACTGAATGGCTGCGCCAGCACAACGTTTGCGTGCTGCCAATCACCGTGCAGGTGGACGACTGGACGCTGATCGATTCGCACGATGAGTTCGACACCAGCGAGTTTTTCCACAAGGATCTGGCCGCCCGCGGTGTGCGCGCAGCAACGGTGCCACTCAGCCCGATCGAAACCCGCGCCTATCTGCAGTCGCATCTGGAGCCGCACATCGACTATGTGCTGCAGCTCACCATCACCGCCAGCCGCAGCAAGATCTATCTCAACTCGCTGGCGGCGATGCAGGCGCTGACAACATCACATAACCGTGTGCGCCGCGAGCTGGGCAATCGTGATCCCTTTCGCACCTGGGTGGTTGATACCGAGACCGGCTTTACCGGGCAAGGCGTCATGGTGGCCGAGGCAATCCGGCAACTCGACGCCGGCGTGCTGGCACCACACGTCGCAGCCGCGATGGAGCGCCTGCGCCGGCAGGTGCATACGCTGGTAGTGCCGAAGGACCTGTTCTACCTCTACACCCGCGCGCGAAAAGGGCGACAAATCGCTGTCCTGGCTGGGCTACAACGTTGCGCAACGGCTCGACATCCGGCCGGTAATCCATGCCCATGCGGGCCACACCGGGCCGCTGCTGAAGGTTCGCGGTCACGAAGAGGCGCTGGACCGCACCATCCGGCTGTGCATTGACCAGGTCAAGCGCGGACTTACCGTACCGGTGGTCTGCCTCAGCTATGCCGGCGATCTCGACGACGTTCGCGCACTTCCGGCCTTCAGCGACCTGCGAGTCGCCTGCCAGTGGCATGGCGTGCAGATGATCCTGTCGACGATGAGCATGACCGGCGGGCTCAATGTTGGTGCCGACGCCTTCTCCATCGCTTTCGCTACGCAATCGCTGATCGCGTAGCGCTCCCGTTGCGGCCCGGCGCTACGCGCGTGGGTCAAGCCCGGGCGTCGCCGAGATCTTGTGGATGGTCAGGTCGGCGCCGTTGTATTCCTCCTCGGCGTCCAGGCGAAGCCCGGCGAAATTCTTGATCGCACCATAAACGATGGCGGCACCAAACACGGCAATCAGGATGCCGATCAGTGTGCCGACCAGTTGCGACGCGAATGCGACGCCACCAATGCCGCCCAGCGCCTTGCTGCCGAAGATGCCCGCCGCGACGCCGCCCCAGGCGCCGCAAAGTCCGTGCAGCGGCCAGACTCCGAGCACGTCGTCGATCTTCCACTTGTTCTGCGTCAGCGTGAACATGTAGACGAAGATAGCGCCGGCGATGCCACCCACGGCGAGCGCGCCCAGCGGATGCATCACGTCCGAGCCGGCACACACGGCGACCAGCCCGGCCAGCGGCCCGTTGTAGGCAAAACCGGGATCGTTGCGGCCGACCAGCAGCGCCACCAGCGTGCCGCCAACCATCGCCATCAACGAGTTAACGGCGACCAGACCGCTGATCTTGTCGATGGTCTGTGCGCTCATCACGTTGAAGCCGAACCAGCCCACCGCCAGCACCCAGGCACCGAGCGCGAGGAAGGGGATTGATGACGGCGGATGCGCTGCAATCTGGCCCTGCTTACCATAGCGCCCGGTGCGCGGCCCGAGCAACAGCACGGCAATCAGACCGATCCAGCCACCGACTGCGTGCACGACGACCGAGCCGGCGAAGTCATGGAACTCCTCGCCAAACGAGGCCTTGAGCCAGGCCTGGACGCCGAAGCCGCCGTTCCACGCGATGCGTTCGAACAGTGGATAGACCAGCGCGACGAGGAACAGCGTGGCAACCAGCTGCGGGCCAAACTTCGCCCGCTCGGCGATACCACCCGACACAATCGCCGGGATCGCCGCCGCGAAGGTCAGCAGGAAGAAAAACTTCACCAGCTCGTAGCCGCTCTTGGCCGCCAGTGTTTCGGCCGGACCGAAGAAGTTCGCGCCGTAGGCGATCCAGTAGCCGACGATGAAATAAGCCACGGTCGACACCGCGAAATCAGCCAGGATCTTCACCAGCGCATTGACCTGGTTCTTGGCGCGCACGGTGCCGAGCTCCAGAAATGCGAACCCGGCATGCATCTCCAGCACCATGATCGCGCCCAGCAGGATAAAGAGCGTGTCGTTGGCAGTCTTCAGTGCTTCCACCGTTCCCCCGTATCAAGAAAAAGTCTTGTACGGATTAGCAATTAGCGTGCCCGATAATGGTGCATGCAAGTCTTTGTTTTATAGACACTTTTTCTTCACGCACCAGAACGACATTTTCCCGGGAGCGCCTTCACGGTGCACCAGAAGCGATTCAGCACTATTTTTGTGCCGACGACCCTGATGCGACAGCCTCCGCAGCCCACTGCCGCCGAACTGTCAGTACGGGGCATGGAGTCGCTGTGGACAAGCATCTTTTTATGCAAATGAGCTTTTTGAAAGGGCCTGTGGCCCTATTTTGCTTAAAGTCAACTTATTGCGCTTTCGCGGTTCAAGCCCTTATCGAATATAGCTTTCATTGAAAAGATGATCACGTCGAAGTACGCCGATTGGCCATGCACAAACTGGCGCAAAGCGGGCCACGAATGCGTTTTTTCAAGCAACCGGCTGATCGGCGTAACGAGACCTCACCGGCGCATCGCGTCGACTCGCGCCATCTCCCATCGCGTGCAGGCCGTCTGCAACCGGAGAGCTTTTCGACTCATGAGCACGACACCCGCCAGCGCCCGCTTTCACACCAAGCCCCAGGGCGCGCCCGGCGAAGTCGCGCGCTACGTTGCTGACGCCTATGCCTACAGCCTCTCGGGCGGACTGGTCGCTGTCCGTGCGCCGCACCAGGAAGTCGCTGCGACGGCCGCGACTCACCACGTCAGCGACAGCGTGGCAGTGCCCGGCACGGGTGGTCATGATGCCGCGCGCGCTTTGCTGGTGACCGACGCCGCCTGCGATCTGCCCGAGGATTGGCTGGCCGCTCGGCGCATATTGGTGCTGCCGTTTCGGGTGCGTAACCCGCGCGGCAGCCAGACCGATGGCCGCAATGGCGCGGCCGATGTCGAGCGCCGCCGCGAGTTCTTCAACCACGAACTCAACCGGGCCGAGCCCGATGCGCAAGTGCTGCCGCTGAGCGTTGCCGGCACCGGTGACTGCGTACACGAGCGCCTGCTCGCCAGCACCGACTTCGTGCTCGAAATCGCCCAGGCCTCGCGCCGCGGCAACGCCTACATGAACTCGCTCACCGCTGCGCAAAACCTGATGCTGCAACACGGGCGCGCGCGCCGCCAGCAAGGCATTGCGCGGCCGTTCAAGATGTGGGTGATCGACTCGACCACGGCGCTCAACGGTCAGGGCGTGCTGGTCTGCGAGTGCGCACGGTTGCTTGATGACGGCATCAGCGTGCCGCGTGTAGTGCAGCAGATCGACGGCCTGCGGCAACAGGTGCGTACGCTGGTGGTTCCGGCTGACGTGTCATTCTTTCAGCGTCGCAGCCGTCTCGATGGCGAGGCACCGTTGGCGTGGTTGAGCTATGGCGTTGGCAAAGTGCTCGACCGTACGCCGCTAGTGCGCGCTCATGGCGCCGAGCTGTCGGTCGTCACCCAGTTGCGCGGCTTCGACGCCGCCGTCGCCCGCGCCTTCGACAGCGTGACGCAGCAAGTACGCACCGGGCTCGCTGCGCCCTTCGTGTGTGTCAGCTTCGCTGGTGACGAAACCAGCGTGCGTCAATGGCCCGCCTTCATTGCGCTGGAAGACGCCTGCCTGCGCCACAAGGTGACGCTGCATCTGGCCAGCATGAGCATGGGTAACGCGCTGCTGGTCGGCCGTGGCGCGCTCGCGGTCAGCTTCGCCAGCGATCCCTGAGGCGTCGGTAGCACGTATCTGCGCCTGGCAGACCGCCATGCAAAACCTGCATGCGGCTTCTGCGCACGCGCCCATACAATGGTTGTCAGGCGTCGCACCACCGACGCAATTCCTTTCCAGTAATTTTCGAAGGATTCCTGATGATCAAGCGTTCACTCATTGGCGCACTCTGTGCCGCGACCGGACTGTTTGCTGTCACCGCAGGCAGCATTGCGTCGGCACAAACTTTCTTCCGCATCAACACCGGCGGCACGGCGGGCACCTACTACCCGATCGGCGGCCTGATCGCCAACGCCATCTCGCAACCGGCAGTACCGAATCTGGTGGCGACGGCGGTCGCATCCAATGGCTCCGTGGCCAACGTCAACGCCATTCAGGGCGGCGGCGCCGAATCCGGCTTCTCGCAGGCGGATGTGGCCTATTGGGCTTACACCGGCACCGGCACCTTCGAGGGCAAGCCGAAGGTCACCGACCTGCGCCTGATTGCCAACCTCTATCCCGAGAGCTTCCATCTGGTGGTGCGCAAGGCGGCAAATATCAAGAGCGTCGCCGACCTCAAGGGCAAGCGCGTCTCGCTCGACGAACCGGGCTCCGGCACGCTGGTGAACGCGCGTGCGATCCTCGCCGCGTACGGCGTCACTGAAAAGGACATCAAGCCCGAATTCCTGAAACCGAACGCCGCTGGCGAAAAGCTCAAGGACAATTCGCTTGACGCCTTCTTCTTCGTCGGTGGCTACCCGGCAGGCGCCATCGCCGAGCTGGCTGCCACTGGCGGCATTGACGTGCTGTCGATCAGCGGCCCGGAAGCCGACAAGCTGGTCAAACAGTTCGGCTTCTATGCCGTCGACAACATTCCGGCCGACACTTACAAAGGCGTCGGTGCGGTAAAAACGCTGGCGGTTGGCGCGCAATGGGTGACCAGCGCCAAACAGGATGCAACGCTCGTTTACAACATCACCAAGGCGCTGTGGAGCGACAACGCACGCAAGGCGCTGGATGCCGGCCATGCCAAGGGAAAAGCAATCGTACGCGCCAACGCCGTCGCTGGCGCTGGCATTCCGTTGCATCCGGGTGCCGAGAAGTTCTACAAGGAAGTCGGTCTGGTCAAGTAAACCGGACAGGAAATCAGCAGGAAAGGCCGGCCATTACCGGCCTTTTTTGTTTGCCGCAAACGACACGTGGCGATAGCAGCGCCAAGTTACCGCAACCGGGGGATCCATGAGCACATCGAACAACGACCGCACCGATCGTATCGACCGTATCGACGAAAAAGCCGTCGCCGAACTGGAAGCAAAGTACGACAGCGAAATGCGCTTTCGCCCCATGGCCAATATCGCGGCGACCACGGTCACCACGCTGCTGATTGCGCTCTCCTGCTTTCACTACTACACCGCAGGCTTCGGCCTGCTGCGTGAAGCGACGCATCGCGGCGTGCACCTGGCCTTCGTGCTCGGCCTGATTTTTCTGGTCTTCGCCTTCAGTAAAAAAACCGCAGCGCAACAGCAGTCAAGCTGGCACCACCCGCTCGGTCTGCCGCTCTACGACTGGCTTTGCGCCATCGCGGCCGTCGCCGCGGCGCTCTACATCCCCTACGTGTTTGACGATCTGGCGTTTCGCGTTGGCAACCCGGACACGCTCGACGTGGTCATGGGCACCACGCTGATCGTATTGCTGCTCGAGGCCACGCGCCGCGCGATGGGCTGGCCGTTGCCGATCATCGCCATCGTCTTCATGCTCTATGCGATGTTTGGCCCGGTGTTTCCGGGTTTGCTCAAACACGCGGGGGCAACCTGGCCACAGGTGGTCAACCATCAGTACCTGACCAGCCAGGGCGTCTACGGCATCGCCGTCGGTGTGGTGGCGACCTACGTCTTTCACTTCGTACTGTTCGGTGTTCTGGCCACGCGCATCGGTCTCGGCCAGTTGTTTCTCGACGTCGCCTCCTCCATCGCAGGAAAATACGCTGGTGGCCCCGCCAAGGTGAGCGTGTTCGGTTCGGCAATGTTCGGCATGCTGTCCGGGTCATCGGTCGCCAACGCGGTGACGGTGGGCTCGCTGACCATCCCGGCGATGATCAAGGTGGGCTATCCGCGCCACTTCGCCGGCGGTGTTGAAGCCGCGGCGTCCACCGGTGGCCAGATCACACCCCCCATCATGGGTGCGGCCGCTTTCCTGATGATCGAGTTCCTCGCGCTGCCGTATTCCACCATCGTCATCGCCGCCATCGCGCCCGCCTTCATGCACTTCTTTGGCGTGTTCTGGCAGGTGCATTTCGAAGCTAAACGCACCGGGTTGCGCGGCCTGTCGGCTGACGAACTGCCGAGCGTCAAGGAGAGCTTCCGCAAGCGCTGGCCGACGTTGATTCCGCTCGTGCTGCTGGTCGGTACGCTGATGAGTGGCTTCACACCGTACGTGTCGGCCTTCGCAGGCATCACCAGCTGCATCATCGTCGGGCTCACCACGTCCGAGCAGGGCAACAATGCCAAAGGCCTTGCCGTCATGCTGGTGCTGCATGCCGTGCTGGCCATCATCATTTCCGGCCAGCTTGAGAACTACGGCGTCGTGCTGTTCGCGGTGGCGGCCGTGGTCTTTGTTGCATTGCTCAAGACGGTGAATCTGCCCGCGCGCTTCACCCGCGCAGAGCTGATCGACGCCTTCTCCACTGGCGCCAAGTACGCGCTGGCAGTGGGCGCAGCGGCAGGCACCGTCGGACTGGTCATCGGCGTGGTGACGCTCACCGGCGTTGGCTTCAAGGTGAGCTACATCGTGAATGCGGCAGCGGCGTCGATGGCGGAATTTTTCACCTCGTTCCTGCCCGCCTGGCTCGCCAGCAAGCAGACGCTGATGCTGCTCAGTGCGCTGTTCATGACCGGCTTTGTCTGCATCCTCATGGGCTGCGGCATTCCGACCACCGCCAACTACATCATCATGGTCACCGTGGCGGCGCCGGCGCTGGTGCAGATGGGCGTGGAGCCGATCGTCGCCCACTTCTTCGTCTTCTACTACGGCGTGCTGGCTGACATCACGCCACCCGTTGCGCTCGCAGCCTACGCCGCTGCGGGCATGGCGAACTCGGACCCGTTCAAGACGGGTAACACCGCATTCCGGCTCGGGCTCGGCAAGGCACTGGTGCCCTTTATCTTCGTCTTCTCGCCGGCACTGCTGATCGTAACCAAGGGATTTACCTGGAGTGCGTTCGCCGTTGTATTTACCGCCTGCATCTTCAGCATCCTGCTGCTCGCGGCGGCGCTGTCGCGCTTCCTGCTGGTCGAAATGAAGACGTGTGAGCGGGCGCTTACTGTTGTCGCGGCGCTGGTGATGATCGCACCAGGGGTCAAGATGTTGCTGCTTGGCATAGCGCTGGCCAGCCCGATGCTGTTGTCGCAGGCGTTGCGCCACCGGGAGGCGCTGCGGCGGCAAGCCGCGTAGCAGCGCCCGCGTTTTCGCTGTTTCAGCCAAGGGTGCACCCGCTGGTTAGGCGCCGCGCCGCTTAGTAAACTGCTCCGATACCGTTGTCGTCGGCGCGCCGCGCCACGCGCCGCAGTCGGGCGACCGCACAAGTTGTTTTTTTGGGGACATTTATGTCAGTAATTGGATCGGGCACGCGCTTGGCGCGGTCGCCGGGACGCTGGTTGGCGTCCACCACCGCACTGGTGGCAAGCTACCTGTTCGCCGCCGGCGCAATCGCGCAGGAGATCAGCGGTCTCGTGGTGCCACCGGCACCGGCCACCAGCACTGCGGTGCTGGTGGAATTGACCGGCGAGGCCGCTGCGCGCGTCTACGGTTCTACCTACGACGTCACTCGCGCAGCCGGCCGTCAGGTGGCAACCGAAGCGGCAGTGGGCGCCGCACGCGCGCAGGTTGCCCGTAACCTCGATGAGCAGCAGACATTCCTTGCTGCGCTGGTCAGCAAGGGGCTCGCGCCAACGCCGCTCTATCGGGCGACCAAGGCGGTTAACGGCCTGGCCTATGTCGTAGACAACGCCGCCACCATTGAGCAGCTTCGTCTGTTGCCCGGGGTGAAAAACGTCCACATCATCGAGCAGGAATCGCCGTCGATTTCCACCAGCGTGCCGTTCATCGGTGCGCCAGCAGCGTGGAGCGGGTCGCAACCGCTGGGCGTTACCGGCCAGAACGTGCGCATCGGCATCATCGACACCGGCGTCGACTATCAGCACGCCACGTTCGGCGGCACCGGCTTGCTGGCCGATTATCAGGCCAACGACCGGACGGTCGCACCCGACGCTTACTTCCCGAACGCTCGCGTTGTCGGCGGCAAGGACTTTGCTGGCGACGGCTACACCGGGGCCAATGCGCCGGTGCCGGACAACGACCCGATGGACTGCAACGGCCACGGCACGCATGTGGCATCTACCGCTGCGGGCGGTGGTGTCAACGCTGATGGATCGCCGTACACCGGCTCGTACAACACCAGCACGCCGTTCGCCAGCATGAAGCTTGGCCCTGGAGTTGCGCCGCGTGCCAACGTCTACGCACTGCGTGTGTTTGGCTGCGCCGGAAGCACCACGCTGACGGTCGCCGCGATCGAATGGGCGGTGGACCCGAACAACGACAGCGATCTGTCAGACCGGCTCGACGTAATCAACATGTCGCTCGGGTCCAACTTTGGCTCGCTGGCCTCCACCTCGGCCATTGCCGCGGACAATGCAGCACGCATGGGCGTGATCGTCGTTGCCTCGGCTGGCAACGCGGGCGACACTTACACGATCAGCGGCTCCCCCGGCTCCGGCCAGCGGGTCATCGCGACCGCAGCGACCTCAGACGGCGCGGCACCAGCTTCCGGCCTGCGCCTGAACGCGCCGGGCGGTATCGCCGGGGTTTACAACGTGGGCCAGAGCGCCATGACCAGCAGCACCAGCATTGGCGAGCCGAGCGCTGCCGGCAGCGGGCAGACTGGCAACATTGTGGTCGGCCTCGACGCGTCCGATGGTGCCGGACCGTTGACGACGGATGGCTGCAGCCCGCTCACCAACGCCGCAGCCGTCGCCGGCAATATTGCGCTGATTGACCGCGGCACCTGTGGCTTCGGTGTCAAGTATGCCAACGCCCGCGACGCTGGCGCGATCGGTGTGATCATCGCCAACTCGGCGGCCGGGGTTTTTGGCAATATGGGGGGAGGCTTCACTGGCAGTGGGACCATCCCGGCGGTAATGGTGACTTTTGCCGATGGCAACAACATCAAGACGAACATCGCGACCGCCAACGCTACCTTCCTGGGCGTCAGCGACACCATTGCCTCGTTCTCGTCGCGCGGCCCACGAGGCGTTGGTGGCTTCAGCGGCGTCAAGCCTGATCTCGCCGCGCCAGGCGTGTCGATTTCGGCCGCGCAAACTGGTGTCACCTGCACCACGACCGGATGCCAGGTGCCCAATGCAAGCGGCTATCTGCCCGGCAGTCAGAACCTGGTGCTGTCCGGCACCTCCATGGCCGCGCCGCACGCGGCAGGCATGATGGCGCTGCTCAAGGAGCGCTTCCCCGATCGCAGCGTCGAAGAGCTGAAGGCAATGGCCATGGGCACTTCGCTGCATGACGTCTTCCAGTTGCCGGGCAACACCAATCGCGTCGGCGTCGACAAATCCGGGGCCGGTCGTATCGACCCAGTGAAAGCACTGCAAAGCACCGTCGCTGCGTTCAACGCGGACGAAGCCGGCGCCGTCAACCTCGCCTTCTTCGGCGAAGTGGTGGGCACACAGACGCAGACCAAGCGCGTACGCGTGGTGAACTACGGCAGCACGGCGCAAACGTTCTCGCTGGCCATTGATATCGCCAACGACGCTCCCGGCATCGCGTTCTCGCTGCCGGGCGGCAACAGCGTCACCGTCCCGGCCGGCGGTACCGCATTCATCGATGTGCGAGTCGATGGCAACGCGGCGGTGATGAACCATGTGCGCGATGCCAGCGCGGATGCAACGCAAACCGCACAAAACACAACGATTGCATCGGCACTCGGCGCCATTCCGCGTCACTATCTGACCAACAAGAACGGCTACCTGAACCTCGTTCAAGCCAGCAATACCATTCTCCGCGTGCCGCTCTACGCCGCACTTCGTCCGGCCTCCGACATGGCGGCAGCGTCTGTTATCGCCACTGGCGGCGCCCCCACCGGCAGCACAACCATCCCGCTGTCGGGCGCAGACGTCTGCACCGGTACGCTCGGTGCCGGCCCCACGTGCACCGGCAGTTTTCCGACCAACGACGTCTCGCTGGTGTCGCCGTTCGAGCTGCAGGCAAGCGCGCCAGCGAAGGCAAACATCCCGTCCTACGCCAACATCCGGCATGTTGGCGTCTCCTACGATGCGGCGAGTGGCCTTTACCTGTTTGCTGTCTCCACCTGGGGCGACTGGAGTAGTCCGACGGATGTCGCGTTCAACATCCACGTTGACAACAACGAGGATGGCGCCTATGACCGCATCCTGTTCAACACCAATGCAGGCTCGTTGTCCTCGTTGCTGGGCACCTCCGGCGCCACCGCGCAGGACAATTTCATCAACGTCATCTTCGACACCGCGACCAGGGTTATCACTTTGGGTGGGGCCAGCCTGTACGTGAATCGCGTCAGTGCTGCGACGGCGAACACGGTGCCCTTCGGCAATAACGTCATCATTCTGGCGGCGACCCCCGCCCAACTGGGTTTGACTGCCGGCGACACCAACTTCCGCTACAAAGTGCAATCCTGTTTCGGCAGCAACCCGTTGTGCGGCCGCACCGCAGGCACCAATGTTGACGAAGTCACCGGTCCGCTGTTTTGGAACTCCGCCGCGCAAGGTTTGAACTTTGGCGGCAGCACGCTGCTGTTTGATCTCAACGGCGCGACGTTGCCAGTCACCTGGAACACCGCCAACATGACGACCAACGGCTCGCTCGGTGCGCTGCTGCTGCATCACCACAACACGACGGGCAAACGGGCCCAGGTGGTGACGCTGCAGGGCGCGACGACGGCGGATCTGGCGATCACGCAGACGCTGGCGCCGGCAGCACCGGCACCGGGACAGAACGTCACCATCACGCTGACCGCTACCAACAACGGCCCGGCCGCCGCCACCGGCGTCACCGCGACCGTTTCGCTGCCTGCCGGCCTCACCTATGTCTCTGACACATCAGCCGGCGCACTGAATACCAGCACCGGCATCTGGACCATTGGCAGCCTCGCCAACGGTGCCAGCGCCAGCATCAACATCGTGGCCACAGTCAGTGGCGTCGGTGCCATGACCATCAGCAGCGCCATCTCGGGCGCCGAGACGGACCCGGTTGCGGGCAACAACACGGCCACGCGCACCATCAATGTGGCTGCGCAAACCGCCATCGCGCTGACCAACGTGCTCAGCACGGCGAGCCCGATCCTTGTTGGTGGCTCCGCGACGTTCACGCTGACCTTGCGCAACACCGGCGTGGATACGCTGTTCAATGTGTCAGTTGCGGCGGCGCGTGCTCCGGCGGCCGTCATCACAGCATCGACCGCGTCCAGCGGCAGCTTCAACAACGGCACCGGTGTGTGGACGATTGCCAGCGTTGCCAGCGGCGCAACGGTCACCGCCACGGTAACCGTCACTGCGCCCAGCATGGTCGGCGCCTTGACGCTGACGGCGAACGCGTCCGCTGAAAACGCGCCATCGACCCAGCAGGCGGCCTCAGTCAACGTGATCTCGCCGGCGACCGTCAGCGCGACCAAAACCGTCAGCGGCAGTTTCGTTGTCGGCAGCAATGTCACCTACACCGTGACGCTGACCAACAGTGCAGCCACCGCGCAGTTCGACAACGCTGGCAATGAGTTCACCGACGTTCTACCGGCCGGTCTGACGCTGGTGAGCGCCAGCGCCACCAGCGGAACAGCCGTGGCGACGGTGGGCACCAACACGGTCAGCTGGAATGGCAGCATTGCGGGCAATGGCACGGTGACCATCACCATCGTTGCCACGGTGCTGCCAGCGGCGGCCGGAGCAAACGTCAGCAACCAGGGCAGCGTGGCGTTTGACGCCGATGGCAATGGCAGCAACGAATCCACCGTGTTGACCGACGATCCGGGCGTGGCCGGCAGTGCCAACCCGACGGTTTTCCGCGCGCTGTCACCGGCTGCCATCACGGCAACCAAGACCGTCTCCGGCACCTTTGGCGTGGGCTCCACGGCAACCTACACGGTGACGCTCAGCAACAGTGCGGCCAGCGCGCAACTGGACAATCCGGGCAACGAGTTCACCGATGTGCTGCCCGCCGGCCTGACGCTGGTCAGCGCCAGCGCCAGCAGCGGTACAGCGGTGGCTACCGTCGGCAGCAACACCGTCACCTGGAACGGCAGCGTCCCCGGCAATGGCAGCGTGACCATCACGATTACCGCGACCGTCAACGCTGGCACTGAGGGTACGACCATCAGCAACCAGGGTAGCGTCGCGTTCGACGCCGACGGCAACGGCAGCAACGAGTCCACTGCACTCACCGACGATCCGTCGGTGGCTGGCACCGCCAATCCGACATCATTCGTTGTGCGCTACGTGGTCATCGCCGTCACCAAGACGGTGAGTGTGCCGGTGCTTCCGGCGGCCATCGGTGCCACCGCGGTGTATACGATCACGCTGAGCAACACGGGCAACGCGGCGTCCCCCGACAATGCCGGCAATGAGCTGACTGATGTGGTTCCCGTCGGGTTGACTGTCGCCAGCGCAACGGCAACTGCAGGCACTGCCACGGTTACCGGCAACACGGTGACCTGGAATGGCTCCGTCCCGGCTGGCGGCTCGGTGGTAGTAACCATCAACACGGTCGTCAACCAGGCTGGCGCGGGCCAGAACATCAGCAATCAGGCGAGCTTCGCATATGACCGTGATGTCAACGGCAGCAACGAGTCGTCTGGTCTGTCGGATGATCCATCGGTCGTCGGCGCCGCCAACCCGACCACGTTCAGCGTGGTGACGCCAGTCATACCGACGCTTTCGGCGCTGATGTTTGCGCTGCTCAGTCTGGTCCTGCTGGGCGTTGCAGGGATGCACGCGGCGCGTAGCCGCCAGGGCTAGCGCTACGACAATGTGCCGTTAGCGTCGGCACAGCACCACAAACGGGGCCTCGCGCCCCGTTTTTTTTGGTCTTCCCGACAGTGGCATGCCGCCGGTTGCGAAAATGTCACCGCTGGGCTCTTCATTTCGTCTACTCTCGATACGTCGGCGAATTTTTGTCATCATGCGTTGTCTGACATTGGTACTGGTGGGGGAAAATCGCGCCCGCGATGGCTTTCCCCCTGTTTCGCGCATTCCTGACCAGGAAGGTCGATGCCCATGTTGAACACGATCACACTACCCCGTTGTCCCCCGTCCGAAAGGGTGCGCGCACGCTGCGCCGCCTGGCTCGCGGTCGGCCTGGTTTCGCTGCTGTGGGCCTCGGCCGCCATCGCCAGCGCCGGCATCGCGCCGGCCGCTACCGGACGCTTCGCGGTCGGTTGCAGCAACGTGGAGCAGGATTTCACCCGCCTGCGTGCAGGCGAATCTGGCCCGGACTACTGGGAAGGCAATCCGCTCTCCGACGGATCTCACTACGTAACTGACCTGCTGGTCAGCCCCGCCAACGCGCTCAGCTACAGCGTCGCCGTGCCGACCGTGGCGCAGATCGACGTCTTCGAGAAACAGGGCGGCAAACAATTGCCCTACGTCGCGATCGCCTGCTACCCCACCACGGCAACCAACACCCGAGCCGACTACGCCCTGCCCTCCGGCATCAGAGTGCCGAAGATGCAGCGCGGTGCCGAAAGCCCCATCATCGCGGCTAACCCCGACAGCAGCGACGGCAAGTGGCCACTGATGATGCTGAGCCACGGGCTTGCCGGTTCGCCACTGGGCGACGACTACGTGCAGGTCATTGCACGCATGGCAGCCGAAGGCTACGTGGTGTTCGCACCGTTTCATGCTGACGCGCGCTATTCGCGCATCAAGCTGAACACGATCAACGACTACTTCTATGTGTTCTCAAAGTACCCGGAAATTGCCGAGATGCAGGCGATCCGCCCGCTCGGCCTGAAGCAGGGACTCGACTACTTCCTTGGCAAGCCGGAGTACGCCAGCACCATCGACCGCGACCAGATTGTCGGCTTCGGCGCCTCGCTCGGCGGCATGGCGATGATGCTGGTGCAGGGCGCAGTCATGACCACCAGTTGGGGGGGCGCCGAACGCACCATCGTGCGCGACAACCGCTACAAGGCGGTGGTGGGCTATGTACCGTTCTCGGGCTACAGTTTCTTCCCGGCCTTTGGCGACAGTAATCAGGGCGTGCAGGGCGTTCGCGTCCCTTATCTCGGTATCGGTGGCACTGCAGACGTGGTGGCCCCGATCAGCCGTACCTCGCAGATGATTGAGGCATTGGGCGGCAGCAAGTATTTCGTCACCATCGAAGGCATGGAGCATGGTTTCCGGGTAGAAGACGCGCCGGAAGTCTTTGGCTGGACCTTTGCCTTTCTCAAGGCACACCTGTCGCGCAACCAGGCTGATCGCACGGCGTTCAACAGCATCGACAACATTCCGGGTGGCTCCGACGACCGCGTGAAAATCCGCAAGACGCTGGCGTGGGGCTCGCGCGACGAGCTGGAAGTGGTTGAGTTCTATTCGCCCGGCAGCCGCAAATACTTCATGACTGGCCGCCCCGATGAGGTGGCGCTGCTGGACAGCGTGCCGACCCTCTGGCAGCGCACCGGACAACGCTTCGCCACACACCGCACAGACACTGCGATTGGCGCTGCCATGTGCCGGATCTGGGCCAACGACGGAGCCACGCTGAACTCCCACTTCTACAGCACCAGTGACCGCGACTGTGCACTGCTGCGGAGCCAAAGCTGGGCACGCGACGAGGGCGTCGCCATGCGCGCGCAGGAGTTTCTGCCGCAGTTGATGATCGTGCCGCCACCGCCGCCGGTGTGTCCTTCGGATACCGTCAAGGTGACTCGTCTGTTCAACAAAGCAACGATCAATCACCGCTACGTGACCGAAGGCCTGCTCTCGCGCATGCTGCTGACGCAGGACTGGGCGAATGAAGGCCCCGTGTTCTGCGCGGCAAAATATGATGAATGATCCCGTGATGTGAACTCAAGATGATTCGTATCCTTCCACTGCTCGTCGTCGCCACCGCGATGTTTGCCCTGACGCCTGCAACGGCTCAAACCGCCTTCCGCTGCGACCAGAACGGCCAGACGGTCTACAGCGACAAGCCCTGCCCTGCCGGCGCAGCTGGCAAGGCGGTTGCGCCCACACACGACAGCGCGGCGCAGAAATCCGCCTCACAGGACGCCAACCAACAGATGCGCAAGGACAACACTGAACTGAACAAGCGGCTAAGCGAAAGGGAAGCGCGCGAAGCCAAGGAGCGAGCCGATGCGAGAAAAGCGGCGGCAAAAGCCACGCCCGCAAAGGACGCCAGCGGCAAGGCAGGCAAAGCAACGGCCAAAGCAAAGGGGAGCAAGCTGAAGTCTGCGAAGGGGAACGGCGGAACATCCGGCAAACGCAAGTCCGCCGGTACCGCAGCGGCTATCAAGCCCGCTGCATAACGGACATTGATCAGCACCGTGTACCGGCCCTTTCGTCCCGTCGACCTGATCCGTGTTCCATCGGCCATTGCAGCAATGGCTGGCGTTGCTCTTTTTGCCGGCTGCAGCACGACCTCTTCCCCACAGCGCGGCGTTGACTACCCGGCGCCGGTGGTTACGCCATCGCCGCCGCGCGCTGGCGACGCCGGAACGCCCACGCGCGAGTGGCGCGCTGCCGGCGCGGGCCTGGATGCCGCCTTCGAGCGCAGCGCCTTTCTCGCCGACTCGTTCTACCGCAATGCCGATGCGCTCTTGCAGCAGGTCGAGAAGTCCGGCGCGATGGGCGTCAATCGCGGGTTCGAGCTCGCTGCGCGCAAAGGCGGCGAATGGTTCATCGAGGAGCAGCGCTTCGCCGACACGGTGATCGGCGCCGGCGTCAACCGCAACCGCATGGATCTGATCGACGCTGGTCTGCGCGCGCTGGAATGGGGTTACGCCCAGCAGAGCGGTGACGGCAGCTTTCCGTGTCGCGACAATTTCCTCGGCGGCAGTTATTTCGTCGCCGCCACCGCACATTCGCTGTGGCTGCTGGAGACTACGGGCTATGCGCGCAGCTACACGGCGCGAATCAACGCCCTGCGCCCCAAGCTGGAACGCGCTGCGCACTGGTTGGCTGACAACAGCCATCCGGCCGCCGTACTGGCGCAGCAGGACGCTTACAGCTCACGTCACTTTCTGACCGGTTATGCGCTTGCCGCCAGTGGTCGCTATCTGGGCGACAGCACGCTGGCGCTGGTCGGCGAAGACATGATTCACAAAGGCCTCAAACGGCAGCACGCGACGGGGTACTTTCAGGAGCGCGGCGGCTATGACGCCAGTTTTCAGGCCGAGGCGCTGGTGTATCTGCTGCGCTATTACGACCACGCGGCCACCGCCGACATGCAGCGCACTGTCGAACCCGCGCTGCGCCGCGCGCTGGACTGGCTGGAATCGCGCGTGTCACCGCGCGGCGTGATCACGATCGCCGGTAACACCCGCACCGGCGCCGCCCAGGAGCGTGACCGCACCGGTGCCCCGCGCCGCGTCAGCGCGGTGGCCGTGTCGCGCGCGTTCGGCCTCGCCCGCCATGTGCTGGGCGACAGCAAGTTCGAGACGCTGGCACGCGCCGTGGCAACAGCGCGGCAACCCGGCTGAGCTATCAGCTCTTTGTGAAAAAGCCCATTGGATATGGGCTCAGACCACAATTTTCTGAAATATCGACTATCGGCGGTTTATGGCAGTTAGCCCTTATGCGATGGGGCTCGACGTCTAAAGTTGAACCAAAGATTCCGTCCTCGGGAACCAAGCCGCCGCTGCTCAGGCGACACCATTCACGGCAACTTCGCATTGCCCGTCGGCATCACCGGGTAAGGCACCCGCTGAAACTGTTTCGCCGTAGAGCCCACCGCGAAGTCCGCGCTCACATACTCCACGTCCGGGACCGCCCGCAGCAATGCTTCCCATTGCGCAATCTGGCGCCGGTCGCCGACACAACCTTGCGCAAAGACGAAGCGCCGTTGCACGGTGAGCCACACGCTTGATTTCGCCAGCGCAGGCGTCTCGCGCACCGCGTCGACCACGGCAGCCTGTGCCCGCTCAGCAATCCGCGCGTCGTAGCGGTACGCATTTGGCTCCTTGCACTTGCCCGCCATGAAGCAGGTAGTGCCTCGCTCAATGCGAGGGTGCGCCTCGGCCTGCGCCTCGCGCTTGGTCATGAATGGCCCGCGCGGCAGCGGGCAGACCGCAATCGCCTTGGTCACCTGCACGAAGGGATCGTTGTAGTGGTTCTTGAACGGCTCAGCGCTCGCAGCGCCGACAACAATTGCCGTCACTCCCGCGCAGGCGGGAATCCAGACCGAAGCACTACGCAAGTGCATCACAGCGTCAACAGCCGTCGGCCAGCCTGCGAAGCAATCAGGAAACCTGCACCACCGTACGCCCGGTCACCGCGCCCTTCACATACGCGTCAAACACGGTCGGCAATTCTGCGAACGACACCGTGCGGCAATGTGATGCCAGCTTGTCGCACTTCCACTCGTTTGTGAGCTTGCCCCACAGCTCACGCCGCAAGGGCATCGGACAATTCACGCTGTCGATGCCGAGCAGCAGCACACCGCGCAGGATGAATGGCATCACCGTGGTCTTCACTTCCCAGCCTTGCGCCAGGCCCACGCTGGCAATGGTGCCGCCGACTTTCATCACGCGGGTCAGCCACGAGAGCTGTTCGCCACCGAGGTTATCCACCGCGCCGGCGTAAGTCTCCGGCCCCAACGGCTTCTCGGTCATCTCGAACTGCCCGCGCACCAGCACCTCCTTCGCGCCAATCGACTTCAGCAAATCGGCGTCCTTCTCCTTGCCTGTCACCGCCACCACGTCGTAGCCCAGTTTGGCCAGAATCTCGATCGCCACCATGCCCACGCCCCCGGTCGCGCCATTCACCAGCACTGGGCCTTTGTCGGGCGACAAGCCGTCATGCTGCATGCGATGCACGGCGAGCGCAGCGGTGAAGCCGGCGGTGCCGTAGCTCATCGCGTCGAACGTCGTCATCCCGGCAGGCGCTTTCACCAGCCAGGCCGCCGGAATGCGCGCCTTCTGCGCGTAACCGCCGTGATGCGCCACCCCCACGTCATACGAAGTCGCGATCACGGTGTCACCCGGCTTGAATGAAGGATCACTGGAACTCGCCACCGTCCCCGCCAGATCAATGCCGCCAACGCAGGGAAAGCGCCGGATGATGCGACCGGCACCCGTCGCGGACAGTGCGTCCTTGTAGTTCACCGTCGAGTGTTTGACGTCAATCAGCACCTCGCCTTCGTCGAGCTGGTCTGTCGTCATGTCGACCAGTTCGGTCTTGACCGATTTGCCCTCTTGCGAGGTTAGATAGGCTTTGAAAGTGCTCACGTACGGCTTCCTTTGCGCTGCGGATTTTGATTGACGTTAACGTTAATTATGGCGCGCGCAGACAGATCGATTCGCTTGCCTATCACCACATGCCTGAGCGCCACACCTCTCGGCGATGACGAAATCTCCTCATCGATATAAAATTCGTTTAACGACTATCTTATCGATAACATGAACGCATTGACCCTATCTCCAAAATTTCAGGTCGTGGTGCCAAAGGAAATTCGCGAGGCGATGAAACTCAAGGCGGGAATGCCGATGCAGGTCGTGCAGTACGGCGAACGCATCGAGTTCATCCCGGTGCGCCCGATGCGGCAGGTGCGTGGCATGCTGCGCGGTATGGCCACTGATATTGACCGCGACGACGACCGCGAATGAATCTGGTCGACACCTCCGGCTGGCTGGAATACTTCGCCGACACACCTTCAGCGAAGCACTTTGCCAAGGCAATCGAGAGTACATCCACGCTGATCGTTCCCACCATCGTGCTTTACGAAGTGTTCAAGAAAGTGCGTACCGAGCTGGGTGAAGACAAGGCGTTTGTCGCCATCGCCCAGCTCAAGCTGGGTGTAGTGACGGCAGTGGATGAAGCCGTCGCGCTGTTGGCCGCCAAACTCAGCAGCGATCACAAGCTGCCAATGGCCGATGCATTGATTTACGCAACTGCGCAGCTACGCGGCGCAACCGTGTTCACCCAGGACGCGCACTTCCGGGAATTGCCGGGTGTCCGGTATTTCGAGAAGGTGAGCGATGTGCTGCCCTCGTAGCAGTCGCTGCCCTCATAGATCGGTAGTGCACGCATAATCCCCCGAATACTGCCGCCCAGACAAAAGCCTCAGCCGCCGTGCCCGCCAAGGAAGCCACCGCCCGCATCAAGATCAACCGCCTGCTCGAAGCAGCAGGCTGGCGCTTCTTTGACGACGTAAACGGACGCGCCAACATCGCGCTGGAGCCCAACGTCAAGCTCACGCAGACCCGCGTTGATGCGCTCGGCGAAAATTTCGATGGCGTCAGCAACGGTTTTGTAGATTTTCTGCTGCTCGACGACAATGGGTTTCCATTACTCGTGCTCGAAGCCAAGGCCGAAGACAAAAATCCACTGGTAGGCAAGGAGCAGGCGCGACGTTACGCACGCGAGCAGAACTGCCGCTACGTCATCCTCTCCAACGGCAATCTGCACTATTTTTGGGACTTGCAGCACGGCAATCCGCACGTCATCACGCAGTTCCCCAACGCCGATTCCATCCAGAGTTACCGCCGTTTCACACCCGACCCGGGCAAGCTCGCCAAGGAGATCATCAGCAGCGACTACATCGCGCTCACGCAGATGCCCGGCTACGCATCCGAGGCAGCGTGGCAGAACCGCGATGAAAAGCCCGCGTTCATCAAGAAAAACAACCTCCGCTTCCTGCGCGACTATCAGAAGCGTGCGCTCAATGCGCTGCAGGACGCGGTCGCCGAGGGCTGCAGCCGCTTCCTGTTCGAGATGGCGACCGGCACCGGAAAGACGCTCACCGCCGCTGCCGTCATCAAACTCTTTCTGCGTACCGGCAACGCCCGGCGCGTGCTGTTTCTGGTTGATCGCCTCGAACTCGAAGACCAAGCCTGGAAAGCGTTTAACGCGTACCTGAAGAATGACTACAGCACCGTCATCTATAAGGATCGTCGCGACGACTGGCGCAAGGCGGAAATCGTGGTCACCACCGTGCAGTCGCTGCTGTTCAACGGCAAATACCAGCGCCTGTTTTCGCCGACTGATTTCGATCTGGTGATTTCAGACGAAGCGCACCGCTCCATCGGCGGCAACGCGCGTGCCGTGTTTGAGTATTTCGTCGGCTACAAACTCGGCCTGACGGCAACGCCGAAGGATTACCTCCGCAATTTCGACGCCAGCAAGCCCACCACGCGCGACCCGCGTGAACAGGAGCGGCGCCTGCTGCTCGACACCTACCGCACCTTCGGCTGCGAGGGCGGTCAACCCACCTTCCGCTACTCGCTGCTCGATGGTGTTCGCGATAACGTGCTGGTCAATCCGCTGGTGGTGGATGCACGTACCGACATCACCACCCAGTTGCTCTCCGATCAGGGTTACGCCGTCGCCACGCCTGCGGGCGACAGCGGCCAACAGGATCAGGTCTTCGTCCACACCAGTTTCGAGAAATCCTTCTTTTCGGATGCGACCAACCGCGTGTTCTGCGAAACCTTCCTCGCGCACGCGCTGCGCGACCCGGTCAGCGGCGAAATCGGCAAGAGCATCGTCTTTGCCGTCAGCCAGAACCACGCCGCCAAGCTCACGCAAATCCTCAACGAGCTGGCCGACCGGCGGTTCCCCGGTAAATATCAGTCCGACTTCGCCGTGCAGGTCACATCTTCGGTGCCCGGCGCGCAGCAATTCACCATCAACTTCGCTAACAACAACCTGCTTGGCTCGGCGAACTTTCTCGATAGCTACAAGACGAGCAAAGCCCGCGTTTGCCTCACCGTGGGCATGATGACCACGGGTTACGACTGCTCGGACATCCTCAACCTCGCGCTAATGCGCCCGGTGTTCTCGCCGTCGGACTTTGTGCAGATCAAGGGCCGGGGCACGCGCAAGCACGACTTTCTTGACCTGCTGCTCGACGATTCGCTCAAGCCGCTGATCGCCGCGCCACAGAAAACCGGTTTCAAGCTGTTCGACTTTTTCGCCAACTGCGAATACTTTGAGGACGAATTCGACTACGACGAAGTGTTGCACCTGCCCGCGCGCGTGCCCGGCGGTGAAGGCCCGGGCACTCCGCCACCGCCGCCGCCACCACCCACGGGCAGCTACCACCACACCGGGGACGACGCGCTGCGCCTGGCTGCAGAACAGCAGATTGGCCCGGAGGGCATGCGTATTGACCGCATGTTCTTCAACCGCTTCGAGGAAACGGTGAAAGCCGACGACGGGCTCAGGGCCGCCGTGGCCGACGAACGCTGGGAGCAGGCGGCGGACTACGTGGTGAACCAGCTCTTCGACAAGCCCAGCGAGTTCTACACCCTCGAAAAACTGCGCCACGCGGCGGGCGTGGATCGTCGGCTCACGCTCAAGGAAATCCTGCAAAAAATCTTCGGCCTGATCCCGTACTTCAAATCGGCCGACGAGCTGCTGGATGACGAATTCCAGCAGTTTGTGCTGACCAATCAGGCCGCGCTCGGCCTGCGCGAAGATTCTGGCAGCGATGCGCCGCACGGGCAGGACAACGCCATCGCACTGGCTGCCATGAAGTACTTTTTCAAGGCCTACGCGCAGGATGCAAAGCTGCGCGCCATCATCGACGACGGCCGCTTCGCCGAGCTTTACGTCAATCAAAGCTTTGGCACATCCGACCTGATGTCTGTTCCTGCGGAGTGGCGAAAACTCATCCCCGAGTACGTGAAAGATTACGTAGCTCTTAACCAATTCATGTAAGACACGCTATTTATGCTCGACGCTGATACCAAGCGCCGTATCGATTCGATCCACAATATTTTGGTCGGGAAGGTGCCTGTTCCAAGCGCCAGGGTCGAACAGATCACCATCGCCCTCATCTACAAGTTCATGGACGACATGGACGCACAGGCCGAGGCGCTGGGCGGCAAGCGCAGCTTCTTCGTCAACGGCTTTGAGCGCTTCAGTTGGCCCAAGCTGCTCGCCCCGCAGATGGGCGGGCAGGACACGATCAATCTCTACGGCGAAGCCATCGGCCAGATGACGCAGAACACGCATCTGCCGCCGCTGTTCCGCGACATCTTCAAGAACGCCTATCTGCCCTACCGCGACCCCGAGACGCTGCGCAGCTTCCTCAAGGAAATCGACGCCTTCCGCTACGACCACTCCGAGAAGCTGGGCGATGCCTTCGAATACCTGCTCTCGGTACTCGGCAGCCAGGGCGACGCCGGGCAGTTCCGCACGCCGCGCCACCTGATCGACTTCATCGTCAGCATCGTCAACCCGCAAAAGCATGAGCGTCTGCTCGACCCCGCCTGCGGCACGGCCGGTTTTCTGATTTCGGCGTGGAAGCACATCCTCGCGCAAAACGGCAAGGCCCGTCCCGGCGACCAGCTTACGTCCAAGGAGCGTGACAAGCTCGCCAGCAGCCTCGTCGGCTACGACATTTCGCCCGACATGGTGCGCCTGTCGCTGGTGAACCTTTACCTGCACGGCTTTCCGAACCCGAGCGTGGACGAGTACGACACGCTCACCAGCGATGATCGCTGGAACGAGCATTTCGATGTGATCCTGGCGAACCCACCGTTCATGTCGCCCAAGGGCGGCATCAAGCCGCACAAGCGCTTTTCGATTCCGGCCAAGCGCTCGGAAGTGCTGTTTGTCGACTACATCGCCGAGCACCTCACGCCCACTGGACGCGCGGGCATCATCGTGCCAGAAGGCATCATCTTTCAAAGCCAGACGGCCTACAAGGCGCTGCGCAAGATGCTGGTGCAGCAGTCGCTGGTGGCGGTGATTTCGCTGCCCGCCGGTTGCTTCAACCCGTATACAGGCGTCAAAACATCAGTCCTCATCCTCGACAAGGCGCTCGCGAAACACGCGGACAGCATCGCCTTCTTCAAGGTCGAAAGCGACGGCTTCGATCTCGGTGCGCAGCGCCGCCCCTTGGCCCACAGCGACCTGCCGCGTGTGAAGCAGGAGTTGGACGAGTACCTGAGCGCACTGCGGCAACGGCAGTCTGTAAGCGGGCTCGCACCGACCCGTGGGCTGATCGTGCCAAAAGAGAAACTGGCGGCGAATGGCGAGTTCAATTTGAGTGGGGAGCGGTATCGGGAGGGCGTAGACGCGGTGTCGGTGTGGCCGATAGTCTCGGTAGGCGATGTCTTCGAGAAATCAGGACAAAGCGTCTTGCCTGCCACTCTCTCTGGCGTCACAACTTATCTCGGGCTCGAAAGCCTTGCTCAGGGCACTGGCAAACTTGATGGCGAAACCACTACGGACAATCCATCCGAGATCAAGAGTTTGAAAAACTGCTTTGAGCCGGGCGATATTCTTTACGGCAAACTGCGGCCAAATTTGAACAAGGTGTGGCTCGCAGACCGCCGCGGCATTTGCTCTACGGACATTTTTGTCATCAAAGCGATTGGGGGCCAAGTCGATCCTGCGCTTTATGCATTCCTGTTCCGCACGAAACGATTTAACGACGCGGTAATGGCGCAGCTGAAAGGCGCGCAACTCCCCAGAGTCGGTTGGACGCAATTCGCTGAACTTGAAATCCCGCTGCCGCCGCTGGAGGTGCAGAAGGAAATCGTGGCGGAGATTGAGGGCTACCAGAAAGTCATCGACGGTGCCCGCGCCGTCGTCGACAACTACCGCCCCCACATCCCCATCCACCCCGATTGGCCGATGGTGCGGCTCGAAGATTTGGCGGCGGCGGACTGTTCACTTTCATACGGAATCGTGCAGCCCGGCGATGAGCTTACGGATGGTCTGCCCATCGTTCGCCCGGTGGACTTGACATCAAACCTGATCCGACTTTCAGGCCTGAAGCGAATCGATCCGAATGCGGCAGCTGCCTACAAGCGCACCACACTCCAAGGCGGCGAAGTGTTGCTCTGCGTGCGAGGCACGACAGGGGTCGCATCTATCGCAGCCGCAGAACTTGCCGGGGCAAACGTCACGCGCGGCATTGTGCCCATAAGATTCAATCCCGCTCTGGCACTCGCAGCCTACGGTTTCATTGCTGTTTGTTCCGAGTCAGTTCAGAGCCAAATCCGGTTCAAAACTTACGGAGCCACGTTACAACAAATTAATATAGGAGACATTAGGGCAACGCTGAACAAGTCCACCGAGGAGCTGTAGCGACGTTATGAATGTATGAAG
>ENA-UOYA01000371-UOYA01000371.1-activated-sludge-metagenome-genome-assembly--contig:-NODE-371-length-61530-cov-12.837397_pt1 | contig 61530 bp, 50 predicted proteins | sample MGYA00238163_ERZ764804 | MGnify/ENA primary metagenome ERZ764804 (study PRJEB28919, sample SAMN05720223) | activated sludge metagenome | isolation source: Anaerobic digester | place: Hong Kong...
AATTATTCTTTAAATACAATAGTTGATGATATGTCAGATGAAATTTTTGAGTATTGATAATGAGTACGGATAAATTTTTATATGCACCTGCTCCCACTTGTTCTGAAACTAAAAATGAAGAACAAGGAATTAAATATGACTCTAGTAAATTTAGGCCATCTCTTGTTCCTGTTGATTCTTTGATTGAAATAATTAAGGTTTTAGAATTTGGAGCCAAAAAGTATGCTAAAGACAATTGGAAGCTTGTCAAACCACACTCAAGATATCTCGATGCAGCATTGAGGCATATTTATGCTTATCAAATGGGAGAAAAGACAGATGAAGAAACAGGACTTTCTCATCTTTCTCATGCAGCCACATGTTTGATGTTTTTAATTCATTTTGAAAATAATGGTGAAATTGATGTCTGAAGGAACTGATATTGTCACAGTTAAGCTTAAGTATAAACTTGCTTCTGATATTGATTTAAATAAATTAACAGAATGCTCTTCGTGTTTAAATGAAGAGCAAGAACTTAGCTTAAATCACTCTGCCTCTAATGTAGAGGTGGAGTTTGAAATAGATAGAGCATGGGGATTTATGAGGCCAATTTCCTTTAATGGATATAGAATAGATGCATAACTATATATGGATTGATGCTGATCCTGATTTAGAATTTGACACAATAGAGGAGGCTTTAATGACTTGTTGCTATATTTGCGGAGACAGGCTTGAGTGGGATCTTAAGGTTGAGTATAGCTCCAAGCATGACATTCCTGTTATTTCTGGATCTTCTTTTAGTTGCGGCATCAAATATTGTTTAAGATATAATCCTGAAAAATTATTTTATAAGATCGAAATATATGCTTGATAATATAGTTCCAACAGAACAAGAGATTGCAGAAGCCAAAGAAAAGCTTATTCAGTACAAGAATGAAAGAAGACCTATATTGGCTCATTGCAGAAAATACAATCTTCCCATTCCTGATTATGACCCTCCAGTTGAGAAATATTTAGCTCCTTATCTTGGCACTCCTTTTACTAGGACTAAGGATGGGATAGTGTATCTGCCCTATCCCATGAAAAGGGCATCTAAGGCTAGATATTTAAACCCAAAAGCTGAAAGATATAGATGTGTAATAACTGACAATGACTGGAAGACTGTGCTTGCAGATGGATTTGATAAAGATCTAGTTGGTGAACTTATTTACTCCAAATATAAAGATTTTGATAAGCTTATTCAAAGTCTGCTAGAAGGCGTTTATGATCCTTCATTTAAAAGATTTGTCTTAAAAGCTGGATATGTTACGGATTATAAAAGTTACGAAAGGCTTAAGCATGACTGGCCAGAGCTTTTGCCATTTGTTATAACTAAGGTTGTTAACCAGTTTGAGGTTGCATACAGAAAGACAAAAGGTAGTTATACTACCTTTTTTCAAAATGCTTTTGGAAGAATACTTACAATGAGCTATATAGACTATTGTAGATCTGTACACAAAGAAGATTTTAGATATAAATATGATCCATTCAAAATTCTTAATATAGATAAAACAATAGACGTATATGACATTGAAACAACTGGCGATCAGTTTTTGTTTTGTAATGAGCTATATTATCATGTCTTATCTGAGCTAAAATCAGTAGACTTGGTGTGCGATGTTTAGTTTTTTTATTTCATCGTATAGTGGCCCAACAAAGCTTTGCATTTCTTCTTTTGTTACTTTAGATTTTAGACTATTCTTTAGCTGTTCAACTGTTTTTGATAAAATTATCATTTGTTCAGCTAAGTCTAGTAGTCTTTTGCTATCCCACGGTTTAAATCCTTCTATAGTTTGAGATGCTAGTTCTATTGACTCATCGTTAAAGTCATACAGTATTAACAGTTTTGAGTTTATTTCTGGCGCATTTACTAATTCTATGTATGGTCCACCTAATTCTGTAAAATCATGCATTAGAACGGTTTTATTGCTTTTTATCTCAAAGATTACTATACTTCCTGATACATAATCGTCTGGAAGCTGAAAAAGCTTTATTACACCATCTGGTGTGTTATCTGTTATTTTTTTGCTTATTATCATTATTCTGCCCTAACTATAATCTTTTCTATTCTTGGTATTGTTTTATTGTTTGTTGACTTAAGTGTTCCCTTTATTCTTATGCTGCCTGTATTTTTATATAAGCTATTATATACACAGTATAGTTCATCATTTGATGTTAGTGTTTCAATTTGTAAATTATTTGTTTCTGTTAATTTGAAATTAAAGTCTTTTGTTTCTGTTAATTTTTGAAACAAAAAGTCTGAGTTTTCATCTATTAATAATTTTACATTATAAGGATACATTGTATCTGTTATTATTGCTGTTGTATTATTATTAAATGTTATTGTAATTGCACTTCCATTTATTGTGTATTTTTTGCATAGTTTTTTATTAAATAGGTTTATAAAAAATTCTTCTGGTATTTCTATTTTGTTTATTCCTTTTTTTATTTTTAAAATACCTGTTTCTTTTTTTCCATTTATATATATAAACTTATTTCCTATGTTTATTTCTTTTTCTTCATAGTTAAATATATACGCTTTATGCACGCCTTCTGTGTATATCCAATTATTTAAATTATTAAATATATGCGTATTGTTTGTCATTACAAATGGTTGTGGTATTTCTAGCGTATATAGAAATTTCCCATTTATATTTTCTGCATTTTTTAAATTTATTAATTTATTTTCTGTTTCGTTTTCTATGTCTATTACAGATGATATTTCTTTGTTTTTTATTTTTCCAGTAGGTCTTATTTCTTCATATCCTTTTTCATCTATATTTATATAATATCTAATATCTGTGTCTTCCGATTCGTAGTTATCTATTGTGGATATTGATATTTTTGACAACGTTTTGTTTATGTTTATATTTTTGGTCTCAAATAATACTTCTTCTTTTTCGTAGTCAGTTGAAATTTTTATTTGTTTTATTTTTGACTCATACAAATAAGTGTTGCCAAGCTTATATGATGGCGACTTTTTATTTATTACTATTTTTATATTTTTTATGTTTTTATCATCTAAAATAAATGTCTTGTTTTTTGTTGACGTTTTATACACAACTAGATCATAGTCTTGATCGTTTTTTGATGTATATATCTTTATAACTTCTGGATCTACAAATACTGGCGTTATTGCTTCTACACTTGTAATTCTTCCCAAATTAATTGATATTGTTATTTCATTTTCTCCATCAAATGTCGATTGTGTTTTTGCCAAATATACCCCCTCATTTCCTATCACTTCTTCCTTGTTTGCTACAACCCATCCATTTAATGCTTTTTTTAGTATTGCTCCGCCAACGCTAAATTGTCCGTTGTTCCCTTCAACCTTTACGCTTTTTACTAAGCTTGTATCTATTAATTTTTGTATTCCATTATTTTTTGATTTTATAGCTAATATTTTTTTATCTATAATACTGCCAGTCATAGTTTTAAAAGATTGCTCATCTATATCTACATCAAAGGCCAATGATTGCTTTTGTATTGTATAGTCATTTACAAGCCTTGCGCTTTTAACTTTTTCATATAGAGATACTCTTATTCTTTTATTTATATATTCAAACTTACTTTCTATTTTATTTATAATTTCTTGTAGTTTTGCATTATATTCTTCTACTGTTTCTATATTGTTTAATATTTTTATAAGAAATTTATATAGCTCTATATTTTTTTCATATGATAATGCAGATACGTCTATGCTTGCTATAGATTCTATTTCAGATTCTAAGTTTTTTATGCTTACATAATCCAGTCTTTCATTTGTTATGAATGCTATATTTTTAAGATGTGTTGATAAAAAATTACTCATGTTATATATCTTATCTGAATGTTTTTAGCTACTGGTGTTATGGATATATTATTCTCTTCTTTTTCTTTTAGAGTTGTTTCTATTATATATGATTCTTTGTCGCCATTTATTATTACACTATTTCCAGTATCTATATAGCTAAAAGCGTCTAGTTCTTTCGCTGCATTATATACTGCATATAATGTCGAATGCATATATTCTACTTCTATGTTTTCGTATATCTGGTTTTGTGAATATATAATTCCTTTTTTATAGTCTACTGAATAAAGACCATTTTGGCTTATTGAAAGTATAGACTCATATGTTATCTCTGTTGATATAAATTCTGATGTGTATATATCTTGTGGAAGATAAATTTGTCCTTCGTATATATAATAATCTCCTCTAAATAACAGCTCGTCTTGTGAATATACCCTATTTACAAATAGGTCTGTTTCTCCAGTGAATAAAATTTGCCCATCCTTTTTTATATCTTCTACTTGTATTATGTTTAGGCTTGACCCTATTGCTTTTGTTACGGTGCTATAGTTTGCAAATTCTGATGCTCCGTCAACAAACACTACCTCATTAACAATTGATGGTATTGCTGCATTTTCTGTATTTATTTTTAGTGATCCATATATAATATTTGAGTTTTTTAATTTTGCTATGTTTTTGAAAATGAAGTTATTTAAATTTTCTGTATACTTTGCCGCAAAAGATCTTTCTAGATTTATTACCTTTGATGATGAGTTGTTTATTATTTTTTTATTAACAACCGATTCATACTGAACATATGCATCTGCCGATATTAGTGATTCTTGTTTTGTTTTTATTTTTCCATTGCTTATAGAATAAGTATTTACTAGATTTCCATATGGGTAAAATTTATTAAATTTATCATTTGGTATTGGTTCAAAAAAATAATCATATAAAGATATTACGTATTGTCCATCTATATTCTGTGAAGCTATTTCTGTTTCGTTATTGTCCCATGAGCTTCTTATATATATTTTAGAATCTTCTTCTGCCAGCATATTGAATGTGTCTATTGATTTACATGACGCATTAGACATATCTATCTGCCATTCTTTATCTTTATATTTTGCATAATATATTCCTGATGGAACTTTTAGCTTTAGGCAGCATGATAAATTTGATCTTGGTGATATTTTTTCAATAGTTGGTATTGATTGCGTATATAGAGCTATACTGTTGCCTGCATACAGATATGTTGTCTTGCCGGTATTGTTTGCTGTTAATACTTTGTCCATGTCTGTTTTTATCGACATGCTTGTTTCTTCAAAGATATATGTTTCCTTGTCTTCTATCAATGAAAGCTTTTTGTTGTCTAATATTGCATATGGTTTTTCGTATTCGTATGGTCTCATTTTAAATACTGAATTTCTTCCGTATGATTTTTTAATTGATTCAAATACATTAGATACCATATATTCATTTTCGTATCCTGCTTCAACATATCCATTAGATGACGATACAACTCTTGTTATGTATGTGTCGTTAAGATTTATTGGCAAAGTATTTTTTGCATACATAGTTAGCCTTATATATATTTTGTCGATGTCATTTTCAAAACTAACACTTTCTTCGTCAATATTGTTTATATTAAATATTGAAGATATTTTTGATATAGAATTTATATTTGAGATTGTTGTCCATTCTGTTTTATCAATAGATACATCTATTTTGATATCACCATCGCAATCTAAAAACACCCCTGTTTTTAATATAGGGTTTTCAGATTTTATTGGGCCAATAATGGCTTCTCCAAAGCTGTATGCCTCTGCAGAATTTATAGATAGTGATTTTATTATTATTTCAAAGATGTTGCTATTTGCAGACAAATATGAGTCGTCTTTTGTTAAGTTTATAATAATTTTATTGCCTACTGATGGCTGTATTCTTATTATGTCATCTGTTGATCTTATTGAATAACTATTGCTGTCGCTATTTAGTATTAGTGGTTTTGCTAATGAACCATTTGAGGATATTATTGATATGTCTTTTATTTTTGGCAGCTTTGTTCCATTACCTACTATTCCTAGTGTAAATTCAGACACTACAAAGTCTTTTGATAAAAGTATTTCTATTGTGGCATCAAGAACATCACCTATTGACCTAAGCTCCATTGTACTATTACCAGATATAAAAGATGATGCATTGAAAAATTTATTACTATTATTTACAAATACCTTTATGTCTTTTATTACAGACTTGTTTATTTTTTTGTTTGCAATCCTCATGGTTAATGTATCTTTGTCAATTATCATATTTGTTAATTCAACACTAACATTTTCAAAAGGAGTGACTGATTTTGCCAAATAACCATCTAGTATCATTATGTCGGATATTTGATTTGCTATAACCTTTAGTCCGTCCGTAAGTGATTGCCCATATGAGGCTGTTTTTTCAACTGCACTCAGCATGTCTGTATTAAGTGAGTTTATATTTGATATTTTTTCATTAAAGTCATTTCCTACATTTAATATGTGGGCAACTAATTCTTTTTTATTTTTGCAGTTTTTAAATTCTAGCATTATGAATATGTCACTATACTTATATTTTTTATTATCGGAGTGTGATTTGATTTTGCAAAGTCAGTGTTGATTACATTTATAACACCAGAAATAGACATATATGAAGCATTAATATTCTCTACTGATATAACGCCATTGCTGTACTTGATATATTTATCTTGATTTATTGGAATTCCAAATGCAAAAATATCATCTCTATCTATTAGTACATCTTCTTCTATTTTATTCCTGTCTATATATCCATAAACATAAGAATACCTTTCTCTCTTTTCTTTTTGATAAAGGACGGAATCTGATGATATTGGTATCATAACTTCATATCCGTGTATAATAGCGTTATTTTCGTCGTATAGCTTCACAAATAGAGACATTGATATGTTTGCATCACCTACGTTTAAAACGTCTATAATTGGCTTTATATTAGCTATATGGCCTATTTGTTTTTCTTTTAATTTTATACTTCCACGTTTTGTATATTTTGAATAAGATGATACAAACAAAAGCTCATTGTCAAGTATTTGATTTGTTATGTTTCCATTGTCGTTGTCGTAGTATAAGTTAAAAACTCTATATGACTCATCATACATAAACGATATTGATGCGTTTATTATTGAACCAATATGCTTTACTATGACCTCTTCGCCTTTTGAATTTATTCCAGTTATTCTATCTATATATAGATTTGATATATCGCAGTTTATCATTGTTATATTGTGCGATGTTATGTTTATAGTTTTGCTATATTTAATAATAGCCATTAGTCTACTCCAAGAATATATCCAGTATCCTTTATGTATGTCATTCCATCTAGCTCTATGTCGCCATTGTATATATATATTGACCCAAGAGTATTTGATGGTATTTGTTTTGCATTCGATGTTATTGCATCACAGTATGTTTCCATAAATATTATTTTTTCCTCTATTGCCGAATATATTGATTCAACTAGAATGTCAAATTCATCTAGATACTCTCCTAGCTTATTAAGTGTATCTTTCCCTTCTTTTGATATTTCTAAATTGCTATTTAGTATCCCATTTATTCTATCATCTGAAGATCTTTCGTTTAGTATATTATGTACTGAAAATTTTCTAATTATTAAATTACTGGAGTTTTGTATAAATTCTTTCATGTTTTAAATCCATAACTAGAAGTCATATTTGAATATTTTAGTCGAATCTCTTTATTTGCCGTATTCGAGCACTTAAGATATATATCATTAGACGAAGTATCCGCATATACAGTCGGTACTTCTTCTGTTTCGCCATTATTATCTATGTATAATACTCTAAACTTTGATATGTCAAAACTATAATCTTCTTCTATTTCATCAGACAGTTTGCAGAAATCAATTATATCTGTATCTGTTGTGTAGTTTGTAAATGATAATTCTTCATTTATATTTATCTTTAAGTAAATGCTAGATGAAGTTTTGTGGTCAATGTTATATTTTATAGGGAATGCATTTGCATACAGTATTTTTTTAATTCCAGCTGGAGGATCTATGTCACCGTCTCCAACTACAACTATTGATGATGTGACATCCATTATTTTTTCTGGCTCATACATTTCTTGTCTTGGCACAGATGTTATTGGGATGTATTGATACTCAGCATTATTTTTTTCTATTGCAAAAACTCCGCAATCTTTGTAATGCTTGCTATTTAAGTAGCTATCTATTGCGCCAATATTGTTTGCGTAAAAAGATTCAATTTTATTTGCTGAATTAAAAACTATTTGATTTTGTGTTGTGTAGTCAAACAAATACTCTGAACCAGATTGAGATACATCAATTGTTGTGTAATTAAAAACATTATCTACTAGAAAATTATTTTGAGAAATAAAAACTCCGAAATTTCTTTCATTTTTTGTTTCTTCTGTTGGAGTTGATACTTTTGTTGCACCAACATAAGAATGCATTCTTGAATCTTTATTTAATTTTCTAATATCAATATCAACATACATCTCGTCTTTATGCAGATAGTTGTATTCTATTCCAACTAAATCTTCAGGCCCAATTGTGTTACTCGCAAATAGATCAATTATGCATATTTTTCCAGATGAATGATTTGTTAAATTGCCTAGCTCTATGTTTAAGGGAATATCATTAACGCTAATCATTTTTATTGAGTCTATATCTATATTATTATTTGATAGATAAATATATCCTGTTTTGTCAACTGCAATAAATTCTCTAACTTTTTTTATTAAACTAAATACTGGATTGAAATAGTCGTATTCTATAATTGAGTTAAGTCCATTAACTGTTTTGTTTTGTACATACAAGAAATCATTTAATTTTATTGTTGCATATTTATTCCTGATGGACGCTTCTGACTTAAATATACTATTATCAATGGTATAGCTAGATATTTCTTTTGAGAAAGAAATCATTAAGCTGTCACCCTTTCTCTTTGGAATAAAATATTTTCCATCAATATCAATATAACTTTTCAAGTTAATCATTCTTTTATCAATAAATACTGGAACAAACTCCATTTCTAAAATATTAACAAGAAGACCAGATGAATTTCTTATTTCTGCATTAACATATCTTTCTGTAGAATATATAAAATCACCTAGAGGCTCATAGGTCTGCTTGTCATATTTAATTGTATGGGATGGATACGACAATTTCTTATGCTTAAAATAGTATACTGCACCATCTATTATCACATCTGTTGCTATAACATTTGTGGTGTTTGCTTTTATTGTTTTGCTGGATATTTGTGTTTCGTTTATTTCAAGTAGATCTTTGTTTGATTTTTCTAATAATATTTCTTCCATTTTTACTGTATTTACAAGTATCGAATTTGTATCAGACAAAGAAACCGATAATTTTGAAACACAAAGCTCCTCCTGGAGCTTCATGTTGTATTGTTTTGTTATCATGCTGTTCTTACCCAAATTTTTGCAACAATATATGGTTGCATATTATTATGAGCAGTGTTGTCGCCAATGCTAGACGTTGTCCTGTTTCCTTCCGAAGTTATTGCCCCACCGCCACCAATGCCACTATTTCCAGCATAGGACTGTGTCAAGTAAGAGTAGTATTGCAAACTATGTGATGGCATTTCTGATACTGTTAATTCATGCTTAAATTCGCCTCCTGTGGCACCAGTAGAAAAGAAAATAGTCTCATTTCTTGTATCTAAGGTTGATCCAGAGCCAACTATAACCCTGCCCTCTGCGTATTCATCCCAAGTTCCAAAATAATTTGCACCAAATGGGCCACTTGAAGAACCTGGATTATTTGGATTTGTAGCATTTGTATAAACAGTGCCTACTGGATATGTAGCACTAAGTAAAGAATTTAATAATGTTGCAGCTATTTGATCTCTAACAAACTTGACATTAGTTGCATCTTTATCATTTGGTACTGATTTCATTTGTAGATTTTCAACATATCCATTATTTAAGTCAACAGATTGCCCAGTTGAAGTTATTTCTATTCCTCCAGCAATATGTATTGGTGCTTGAAACACATTTGGACTTGTAGAACCTATCTGCTGTATTCTTCCAGTTACAACTATTCCATTATTATCTGTATCAAGTGTTGGGGTATTTATTCCAGTTGCATTTAATACATTTGTTATCGTTAATGATGTTATTGTTGCACTTGCTATTGTAGCGTTTGTTGATATAAAGTCAGTAGAGGTTAGTGTGCTTATAGTGGAGTTAGAAAATGTTACAGGAGTGTTAAATGTAGGAGTAGATGCAAACGTTACAGTTTCATTAAACACTGATGGCACATTGCATGTAAATCTACTAATATTAGTTGTTACTGGGTGTGTACTAAATACAATCTGCCCTTTTAGATTTGTAGTTATCTCACTAGTAAGATTTTGTATATATGCATTATTTGCATTTAATCTATCTGAATAGTTTCCTGTATCAGAAACTGTTAATACGCCTATTGTTACGTTATCGTTAAAATCAATAGCTTCGTTAAAGTTTACTGGGCCATTAAAGGTTGCAGTACATGTATTAGCACACGTAAACGAGGTGTTAACTGTTAGGTTTGTAATTGTTGAATTTGTAGATTCTGTATTTCCAGTTATTTTTCCACTAAGTATCACATCCTTGGCGTACAAATCATTTAGTTGCAAATCTGTATATGTTGGAGATGTTACATTAACTGTTAGTGATGGCTTTGTTAAAATAACTTTATTGTTTGCTTCAAGAACTAAAGTATTTGCAGTTGAGTCAACATTCTCTGTTAAATATATAGAATGATCGTCTCCTATTTTAAATCCATTTTTTGTTGATCCGCTAGTTTTACTTGTACCAATTGTATAACAAAATACATCACCTACATATATATTTGCACGATTCTCTAGGGATATGCCAGCGGTTGTATCTGTAATGTTTTTAATCAGATACAAGTCTGATGAGGTTGCAAATACTGTCTTGCTATCTATTGCCGTAGCCAATGCTCCATTTTCTTTTGATGCAAATATTTTAGCAAACGTATTTGCTCCATCTGTGAAACGTATGCCACCACTAATAGTGTTATTATATATTCCAACTTTTGTAGTTATATTTAAAAATGAATTTATGTCACTAGATGATATTAGTGCGCTTGTACCACCACTTTTAGAAATTGACACTGGATTTAAATTTATTGTACCAACATCAAGAGTTCCCATTTCTACAGAGCTTAAAACATATGATTCTAACGTGTTGTTATATTTTCCGAATGTTGTCTTGTCATTATTTGATGATATCAATAAGTTATTATTATCATGCCTATTGCTAAACTTATGAATTCCAGAACTATTTGTAGATATTCCAATTCCATATTTGTATTGATTATTATATTCATAAGAAACAAGCAATCCATTTGTTGAGGACGCAATATCTAATACATCACCATTTATTACCGATCTTCTGTAAAGGCCATGTCCATTGCCATTAGTAGATCCAAATAGTACCTTATTTGAATCTTGCAATGTATTATTAAATAAAGAACTGCTACTTGTTGATCCGATCAATAAATCGCCAAGCATAGCATTTCCATACGCACCTTCATCGGACGCATTATAACCTTCTCTGTGAAGATACTGCACGTGTTCATTATTTGGAATTATTGATTTTGCATATTTAATATCTGGATTATCAGATGAAGGAAGCAATCCATCTAATGTTTCATGTCTTATTGGTGATGATATATCCATTCCGTCATGCTTGTGATTCTCCAATTCCCTTATTGCTGTAGTTAGCCATTCTTTTACAGTTGTGTTTGTTATTGACATAATTACAATATCATTAGCCAAATCTACAGATTCACTTGTGTCTAGGTAGTATGACTCTGCTGACAATATGTAAATGTTATTGCATTTTAATTTTGTAATTTGTCCTGAAAGTGGTCTGTATATGTATGCTGAAATATAAGCTTGCGGGCATGGAGTGTTGCCAGTTGCATCCACAAATGGAAGAAGATAATTTGCTAAAACAATGCCATACTGATCATCTATTGAAACGTCTGATTTTATTGCATTGGCATTATTTAGTTCTACCTTAATCTTTCCAGACTCTATTGTTAATGTCGGTCTATTAGAGGAAGGGTTGATTAAATTTGGCACTATATTTGGCATGTAGCCGTCTTTATCAATATATTGTGAGTCTGGATATGTGCCGTCATATGTTATTGTAAATTGGTATGGTGGATCCTTGAATATAATATACCTTCCGCTTATATAACATTCATTTGCCGACATTGAATATGGATCTGTAGCTAATGAATAAAGCGTAGTTGGCGAATTTAGGTCATTGTAGCCTTGAATCACTATTGGATTAGATATGTTTGCATTTAATTTTAATATAGCTGATTTTTCGCCTGACAAAACTTTACTTTCTGCAAAATTAGAAAATGACTGACCAAAAGGCATGGCTGGGTCTGAAAGTTCGGAGCCTATTGCTTCTCCAACACTATTTATCATTTTTGGAAGATTGTGATTATAGTCTCCCTCTTGGTGTATGTTGCCTATTGCATTTCCTATGTTGTCTATTTCATTTTCTGTTGAGACTATTACCTCAGAGATGCTTGATAATGTTGCAAAGCCATCAATGCTTTCAAGTGATGGTAAATTTATATTTGATTGTAGCTGACTCATTGTTATGATTCCAGAATAAGCGATTTGTATTTATCTAGGTTTGTTTTTATGTATTTTTTTGAAACATCTACTGTAAGTGTAGTTTTGTTTTTAAAATAGATTTTTGCATATGTAGAGCTTCTGTTTATATAATTTATTATAACATTATCTTTGCATAGCAAATATAGAGATTCTAATGTAGGATATTGCGCAAATATATTTCCAGCTGATGCTATGTATGCTTTGTGATTGTAGCTATCTATTATTGAAATAATTGGACTAACAAATGATCCAGCAGATATATGGTATATATAACTTGTGTCTGTATGCTCTTTATCAAACAATATTATATCAGGGGATATGAAGGTATAATTTGTAAATGGAGTCATAGACACCCCATCATCTTGCTGTATTGATATTGAAGATTCGTCAATCCATGCTGGCATAACAATTGAATATCCATTGTCTGTGGTATGAGTTATGCTATACGAAAGATTTCCATTGTTTGCGGCAGGTAGTGGTGCTGATGTGTTATGAATAATTGTATTAAATGAAGACGACACTGAAAGCATTGATTGATATGCCGTCGGAATTGAACTTACCCCGACACACATAGTTGACAGTCTTTTGTTTCCTCCATCATTAAACATTCCAAGTATTGCCATATTTATATTATTTGTTAGTTCTGGCAAATTAAAATTGATGTCTGTTTCTATAAGATTGTCTAATAGGTTGTACGATGGAGATACTGTGTACTTATTTTTTCTTGGACTTGTTTTTGATATTTTGCCATTTATTATTATGTTTTTTGAGACATCTATCCCATCAACAAAGTTCTTTGGAACTATTTCGCAATCTATGTGTTCTTCTGTGTCTAGCATCATCTCGGTGCCGGATACAGACATATTCGTGTATAGGTGTTCTGCGCTGGAAATAACTTCTATAAAATCACCACTAAATGGTTCAAGTATATTTATTTCTTTATTTACTGCAACTGGTGACACAAAGTAAATTATTTTAACATGATCTATGTTTGATGCGGAAATCTCAACTTCTCCAGTATGTCTTGATATAGATATTATGTTTGTGGATAGATCTAAATATGACATTGACAAATTGTTATATCCAAATATTTTCATTATTGGCAATATTGGAAAAAACCTTGTCTTTATTGCTATGCTTGTTTCATTTAATTTTATTGTATCTGCTACTTCAAAGTTATCGTATGAGTCTGTTATTGTTGAGAGGTATGAGGCTATATTTGAATGTTTGCATAGTTGTGTTTTTACACCAATAAGATTTAAATTTGATATTAGCTCAGATTCAATATATGAAGGCTTACCTATTTCTATACTTAGCTTCTTTGCTATTGATATAACATCATCTTGTCTTTCGTATATATATGCTATGTTTGATAAAAGCTCGTTTGACTGAATGCTGTAAAATTCCTTATTGTTTTTCTTTATATAAGAATCGGCAAGAGATACATTTCCGTTGTTTAGTGTTGGAATTATTTTTCCACTTCTTATTATCATTCCATTGTCATATATTCCATCGTTGAGTGTTGATGTGTAGTTAAAATTTTCTATTCCATCAAATGTGTGATCTGCATTGTATGCGCTTCTAGTTGATGTTGTAGGACTAAGTGATATATTTAAATTGTATGTTTTTGTTGTCATGTTAGCTTCCCGAAGTAACATATCTTCCGATTATTGAATTATTGTCAAACATGTGCCCATTTATCACCTTAAAACTCTGCACGTTAAGAAAATATTTATTGTATATTTCTTCATATATTATTACTGCATTGCCATCTATGTTTGAATATACAGTTGCGTCTATAAGTTCAAATAAGTTTTGTTTTCCATTTGTAGATATTTCGACAACATTAAAGCTTAATGAATCATTTATGTCATATATAGCCTCTATATACTTGACTCCATATTCAAGCAAATTCTGTGGGCTACTTTTAATGTTTGATATCTTTGTATTTTTTGAAGCAAAGTCGGCTAATAATATTGCAGGATACATTGCATATCTTTCATTTGAAATACTGGCATTAATTCCATTATCTGTCATTATATTTACTATATCTAGTACAGTATATGAAGACAGATCATATTGTGTGCTAATTATTGTTATTTTATTTCCTTCTATTGATATGTTTGCGTTTGAATCTATATATATTGCTGGCGATTTTTTTGGTTTTTTGTTTAAGCTATCAATGTCGCCACTATTTCTTTTTTCAGATTTTTCGTATAGATCTATTGGCAGCAGTTTATTCATATAATACTTCTTCTATGTTTATTTTTTGAGGGAATATGATTGAGTTATTTGAAGCAGAATAGCAGCACCGCACTGGAATTAATTTGAATGTAGTTGAATTGCTTGATGTGCTTTGTATTATTTCTAGATTATTATTTACTAATTTTGAATGGTATTGGTAGCTATTATTCTCTGCAGCTTTCTGTGATGCTTTTTTTAATGATGATATATAAATATGACCGTCAAAAACTTCTATGTCATATATGTCTTCACATATTTTATATGTTTCAATATTATTGTCAATTATTCCAGATTGAAAAACTTCTTTTATTTCATTGACAAAAACAGTAAATATATATGGTAGGTTATTTAGCTTCTGCTTCCTTATGACAATTTTATTATGACATTCCTTTACATTTATAAGCTCTCTTGTGTTTGTCTCCAATCCATTTTTATTAAACCAAATCTCATTATTTCCATTGTTCATTTTTATAGAGAAGTATTTGCCAATCTTTTCTATATTTTTTGTGTTGATATCTATTTCTATATATTCTCCGTCCATTACATTGTCATATACTGACTGGCATATGTCATTATTATTATATGTTGATGTAATACCAGCGTTTAAGGCAACATCAAGATACATCTTTGCTGAGTATAATGTGTTGTCTGATATAAAGAATAAGTCCAAATTTTCTGTAACAACAAACTTGTCAATTGTTTTATTCACTCTAAATTTGTATATATCAATGCCATTGTCTTTTGTTATATTTAATACTGTTGGATCTAATTCATCCTGCTTGAAAAATGGCTCAAAATAGTTTCCATCAATATCTACTATTCTTTTTGAATCTATATATCCAGTTATATACGAGTCGCTTTTTGATGTCGTTGAAATATTAAATGATGTTCTGCTATAAACTCCTATAACTGCCTTATACCTATTTATGCTTTTGTGGCTAATTCTAGGGTGCAATTTAAATTTATCCTTTATTAGTACACCATTTTTGTCAAGACCTACAATTGTTACGTCATCCTCTGTATTGTCATATGACGTAAGATAAAGAAAGCATTCTATAGGCAAATTGAATCTTTGAAATGAATCATCTGTATTATATTCATATTCGTAATTATATATCTTGCCTTCCGTTATATAGCAGTTTGTTATAGGATAACTATCAAAAGAGACATAATCTGAATGTCCTATGTTTTCACAAATTCCAACGTCTGAAACTGCAAGTTTTGTATTTCTATGTACTGGTAGCTGATAGTTGTATCTATTATAATCAATTGTATCTATGGCATTTGTCATATTTATAGCAGATTTTATAATTGGTTTTGACGCTATATCTGTTAGCGATAAGTATGAAAAGTCTGAAAGTTTTGCATATGATGATAGATGTGATTTATTCGCAAATGACCATTTAGGCATATATGATAGCCATCTATGTAGTTCTAAGTTTGATCTTTTTCTTTTTACGCTCTGGATTGTTGGTTGTGGTAAGATAGTTGAACTATATTCGCATACATACGATACTGATGCATTTATTGCTAGGTCTCCGTCAATCACAGAGACTATAATTGATCTATTAAATTCACCTTCATTTATTGGTATAGTTATATTGACCAAATCTATACCACTATTTAGAATGTTCCCTTCGCCATCTATCCAAATATATATTAACCCAGCAGTATATGGCGACACTGTTGCTGTGGCAGTTATATTTCCACCTATATAATGTGGACCAGTGCCAATAGATATATTTAATGATCTATTCATATTTATTCCTCAGATATATTGCTTTGACTCAATGTTATATATCCATATTTATCAATATTTAACACTGACTGTGGCTCTATTATTTCTTTGTTTAGTATTGGATCAAATAAACCTAGTTTTGTTATAGAAACTTTTTCCATTGCAGGATAGTCCATATGTAGTCTTTTTGTTATATTTGTTGAGTCAAATATTTGATTTTCTGCATACACATAGTTACTCTTAAAAAATTCAATAATAACATCTTTTATTATTTGTGTAGGTATTGATGAATTATTTTCATATTTTACAGAAACTACATATCTGTCCGGAGTAACAACATCAACTTCTATCCCTGCGGATACAATATTTTTAATCTTTGCCAATAAGTATGACTTATACTTGTCTATTCGTGAATCTTCTCCTGAGTTTTGCACCATAGAATCTGTAACTATAAATAGGGTTATTTTGCCTGCTTTAGAGTCTATAGTGTATCCATTAAGATTTTGAACCAATATTAATTCTGAACTAACAGCCTCTATTGTTGTTTTGTCTTTTAACACTTTTGCTTTTTGTATTGCCATTCTAAATGTATCGTCATCAACTGGTGATATTGGAATATTTATGTCTGTTAATATTTTTAGTTTTACAAATTCCAAATATGGATTATTATCTCCGCTCATAGCAAATGATGAATCTTTGTTTATATAAATATTAGAGTCAATATCGTAACTTTCTAGTCTAACAAAGCATTCAACTGGATCAAATTTTGAAGCTATAATAACAGGCCTCAAAAATGTGACAACATAATTGGAGTCAATAGTTACTTGCTCTCCAATAGATATTATCTCTCTGCCTATAAGCAGATCATCAAACCCAGAAGCTTGACTTATTGGCATAACAATAGATACATTCTCATCTGTTGTTATGTACGGGGCATTGTTTCTATATACATTGTTCTCTGCTCCAACTATGTCAAGATAAAATGATTCTGCTGTAGATGATGAATAGCGATTCATTATATTTATCGTAGATGCAGAAATTGTACTTATCTCTTCGGCAAAAGCATCTGCAATAAGTTTTGTTTTAGAAGATAGTGATGAATTATCTATACCTAAGCTTGTATTTATATTATCTAATATCTTTATTGATAATATATTCTTGTTTATGTTACTTATAGACATTTAAGACACCATTGATTGTGTTGAATGTTGAATTTATTGACATTGTTGTAAAAGAGTATCCAAGTATATTTGTGTATATTTCTATTTTTATAAAAATTGTGCCTGCTGATACTTCTACCACTGCGCATTGTATATTTTCTCTTTCTAGAAAGTTGTCAACTGTTAATGATCTAATAATTGATTCTTTTATTTTAGACAGAAGAATTGAATCAACAGATTTTCCTATAAAACTTTGTATATCTGCACCAATATTTTTATTAAGTTTATAGTCGCCAAAACCTGTTTTTATTCTGTCTATACAGTTTTGCCTTAGTATATCAAGTTGGTTTTTTATTACAGATATATTTCCATTTACAAACTCAATGTCTCCGTAGTCATTAAATGACAAATCTAATTGTATATTCATAATGTTGACCTTAATAATGCTCCAAGTGCAGCTGTAGCTATTGCATGTTTTGCTGGTATATCAAAAATAAATGTTGGTATTGGAGTGACAAGCGTTGATGGTATACATGAAATTGTTAATGGGTTAAATTTATGTATTGGCCCAATTCTTATATTTGGTATACCGCTACTTATTGATAAAGCGCCATTTATAAAAGCGCCTGCTTCCTTGTCTACTGTTACAGAAACAGCTCCTGCTGCTATTCTTGACGCCGAAGTGTCTGCTTCGATAAACACAGAAGAGTCTAATTGATTTTTTAATTTCATTTTGCGCTAAAAGCCTTTATGTGTATATGACATGTTTTGTTCTTTAGTTTTGATGCAGGTATTCCAGTTGCTATACTTGATGATATTTCCATGTTTTTTCTTGATGAAACTTCTGATTTTGATATTGCGTCATAAACAGCCGCATCTCCATATTTTATAACAACACCATTAAGCTTATTATTTCCAATATTTTCTGACAACGTGGAAGTAATTTGTCCATCTGTATATCCTTGTTGTTTTAAATATTCTATACCAGTTGAATCTATTTGTGAAATATTAGATGACAGTCTTCTTGCTGTAGCTATATCTTTTGCGGATATCAATCTTGGGTTCTTGTCTGGGTCTATGATCTCAGCATATCTTACGAACCCATCCTCTATTGATACTAAAACTTCTTTCCCTATTAGTTTTTCTAGTTTTGCTAGATAAATAGATATTCCTATATCTAATTGTATTAGTGTCTCGGACAAAGATTTTGTTGAGTCTGGCAACATCGTATATGCCATATCTTGTGTATAGATATGGCTATTTATATATACGCTACTACCTTCTGTGTCAAAAACAGCATCCCCTTTTCTTCTTATTATTGCATACACAATATCTCCTTGCGGAGATATCGTCTCTATAATTCCAACTTCTTTTCTTATCATTTTATTTCCTTTGATCTATAAAATAAATCTGGTGACGCTGTTTTATTTATGGTGTTTAGATATTTTAATGTTTTTTCTAGTTTAGCATTATCTGACTCAGATGATCTTAGATACTCTGATCTTGCTGCTTTGTATATTGTGTTTATAGCTGACATAGTTTTATTAAATTCAAGCCCAAAAGAATCATTTAGCGTATTTATCTCGTACCCAAATAGGCCAGCCTGATATGGTATGCCGTTATTTAGCAAAGGATACATGACTATTGGTTGTCTTGTTTGATTTATCTCTTCTATTGTCTGATATAAATACATTGCTAGTATAGTTGCGCCTATTATGGTTGTTCCTGCGGCTACAAGGGCTGGGCTTGCTGCTACTATTGCAGCAACACTTACACCTCTTTGTACTCCTGCTGAAAGACCACCAAGTGTAGCCAAAGAAACCCTTGATAGAAAGCCTAAAGCCCCTCCTCCAAGCGATCTTGCGCCTAAAATAAGAGCAGTGCTAACCCTTGCTGATGTAGCTGCTGTACTTATTGCTCCTCCAAGCGTTGATGAACTTATTGTTGCAGCAACAGATATTACCTGTCTAGTCAACCAAGGAAATGCCCTGTACAAAGCGGCACCGCCAATTACGCCAGGTAATGCCTTAAGTGTAAGATCTAGTGCTAAAGCTGATTTGTTTCCGTAACTTAAAGGTGAAGAATTTAATTGTTCTGCAAGCAATGGATTTGTTAATATCTCCATAAATGACGTAACATATTTTATTTTTCTTGTGTCAAAGAAATTAACTTTTGCATCATTTTTAATTTTATTTGCTGCAATAGTCCACGCTAGTCCAAGCTTTGTGTACAGATTTGAATACCTATAAATCCTTGGCTCTATAAATAGCCCTGGTGTTATTACAGTAATATATCCATCCTTGCTATTGATTATATGCGAACAGCTTCTTATTTTGATAATGCCGTTAAGACCTCTATAAGAGTCATTTATGTATGCGTAGTCGCCTGCCTTCATGTATGGGTTGCCAACTACGATTATTTTTCCATCATACATTTTTTCTGCCTCTGCAACTAGCTCTGTAGTTCCATATCTGTATGCCATAAATTGTTTATGACACGCATTCATATATAGAGTTTTTGACCTGATTGCATTTGGTCTCAGATTGTCATCTAGTTGCATAGTATAGAAGCTATAATCACTCGTATCCTCTATTCCTTCTGCGGATGGCATTCTGTCAAAATATCTTACGTTTATTTGTGTTTTAAATCCTGCATCAACCTTTATTTGATTTGAGATAATATCTCTCTCTGACACTATGAGGTGCATATCTGTTGCTGGCTTTAATAGTTTGTGTTTGATTGCATTAACTTCCTTATTGTATGTCTCGAAAGATTCTGTTGCACCAGTAAACATAGATATTGGCGGATCTGTATGTATATACATTTGCTCCTTGATCCCAAAGAACAAAGATCCCCTTTCCTTGTAGTTCATAACATTCATGTATGTGCCAGGATGTCTATACTGAACCTCTCTTAACGCCTCCCATGTTGTTGATTTATACAAAGGGAATATTAAATCTATATCTTTTACTGATGATATTAAATATCTTATTTTAATGTCGCCTGACATTTCTGGGTCCATTCCCTGTATTATTGGGCTATAGACATTTGTATAAAGCTCACTTGATTTTGCCCACCAGTCTCCAAACCATAAACCGTTGGGGTCGTCACTTGCAAACCATCCATATATAGCTTCCCACACTTTTGTAAAACTGGATGTTAAGTTTGGATCACTTGCATCAACAGTTACCCCATCTAATAGATTTCTACCTATAGGATTTACTACATTTGTGGCATATTTTTTTAAACCAAGATGATATATTTCATCTGCCTCAAGAAGTCTGTGTATAACTAAATTTGTTGTTGCACTTTTGCTTCCAAGATCTTCAGGTTCTTCTACAGCTTTGTCTATGGCAATAAGCTCTCTTCCATATCCTTCTGCTATCACTTGAAGTATTTCCTCTCCTTCTATCTCTACAATTTCGCCATTAAATACGGTTTCCAATTCATTTGGGTTGTTAGAGTAGCCAATCCTTATATGTATTCTTGTGCCAGATTTAAGTACTAATTTGCCAGACTTACTAGCAAAGTTTGGATCTAAATTGTTTTCAGTATAGTCTGGATAATACGCTCCGCCTCTTCTTGCTATAGCTGCTATGTCTGTATATATTGACCCAGGATTAAGAACAGTGAATGCCGCAACTGACACTGGATTGTCTGGCGTTGGTGTTTCTATTCTTACATCTGTCAAGCCAGAAATCTCATATAGATTTGTTTCTCTTGGTGCAACTAAATTGTATCTGGCAAATTCATCACTTCTTAGGCCTTCTACTATATACGCCTTAACAGACGGAACAGCTAAATCTAGACCGCTAGCTATATGGTTTCCTGTTCTTATGCATCTATATTGCATATTTATGTCTTCGTCAAATTCAAGTCCATAAGACTTGCTATCAGTGTCTATTTGAGAGTATGCGTTTTTGCCTGGTCTTGTTAATAATCCGTCATCCGGCCTTGTTAGTCTGTCTGGATCATCTGTTTTTGACATAAGCGCATCTGATCTTTGTGACAATGTGTAATCACCAGAATTGTCTCCTAGCGCTATTGCGACTTTATTTTCATATGATTGTATGTCAAATGTTGTTTGTGCTTCTGAGCCGCCTATAGCCTTTTTTGTAGCATCCTGTGATGTTTCTTGACTGTCTACTTTAAGCAAAGATTCAGTTTGGTTATATATATCTCTGTATATGGCGCTGCGCCCTTTTAGTTCTTCTTCTGATATTGTGGAATATTTTGCCAGACCTGCTTTTATCATTTCGTATGCAAAGTCAGAGCCATTTTTGTCAACAACAATTACAAGATCCCTGTCTTCGCTTATATCGCCAAGACTGTATATTTTTATTGGATATACCATTTTTGACAGAATATCTTCTGCAGCTAGAAGTGCATCTATGCTGTATTTTTGGCCTAGTCCACTTTTCCTATGGTTTTTTTCTTTTGTGTCTATACCATAAATTCTAAGACTTCCGGCTGGCAATTTTCCTTCTCTAGCCTCAAACATTGATGATGGAAATGAAAATGTGTCACCATCTTCAACTTTTGGTTTTGCCTTTGAGGCTGGACCTTCTTGCTTTTTGTATATAGATGCAATCAGGTTTGCGTTTGCTGGCGCACCTATTCCTGTTGTTAAATTTCCAACAGACAATGGAGCATAACCTTGTGTTTTTACTGGTTCAGTATATCCAAATATTTGAGAATCTATGCCTGTCTTGCTATAAAATTTATCTTTCCATGCCTTTAGCCATGAGTCTGGTCTGTAGTCCCATCTTGTTTTTGCTTCATTTTGCCCAGGAAAATTAGACGCCATTCTTTCTCTTAGTTTAGTGTTTCTAACTACAGCGCCTCTTGTAGATGTATTTCTGTATAGCTTAATTATACTTTTATATCCAGCTGCGCCCTGCTGATGCATCATGTATAAGTTAAAGTAAGAATTTGGATTTAGGTCAATTTCTTTTGCGCTTTTGTTTGTTAATTCTTGAAATATATATTTGTGCCAAAAATCTAAAGTTGCCCTTGTATTTGACACAGGATCATTCCATTTGGAGTTAAATGTTTCTTTACCATAGTAGTAATCCCAATTATCTTTGCTTATTTGAAATAAGCCATAATAGCTAGATCCACTTCTATGAGCACCTGGGAAGCCATCAGACTCTACTGCTATGATCGTAAAAAACAAATCTTTGGTTAGTATTACTGACTTGTTGACGTTTTTATTGTTGGCGTTTTCTTTAATATATTTTATGTATTCTTCATATGCTAATTCAGCATATTTATTTAATCTTTCTATCCTGTTTTTTGTAGACTCAATCTTCCCAAGCTTTTTTGTTTTTGCAACTGACTTGTTTTCTGCATCAATCTCTTTAACTTTATATAAAGGTATATAATTTGATGAATCTGAAATAGTAACGCCATCCCTATTGAACAAAGACTCCTTATCCTCTAGCGTCTTACCAGCTATTGTTGTTATAGCACTTGTTGTTGCAATTAATGATACTGGATCCATATATGTATATTGATCAATAAAAAAGAATGGTGAAAATTTTCTATTGTCAGACTCACCTAGGTATTCTTTGTCGGTTGAGCCTTCTCTTATGAATCTTCCAGAAATAAGAGATTTAAAGATTGACAAGTCCTCTAATGCCTCTCCTTTAATTTCGTTAAAGGAACCTTTTGCAGCATTAACATTAAGATTTGAATATACTGACTGTAAAACTTTTGCGTAAAAAGTTGGATACTTTTGTGCATTTTCTAGATTCTTGCCATTATTTTTTCCCAGTATTAATTTTAATGTAATGCTTATTGCGCCAAAAAATTCTATAAAATTTTGAGAAGATGTGTCTACTTTTATCTTATCATCTCGCAGTTTTGTGGCTAGCAATTTCAATGCCTTTGCTGTCTTGATAAGTCCATCTTTGTAGGTGTCAAATGCTGGCATATTTCCTTTTGCTACAGACTTAATTAGATTGTTTGCTCCTACAAACAATAGTGCTATTAGGCTATCAATATTTGGTTCGCCATCTATTCCAGACGATAGTATTTTTTGTCTTTCTTGTAGTGATAATTTCACAAGCGAAGATGTATTATTTGCTATTACTGTATTTTCTTTGTTTGATGGCTTGCTGTTTGTGATTTTTTCCTTAATTATGTCATCAGAAGCTATTGGTATTCCGCCATTTGTTTTTGGTTTATTTACGTTAAGTGAGGTTTCTTCTGAGTATAACTGCAATAATTCAGATGCAGCAAATATCATTGGATAAAGCTCCTTATCATACAATGATTGAGATGAAAGGTTCAGGTTCCCAGCACCAACAAGTTTTGTTATGTCTGATTCAACAAAATTAAGAGTGACACCTTGCCTTCCTTGATCATCTGCTGATTCAATAGATGATTCGCTGTCAATTATGAAATAGTTAGAGTCTGCAAGGATATTAAGAAGGCTTCGTATTCGCAAAGATTTAAATGGAAGTTTATTACCGCCAACGACTTTGAATGTCTCTGCTTTTCTTAATTCGTGTGCCAATATTTCATACGGTTTAAGGTTTGCGTCATGTCCAAAATCTGAGTATTCAAATTCTGAATTATTTATTGAAATATCAACCGTCATTATAGCTGGAGATTTTCCTAGATATTGTATAAATGGCTCTCTATACATCTGTAGTTGATTTGCGACAATATTATTCTTCTTTGTTATTGTCATTGCCTGTACGTCAAATATCTTATTTCCATCTCCGTCTGATATTAGCGTTATCGGCATATCTCTGTAGCAAATCCAATAGTTTAATAATTCCCCTTCAACACTTGAGGAAGATTGTCTGTTGTCGTTAACATAAGAAATAAGTATTGTATCTTGGTCTTCAAATCCTGCGTATTCTATATTTGAGTTTATAATATCTATTGGCTTTTTTGCATTTTCGCCTTCTGCTTTTATTATTTCAGGAGATCCAAAAATTATCTCATGAGAAGATCCAATTATTGACCTTATTGCTATATCTGTTTTTTCTTTTTTAATATTAAAATCACTTGCAAAATAATCCTGAAATATTTTTGACTCATAAAGATTATCGACACTTAATAAAGACGCTTTTTTGCTTGCGACATTATCTGTTCTTGTGTTTGATGAATCTATAAGTGCATAGTCAAGAAATCTAAAGTCTTTTATGTATGGAACATAATTGAAATAATGCATATCAATAGTTACGAATATTGCATTTTTTGCTCTTGAATCATGTCTTATACTCCATTCTTTTACTGCAAATATATTATAGCTATTAATACTTTTGGATACGCTTGGTATAAACTGATCTATCCTTTGAGACTTAATGAACAAAAATGGATATTTGCAAAGCTGTGTGCATAACTTTACCAAATTAAAAAGATCATCTTCGTTGTCTAGATCAAAAGCAAGAGTAGACACATATGTTGCAATTGATGCATTTGATGATATTGAGTATGTAGAGTTATTTCTTATTGCTGAATATGAATCTGTAAACTTCTGATCAAATACTTGTATGTCAGTTGCATTAACCCTAAGTATAATATCATTAATTATAAACTCTTCTTGTGCTGCATAGTTGTCAATAGATTGCATTAATAGCTATCCTCTCTTTTATCCCTTATTGTTATATTTGTTCTTTGATTATGGTTGCCAAACGTATCTCTTTTTAGACTAGAGAGGGATGATCCTCTTTCATGATGCCTAGCCTTAATGTTTGTTGTTTGTCCATACTCTTTTTTCTTATAGACATGCGCATTTTGAGATTGTGGAACCGGAAGTATTCCGTCGCTTGTTTTGTAGGGTAAAACCTCTTTTGTCATTTCTGGCTTTTCTTCTCCTATGAACATAGCAGTTGCTGCAAGTCCAGCTAATCCAAATCCTATTGGCTTTTTATTTGCATATATATTTCTTTTAATATTTTCAAGAAGCATTTTTGCCCCATGACCCACTCTTGAGGCATCAGTATGCAATTCAGAAGAAGGAATATTTTGCCTCTGTTGGAATGAATTCAATTCTGACATCATGTCTTGCATAGTTCTTACGCTTCTAAAATCCTGTATCCTTCCTCCTTCTGCAGATATCATTGCTGCTTGTGACTTTGTTGCTTCGGTTACGTCGCCAATTGCTTCATCATATAGTTTTTTAGTATCTGCGTCCATATCTTTTACGCCAAATAGCTTTTCTGCAGCATTTCTAAAATCAAGCGAAAATGATGATCTATCTCCTTTTTCTACCTTGTCATATGCAGCCTTAATCATTTCTATCTCTGATACAGCACCAGTGGAAGCAAGATCTTTTGACGATCTATGTGCTGATTTAATTAGGGCCTCTGTCATGTTATGTATGAATGTTCTGCCAAGAATAGATTTTCTCATCATATCTTCTTCGCTAAGATTTAGTGAAGATAAATGTCTTTGTAGTGCATCCGTCATATTCATAGCTATGTCGGTAGCCAGTGGTGCCAATATCTTTCTTTGTTTTGATTTTAATGCAGAATACATGCTGTGTTCCAAATACTCAGAGTAGGAGCCAAACGATGCATGCATTTGTGGAGATGCCTTATTTCCCTTTCTTGATAGTGTTGATATTAGACCTTCAAATTCTGCAAAATATTTTTCTTGTCTTGCAATTATTTGTCTTACTTTATCTTTGCTATCTTTGCCGCTAAAGTTTGCTGATGCTATTTTCAATATATCGTAATCATAGTCTAGGAACATACCTGACTTATATATATTTTTTTGAGTATTTGCTATTCCTACGTCATAATAGCCTAAGTCGTCTCCTAGATATATATTTGCAAATATAGACGATAAAGCTCCCTGTGCTGGTTCTCTAGTTGCAAGAGACACAAAGTCTTCTCCAGTGCCCTTTAAAACAACCTTGTGGAAATTTTCTCCGTCAATTTTTTTAAAATCAACCTCAACGCCAGATCTCTTTGCAAGATCTAAAATTGTATCCATAGACATAAGCATGCCAGCTTGATTTGTTCCAGACATGTACTCCGCAAATCTTCCGCCAACACTTCTTGCTCTAAATATTCCACTGCCATCCATAGATCTTTTTGCTGCCTCCTTGATTATATTTCCATCACCCTTTGATAGAGAAATGATTTTTTGTTCATAGTCTCCAAGTGCTGTAATATATCTGGCTGACAATAATGCTTTTTGTTTTGCATTTGCTGCAGCATATTCCAGGTCTATTGCAATAAGACTTCTTCTTGATTTTTCTAGGTCAGACAATATTTCCGACACATCAACATCATACAAATTTGTTCTGTTTGTTGATATAGTTGATATTGGTACACTTTTTATTGTGCCTGAATAACCATCTGGGATTGATAGTGAATGTGACACATAGTCATCAAAAGTGCCATATATTGATTCTAGCGTAGCCCTTCTATTGCTAGGATCTAGCGAAAAACTTGAAAGTATATCCTTGCCCCTGGCAACTTTTGTTTCATCGTCTATGCTTACACCTTGTATTGTTGAGCTTTTAATTAAATCTAATTCATACAATGCGTCACTGTTTACTCTTGAGATTTCATCTATCATCTCTTGCGTTAGCCCATTTGCCATCAATTGCGTTTTTTCTATCCATGACATTGACCCAACATTACCTATGCCATGAAGACCTGTTCCTAGGTCTATTGATACATTTGTATTTATTGCATTTGGGTCTGTTATTTTATTTACAGAACTGCTTATTGCATCATCTAATAAACTATATGCTTTATCAATATCGTCATAAAAAATCTTACCACCTCTTGCGACAAGTTGATCTAGATTTTGACTATTTCCACCAAGAGCCCTTAGTGTCGATACAATATCTGCATTTCCCTTTGCGTCTGTTTGTGCAAGCATAAACATTGCTGACCTTGCTAGGTCAAGTCTACTGGAGTTTGAGTCTGCTAATGTGGCCATATGTCTTTTGAATATTTCATTTTCGCTTCCTCTCCTTATGTTTGCATCACTCACCTGTTTAATTATGCTTGCTGCTGCTTCTGCTGCTTCATTCTCTGTGCCCATTGCTATTGTAGAGATAACCTTATTCCCAGCCTCTCCTCTGCCTGTTATGATATCTATGTTATCAAGATTTAGCTTTTTAAATATAACGTCTGATGCATTGACTACATTTGCATCTACAGAATCAACTGATGAGTGCATTGATTGCAGGGTTTTGATTATATTTGCTCTATCTGTGCCAATTTCTGCAGATATGCTATCTAGCAATTCTGAATTTTGACTTAATTGTTTTTCTGCAACTTTTGCTAATATCATTCTTTGTGCATGTTGAGATGTCTTTGTATATCCAGCCTTTGATGATGTGCCAAACAATTTTATCCATGATTCACTGCTTGCATCAAATGATGCCCTTAGTCTTAGTCTTATTGAGTCGTTTACAACATCTGCACTTTCTATTTGTGCATTTGAGTACACATTACTAAGCTTTATTGGCAGTCCGTGCCTGTCAAATCCAAGTGTCATGTCTCTATCTACCAGTATTTGTGATAGCAAGCCTTCTTTATTGTTTGTGCTTGATAGAGCGTTTATTATGCTTTCATGTGCTAAAAATGATCCATTTGCAGATCTTGGTATCTCAAAATTTATGTAGTGAGAACTGATTAATTTCTTATTTCCGTTGTTAGTTATTAACCCAGAGCCATCATCTATTGAGTATGATCCGGATATATTTTTTGCTATCCAGTCAGCAATATCTGAGTCGATATCCAGCCTTCTTAAGTTGTAGTTATTGCTGTCTATGTATGATCTTACTATTTGTGACCCATATCCCCTCTCTGCGGTTGGAAATAGTGATTCTTCTGCCCCATACATACCAATATTACCTATTGATGTATATCTTCCAATGGTATTTACAGATTGTCCGTACAATGGGTCGTATTTAAATATAGACTTAAGATATGAGTATGATCTTGCATATTCTGATGTGCTAACAATGCCGCCAGAGACTTTACCAGATGTGTCTATATCCCTTATTGACAAACTCCCATCTTTACCTTTGGCGAGTGACTTCATAAATCCTATTGATTGAGATGACACTCTTTGTGCGTATTCTGTAAAGTCTTGTGATTGCATATTTTTAATATCCCTAATGTCTGCAACTCCAAGATGTGCTTCTGATTGAAGATACTCTATACTTTCCCTTACAAATTTGTCGGTTTCCGCAAGTGCATCTTTGCCAGACAACTTGCTCAATGCAAGCATTTCCTCTGGGTCAAGTGCCATCCTTAAGAGATCTTTTGTCTCTTGCACTTCTCCAAATAGATATTTTAGTTCATCACTAGAAACTGAGTCTCCATTCATTGCCATTCTCATAAATGGATTAAATGGCTTTGAAACATAAAATGTGTCGTCTATTTTTGTGAATTTAACATTTCCAGACGTTCCTCCAGTTATTGGAATTTCGTATCTTTTTCCATTTTCAGACACCATTAGTGATGTATTGCTCAAAGAAAAGGACTTGCCTTCAAGTGCAAACTGTAGGTTCTTTGCCTTTCTTGCTGAGTCTATTTCGCTATTTCCTATATTTAAAAAATGCTTTTTTATTACATCTATTGCTATATCCTTTTCCATTCCTGATGTTATCTGTGCAGTATATGTAATTCCACTTTTTGCCTGATTTGCAAATACGCCTGTCCCAAATGCTTGCTTTCCAAGTCTAAATGTATCATTTATAAGACTGATAGTTTGTCTATCTCCTGCTTTAATCATTTCCATCAAGTTTTTAGTGTCTCTTATGTTTGATGGTATATTTCTTGCTCTTGCCAAAATATCCATATTTGCCATTAATGATCCATACTTTGATTCTTTTGCAGATAAAAGAGAGGTCAATCTATCAATTTGTCTCTGTGACAAATTGTTTGGGCTTGCTAGCTTTTTTCTTATTCTCTCTATTGATATAGGCATTCTTTGCAAAGTGCTTACTCTTTGTTTTGCAATTCTTGAAAAATACAAATTGTTATATTCTCCAGAAATATATTGCTTGTTGTAGTTTATTTTATCTGATATTGAAAATAATGGCTTTTTGTTTTTTTGATATACAAAATTATATCCAGCAAAACCACCAATGCCTGCTCCTATAATTGAAGAAAAAGGATTCTCGAATGGATCCTGTGAGACAAAACCACCAACTGTTCCTACTGCTGTTGTAAAAAATGACATTATGCACCAACCATTATATTAGTATTATTACTTTGGCTTCTATGAAACCTTACTTCTTCTACTGTTATGCCACGATGATATAGCTCTGACTTTATTATTGCAGACTGAAGCTTTTCTTGTCTTATGCCAGACTTTATTTCCTCAATTTCATTAACTACCTGTGTTTCGCTATCTAATGCTATCATTCTTTTAAGTCTTTCTTCGTCGCCTTCCCAAAACCCATATTTTCTAACATCTTCTTTTCCTATTGTTAGTGTTTTTAGCTTTATATCATCTATTTCTATTCTTGGGTCCCATCCATAAAAATTATCATTTGGCATTCCAGTTGTGTTACTTATATATTCTTCCGCTCTTTTGTCTGCAAGATATTCTTCAAATGTGGAATCTCTACTATTATTGCCAGCAATATACTTTGCATACGCTCCTTTGTTTTTTGATATAAGTTCTGATGACTCATCATTTACAATATCCATTATTGCTGCAGCTTGACTTTCTGGTGTTTCGTTTTGCATCATTGCGTCTTTTCTCCTCCATATTTTGCTATACATTTCTGCCATTTCTGGAGTTTGCATATTGATAACGGCTATTCTGTCTTCTTCTGACTTCATATTTGAAAATGCTGCAAAATACTGCTTTTCATTATCAGGCATAGAGATATATGCCCTTGTCATTTCCATGTTTTCATCAAGTCCAGTAGTAAGAGCTCCGATGACTGTTGATTCATATTTGTTTTTGTATTGTTTTGCTAATTCAACGTCTCCTGATGATAGTGCATCCTTGTATAATCTTCTATTTTTAATATATTCTAGCTTGTCAAAATATTCATCAATTGCTCTTCTGTCTAATGTTTCCTCTGGCACTTCTTTAGATATAAGCATCTTATTTATTGTTGGCTTAATAAAGTCGCTATACGGACTTGTCCACATCGCACTATCGCTTCCATATAGCTGTGTTTTTTCATAGTCTTCTATTGCTGTTCTTTGATGTATAAGCTTTGCTGATGGTCTTAAAAACGTCAATGACTCTGTTGGTGTTTCTGACAATGATGTAGCCAGTTTCCAGTATTTAGAAACAGCACTACCTATCGCACCATTGTCCGCGATTGGAGCTTCATAAAACTCTCTTGCGACAGATCTCTTGTTTAATTTTTCTATAGTGTCTAGATATATTCCTTGTTCATATTCTGTTAGCTGATTATTTGCATATCTTGCATCCATTATATCTTTATATTGATAATATTCATCGCTTCCCATTGCTACATCTGAAAGTATCTTAAATCTTTGTATGTATGGATAATTTTCTGGATTTATATCTTTTAACTCTGGATTTAGGCTTGCATATCCTTCTCCTGGAAGTCTAAAATATCCCTTTTCTACCTTTTTAAATGGGTCTCCTGACGAAAAGTCTATATAAAAATTGTCAAGATCGTGTGGTAGCCATGAAGGAGATTGATTTCTTAGAGGATTAGCTTTATCAAGGACTGAGCCTGCATTTGTTGGAATAAATCTTCTAATTGATTCGCCAGCTATTCCCATTCCTCCAAAATTAGCGTCAATAATTGACCTTGCAGAATTGTTCATTGCGCCAGATGTGCTTAGTTGTAAACCTGGGTCGCCCATTCCTGTATGCAATTCATCTGATGCCAGTGATATTAGCCATCCCTTAAGTCCTGCAAAGTCAGTAAGCGCAGAGTATGCAGTATGTGCTAGTTCTGTTTTTGTATTAAGTTTTGCAGCCTCTGGGGCAAGCATCATTCCTGAGTCAATAAGGGATTGCTCTGATTCTTTTATCTGCTGCTTTAGTTCTACGCCTTCAGAAGATTCTATGTCGCCAGATTCTATATATTCTTCAAGTCTTTCATTTACTATTGTTGGTTTTATAACTGCGCCTATTGTTGCCTGAAACAATTTGCCAAATACACCACCATAAGAAACCTCCATTCCCCATACTGGATATGGCGATTGATCTTGATTTATCTCTTCAAGCCTGTACGGATTTCTTAAGTAGTCAAATGGGTTAAGCACTGGGTTTAATGCATCTTTTGTTTCCTGATCGCCATACTTTCCTATATCCTCTGCATTGTTCATTAGCTGGGCATACCATGATTTTGTAAAATATTTTATCTTTCCGCCCTGCCATTCCGTGCCTCCAGAGCCCCAAAATCTTGTTGCTCTTATTTCAACATCTTTTTCTCCAGAATATTCTGCTCTTAATTCTTCTGAAGACTCACCTATCAAGGCACCTGGAAGAAATGGTAATATTGGTATTGTAGCTAACACGGCACCTATTGCAGAGAATCTTCCAACCCTATTCATAGCTTTTGGAGTGTATGATGCAGTCCCTACCAATGAATCTAACACTGCACTACTTCTCTCAATTGTTGCGTCAAGATCTGCCTGTGCAATACCTTTTGTTGCAGCATCTTTTATTCTGGTAAAATATCCTATGTTTGCCCCTAATAAGGCACCAGCTAGAGGGAATCCAGCAAGTGTTAATAGTGATGTTGAATCTGGGGCAAGCTCTTCTTGCTTTGCTTTGTAGTCTTGAAAATTATCAGACCACATTGAGGCAATTCCAATTCTTGCATTTACATATCCAGTAGCAAGCCCCTCCATAATTCCTTTTGAAAAAGGTGAATCTTCTGGTGCTATTTCTCTTATTAGTTTGTCACCATAGTTGTAGGCAAGTGCTCCAGCTATTGTTAAAGATGCAATATTTTTACCCATCTTGTAAAACATTCTTGGGACTGATTGTGTATAGTCTCCTCCAGCTCCTGCACCCAAATATAGTTTGTCTCTTAGGTGTTCAAATGCGCCATATTTTTCTGGCAGACCGGTTTTGTCTATTACTTCAGCTAGTACATCTAATGGCCTATCAAACAACTTAAAACCAGGCTCAACAGCAAGTCTTCCATATGATCTTGCCCAGTTTATTGCCAATTCTTTTTCTGATTTTCCTGCTATGATGCCAATTCCACCTTTTTCAGATAATGCGGATCTCACAAACCCACTCTTATCTTTAGCTCCATGTATATTTCTGAACTTTTCAAATATTCTATTAAGAAACGGATGAGTTGCATCTGTTGCTCCTTCTGCGCTAGGTGCTAAATTAACTAACCTTACATTCTCCATTACAAGTCTGTCATCAAGTGTTAATAGTTGTCCGTTGCTTACCTTTCCTCCATTTTCGAATAATTCTGAGATTATATCACCAGTTGTATTCGGCGAAACATTTGATATCAATCTCCTTACATAATCTTCGTCCAAAAGTAATTGTTCATTTGTTAAAAAAACAGTTTTTAAGTTTGAATTTGGGATTGTATATGGAGATATAAAGCTTGAAACATGAAATGTTCTAAGTATCTTAAGTGGAGATATTTCTTCTAAAACTTTAGATGTATCAAGTATGATGTCACCCAATGTTATAGTTTTCTTTATCTTTATGTCTTGATATTTAAAATTGTTGTATCTGAAATAACTATTTGTTGTGTTTAGATCAAAAACTCTTTGTGCAACACTTTGGCCAGCATCTGTTTTTAACAAATAGTTTGTGCCAGCAATCGCGCCTATCCCAACACCAACGTTAAGTATAGCGTTATTTTGTTTCCTGTTTCTTTCTTCTTCAAAATGTTCGTATGTACTTACTGATGATGTTCCGATGATTGCCATTATTCTTCTTTTTCTTCAGGTGGATTAACTTCTTCTTTGAATGTTTCTAGGCATATAGCATATCTTTTTAAAAGTTCATTTATAGGAAGTTTTCTTACTACATCGAATGGCGTCGCCATAAATCTCGATACTATTGCTTGTATCGAGTCATAGAGGCCTATCTGCGCCCTTAATTTATTTAGATGTGTTATTGGGTCAGATACAAATAATATGCTCTGTAATCGCACAGATTGCGATATGAGAGCTATTATTCCGCCCTCTATTGCGTTCCAGTCAACAGTATCGGTAATTCCAAGAAATGACCTGAACGTCAACCTAACAACTTCTTCGTCTACTGTACTAAGTTCATTATCTGTATTTGTTGCAAATGAATGTAATCTTTCTAGTTCTGGCAGCGTTAAAAGTCTAGCTATACATACTGGCTCAAAGTATACATTGCCATTTATAGTGACATGTAGCCCACTAAGAGTTATTGCAATCCCCCCATCGCCACAATTAAAGATATTCTCATCCATCATATAACCTTAATAAGACTTAAGGCGAATTGATCTGATACAAATCCAGACTTGAATAGTATTTGCTTTGACAGTGTGGGAATAGTTCCTGCGTCGCTTGATGCCACAGTTTCTGGTGTTACTTGTGGCCACAGGATGCATTTCCTAACTATTGCTTCTTCGTATGCAGATTGTATTTTTGTTACTCCAGAATTAACTAACTGCTTATATTCTGTTCTATTTAGTGTTCTCCACACATACATGTCTTCTTCTCCAAGAATTGAAGATACAAAGAATTTTCCGTATGTTGCTTTCCATGCCTCTAGCATAATTTCATCTGGTCCGTTTTCGTATTGCGAAAATTCTTCTGCTAATTGCTGTATTGTTGTGTCATTATCTGAAACTATTTCATTATTTTGATCGCTCATTTATTTTTTGACCTATAAAACGATATCTTCTTACTAATTGTGATTCATCATTAACTGATGATGTTATATCAGAGCTTATTATTCTGCAGTTTAATATTTCTATTAACGAGCCTGATTTGTCATCTCTTAATTCACTTGAGTTATTAAAATGCAATTGAATATTAAATCCAGATTTTAAATATGGTATTCCGTCAGCAGATGCAGATGCCTTCGGTGAGTTTGCATTTCTATCTATGCTAAGCTTAGCAAAAATCTTAGTTTCTGCATCCTTTTTTAACTTTTCTATATCTGCAACACTCATTGACAGTAAAGCATTTTGATTATTAAGTAGTTTTATTGAAGCTTCTGTTGTTGTCCCTATATCTATTTTCTTTTCCAATGAGTTTATTGCATTTGTTAAATATGCAGAGTGTGTAAAATTTAAATCTAGTAATCCATTTACTATATAATTTCCACGAGTTGTAAATCCAAATATACTGCTTCCAAGACCATATACAGGATATGAATTTAATTCTTCAGATATCATTATTCCATTCATTCTATCTATGAGAACGTTATTATTATTTTTTGACAGATACACTGCACAATCAGATGCAGTATAGTATTGATTATACATACATAGCTCCTACAGTAAAGATGTTGCTGTTGTTATTGTGTTTAGCGCTCCACTAGCCTTAACTTGCTCAGAAACCTCATGCATTGATTTAACACTTCTTGCTATATATGATATTGTTGTTTCAGTTATTATGTCATTTATTGATGCAACTTGTCCATTGTTTATGAATGTTGCATCATGTATAACTTCCATTTGAATCTTGCCAGTATATTCGTTTGTGTAGAGTATGTTTATATCGCATGAAAGAATGTCGTCCTTCATTATTGAATGAATTACATTGTTGTTTGATGCTGACACTGGATTTGATATGCTGAAATTGTCTATAAGTACATTTCTTATAGTATTGAGTGCACTGTTTAATTCGTCATTGTCAAATACACCCTTTATTAGTGTTCCGGCTACATATTTATTCCCTATTGCAAATCCATCAATTAGTTTTGACCCCATATTAAAAACCGATTGCTTTGATCTATATACTGAATAACTTATTGTTATCATACTCCCAAAGTATATTGGCACTTCTACAATTTTCCCAAATCCGTTAAGTAAATGAAAATTTATAACAATATGAGTAGATGAGCCGCCTATGCTTTCATATATTGTTGATTTTAATTCTGACTTTTCACTAGATAATTTTGAAGCTAGCGAGTTTAGTTGTCCAGACATGCGTCTTATTCTCCAATAAAAATGCCCAGCTATTCTGGGCATTTTGTTTTTTGTTTTTCTATATTAATTCTGTGGATTCCATTGCTCTATACTTCTAGCAATAAAAGCTACTTGCTTCTCAAGCACAAGGTCATCAATAGACATACCTCCTGCTTCAGTCATAAGCTCAACGCCACGAATAATCATTTTAGATACACGACCATATTCATTTGCCCCAACAATAGTTATATCAAATGGTAGCAATTGGTCAAGATGGAATGCTGGGTTGGTGTTGTCTGTAAATTTAGCATTTACTCCACTTTGGCCCTGAAGAACACTAATTGTTCCTCCACCATTAAGCGCAGTTTCAGTGTCTGTGTTTTTTGCTCTCATGGCAACTTCATCTTTATTGATATGTGGATTTTTGCCTTTGTTAGTTTTCTCGTTGATGGCACTTAACAATCCGTCTCTGTCAAACACAACAAATACACAGGCGCCAGTAATAAGTCTTTTGCCTCTTGCGATGGTTCTAAGATCTGGAGATCCCATTGTGTATACTGGAGCCTTTTCTCTATCCTGCTTGTAAGATATCATTTGCAATTGTGCGAATATAGTATCGCCAAACACAGCATGAATATCAGAACCAGAAAAACTTGTAAAGGTAGTAGTCATATTTTTATATCCTCAAAAGAGGGCAAGATGCCCTCAGTATTAAATGTCGTATGTTAATTTAACAACATTAGTGATTTCTCTTAACTCAAATTTAGGAGCTAATGTGTAAGGTATCTCTACACCAAAGACGCTACTTGGAATAACTTGAGCTACACCTTTTTTGATAGCACCAGCTTCTATTTTGTCTCTAATTACACCCTCTACTGCTGTCTGCATTGCTGCTATGCTGATTTGGTCAATTCCCTTACCAATATATGGATCAAGTCTTACTCTTATTGAGTTAACAAAGTCTCTCACTATAATTGATGTTGATATATAGTCATAATCAGAATTTTCATTTGTTGCTAGTTCGCCTGATGCAACAACTACTCCTTGCTCTTTAAGTTGGAATACAACATATCCAACGCCAGCAAAATCGTCTAATTTTGGTTTCTTTATAACAAAAGGAATGCCAGCTCTTGGTACAACAACGTTTGTGGTTGAGTTTCCTGGAGCCACCTGTGTTGCCATACCACAATATACAGCAGCACCATTTACTGCGCCACCATTGGTACCGCTTGCTGGAGATATTGGCAATTGCAGCATGCCAGGAATAATTGATAAGAACTTGCCAAGATCAATATATGCACCATTTCTGTCTTGCTCTGCAACCCCATCTACATATCCAGTGTCTGTTTTATAGAAGCCTGGAGTTCTTGTAGTTGTACCAGCCATAAATTTATTGCCAAGCAAACCAGTTCCGTTTTCTATAATTGTTCCGTCAATATCTTTTTTTGGTAATTTGCCCATCCATTCTGCTATTTTTGCATTAGAGAATGATACTGGCGTACTTGTGCCAATAAAACCAAGAGCAAACTTGTCATCTGTTGTTAATGCATGCAAGAATTCTCCAAAGCGATGTGCAAAGTTAACTTCACTAAATGACTTGTAAACAATTGGCTGACCAGATGTATCAAGATTTGTTTTTGCTGTTACAATTGGTTTTGCATATACAACAGATATGTTATCGGGTCCAGATGCAGCATTTATGGTTAATGTGTCTGCAGTTGCGTTAAAAGTATATGACGATGTCGGTGTTCCGCCTACAGATACGCTAATAATTTGTGTATCGCCACTTGCTGCTCCAGTTAATTGATAATCAACTGATGAGCCTGTTCCAGTAAATGTTTCTGTAGCAGTATATAAAACTTTAGAATTAGACCACTCATAAGTAAAGCCACCAGATGTATTTTCTGTTTTTAGCAAATAGCCCAACTTATTTGAAGCAGTTGAACCGTCTGCTACATTTGGTGCGTCAAGTATAGCTCCATCTATATAGACTTCTGTTGCAATAGTTGTTTCTAGGTCGACATAGGCAGTGTCAAGCATCTCGTATAGCTTTTTCCAGCTTGGATTGATATTATCTTCTCCAGCAACGTATGATGCGCCAGCAACTACAAGAGGTTTGCTAAACTTGATCTCGACAGAGTTACCTGCCGAAAGACCTGATGAAAGCATAACTTTGTCTGGAGTTGTAGTATTTCCAATACTTAGCGTGTATGAAGTTGTTGCTGTACCGTTAACTTTAACATACTCAATAACCGTAGAAGCAGAAGATGGTAATGGTAAATTAAAATCTGTCTGCGATGCTGTTGCTGTAGCTGTTGTTACAACATCCTGTACAAGTGACGCCAATGCATTTTGTAACAATACAGGCGATAATGGTGTGCCAACTCTTCCAGTAAAAGTATCTACAAATCCTTCTACTTTAATCTTTCCAAGGTCAACTTCGCTTCCTGGAATATTAGAATAAACAATCTTTGCTCCACTAAATACAACAATACATGATTTCGATGGATTTGATGGTTGTGGTCCGATATATATTCTATAGTTGGAGCCAGCAGATGCTGTTTCTTCTGTTGTTGTGATATATGAATCTGCACCAAAAAGATTTAATAATGATGCAGCCTTACCGCCTATTCTGTAAAGAATGACATTCTTTGCTCCACCTAATTTTACTTCTGAAGCTTTTTGTAAAATTCTTGACCCAGCGCCGTATATTGCTCTCGCAACATTTGAATCGTTCATCAGAACTTGCTTTCCGCTTTGTCCAGAAAGAGCTGTACCAATAATTAAAACAACATTGCCCTCTATTGGTGTATCAACAATCAAGTTTCCATCTAATAGCTCTACTGTATTAAATGGTAAGTTTTGATATATAGGCATTAATTTTCTCCTGGCTATTATAATTTAATAACCATTTATTTTATGTCTTCTATAACTAGCTGTGGCAATTTATCAAGTATTTGTTTTTTAACACAGCTAATTTCATATGTGCGAACAAGTATTTTAATTGGTATTGCTATTATACCTTTGTTGCCATAATGTGTTTTTGTAATTGGTGCATATCTACCCATATAAGATAATGCTCCAACTTTTTGTCTTATAAAATGATAAGATATTGTAAATATATTTTCAATAAGTCCGGCAATATTTCTTGCTGTTTTTACTTCATTTGCCCAACAATATAATGTTATTTCATTATCGTATGGCTGCATATAGTATGCTTTTACTCCACCATTGTCTGGGTCTTCTTTTTCGTATAAAAACATTGGCCTATATTGCGTATGAGATTCGCTCATAAATTCATGTTTTGCAGAAAATGATGCACATTGTCGTCTTGAAATTTCAAATGTGACTGTTGCCTCATCCTTCATTACCGTATCTGGATATTCTTCTGTAAATACAAATTTATTTGCTACCCCTGCATTTGGAGCGTCATTATTTAATTCCAATAAATTATTCGAATTAAAAAGATGGTAAAGCAGATTATAAAACTTGTCAATGTCTATATATCTATCTATATTTTCATCTGATTTAAAAAACAATCCATTTTTTGCATTTAGTAATTTAAGCTCTTGCAATAGTTGATTATATTCACTCATTATATGATCTCACTTACAACGCAAGAGTTAAACTCTAATTTATTTCTATCAAGTCTCATTTGTATTGATGAATTGCACATATATTTTATTTTTTTTATTATCGGAAAATGTATGCCGCCATTATCTGTTAACTCTATCTCGTATAATATATCGCTTGCATTTATTTTATATACATGTGGAGTTATTAGTATCATTGATGCATTACTCATTCTTCCAATGTTTGCAAATTGAGCCAATTGATCAGATAATCTTATTTGTTGTGGTCTGTATATTCTTCCAATAATTAATTTTTCATCCCATAAATATCCTACACCATCACAACTTGGACATCCAGGTTTTCCCGCATTATTATAATCATGATTGCACGTGTTGCACTTTACTTTATTTGTATATGGATATTTTGTTTTATCAACTCTTATACTTCTATGAAGAAGTATGTTGAATTTTTCTGTGCCAAAATCAGTACCATCAAATAGTGCATTAACTTCTTCTCTTAGATCTAATTCATTATTTTTATTTTGCGAAAATATATTACCTGAATTGTTCATAATACGACACATTTACTGAGGAAATTTTTTGAAGTGTATTTGTGTTTTGGTTTATATATTTTGTTGCCGCAATTGGAGACATTGCTAATGGTGCTCCTGGTTGATTCCACCACCATTCTCTGTTTGATGTTTTTGTAGAAGAATTAAGCTCACCTTTCACAAATATGTTTGCTAAACTTTTTGATCCATGCCAATTTTGAAATAATGATATTATGCTATCAATACAATTTTTTGCATTATCTAACTTTGAATTAATAATAGTTGGGTCATTTTTTATTTCTAGCGAGACTTTAATATCACCAAGAAACTTATCCTTTTTAGAACTAGATAGATAGTCAAGATAAAGTCTGTTGCCAATATGGTATGTACAGTAGCATATTACATAATCTCTTTTTATCATAAATAGATGTTCTGGTTTTAGATTTGTAGATATGTTGTACATTGCTAGATAGTTGTCTATTTCTAGTGATCCATCAAATATTTTTGATCTTATAAGATCTGAATAGGCAAAAGAGTCTTCCTGTAAAAACTCAGATGAAATATCTGATTCTGTGCAATACATTGGATTTATTAAAATATTAGCAAAACAACTATCAATATCTAGCTGTGTTGATCCATCTATAAAATTAAATTGGATATTTAATAATTCGTTCATTTAAACATCCTCTAGTATCATATAGTTGAGATTAGCTGGTACGGTATTGAGCAAGTCATATTCAATTCTAAACTCAATGCTGTAATTATCTAAAATTTTAAAATATACGATATATTTATTATCTTTGTTGTATTTTAGCATATTAGTTAACATATAATTGCCAAACGCTTCTGAAAAAGAAAGAGAGAATGATGATGGCGTTATGGTTATTCCAGAAATGTTTCTATTAAATGTAACTATAAATTTATTTATACCAGTATATCTAACTGATGTTTTAACTGAGTTTGTGCTTGCTTGTTCTGGTTGATTTTGAATAAATACATTATCTTTATAAAAATTTAATATATCTTCGTATTGCAACCTTCCAGATTCATTATCTTCTGTTTTTATTACTTCTGCATCTACGTGAGTTGATATTTCCTGTATTCTGTTTGAAGATAGTCTAGTGGAGCTGTCGAGCTGTATTTTAAAATTTTCTGTTGCTATATATGGAGTATTTGGATTAAATACAATATTTGTAGCTCGGTTTAATTGATATTCTTGTGTTTCTAATATATCAATTGATATATTTGATAATAATAGTATGTTATTTTTCAATATATCAAATACAACAATATGGCTTCCTGCACTAAGCTGCGATGATTGCTTTATAAGAACATCATATGTGTCTAGTTCTGATATGCTAGCAGAAGTTGATGTTGATATTCTTAATTTTGATGAGCTTCTAGTTACTGTTTTTTGTATAGAGTAATATTCAGCAGATATGCCTTTTTCAACATAAAGTATATATCTTGAATTTGTATATAGTGGACTTAATGGATTTATTTCTAGCAAAAATTCAGAACCGTCTTCTGTTATAGAAAACGAATAATCTATATTTCCAAATTTTTCTTTTGAATAAAGTATCTGGGTATAGTTTGGGTCACCTGCAGATGGCCATGTGCTTTCAGAATCTATTCTGAATAAGTGGATATATTTTTTTATTTGTTCAGCATCTGGTTTTGCAGAAAACAAAATAAAAACGCTCTCTTCAATAGGGAGAGCGCTCAATTGATGCATGCTATTTTTTATGTCTATTACATCAATTTGTAATGGCATGGTTATGCCTCGTTAATTGCAGCTATAACTATTGATCTATTTTTGTTAGCTTCTTCAATAGAAATTAGCTCTATTTTTTCTTCATCGCTTAGGTTAGCTTCTTTTATTTTTAAAACAACTTGCTTTACAGAACCAGACAGCAATGAACTAATGTCTTTTTCTTCCTGTTTATCTTCTTCTGCTTCTTCGTCGCCATCTAATAAATCAACAATGACTTCTGCAGAATCAGCAACTACTTCTATAATATCTTCAGCCAAGCCAAGAATTCTTTGTAATTCTATTCGTGATGGTAGGTCTTTAATATTTTTTACAATATCTGATATATCAGTGTCTGTATCTAATACTCCAGATCTAATGCTCAGCGCAATGCTTTTTATGAATCCATCGTCTTTATTTGAGATATCAATATCTACTGGATCTCCATTTTTAGAAAGACATAGATCTCCAAGAAAAAAGAAGGCAGATCTTAAAAGTTGTAAGTTTATAATCATTTAGTTCTCCAAGATTTATAAGGCCACTTTGTGTGGCCTTATTGTTCCATATTAAGGTTTAGGAATAATTGCTGGTATGTTTGTTACTGTAGCAGTAGGAGGCAACACAATAGCATTTGGTTCTATCGAGATGTTTCTTGCAACAGAAATAGCATGCCCTTGGTTGAATAAAGCAAAACCATAACGTTCTCTAATCTTTAACTTAACGATATCTCTTGCTGGATCTTTCCATTCTTCCATATTTGGATCTTCCTGAACAACAAGTGCTCCAACTTCTGAAGTGTCCATCATTATAATGGTTGTTGTCTTGGTCAATGGATCAAATGGAACCATAGCTGTAGGAATAACTGTTAGTCCACCAAATGGGAACATTGCTGGGAAGTCAATCTTAGATTGCTGTGTGCCTTCACGTTCTTCTTTTGTTGGGTTAGTGATTGTAGAGCCAGTCATTTTTGTGGCTGATTTCCATGCCTGAGATACGGAAGGATATACGTTATTTGGCATACCTTGGAACCAGCTGCCTGGGCCACCTTCAAGTACGATTGATCTCATATTTGGGTCTTTAACAAAAGCTGCCCATGCTAATGGATGACATAATACAACATTTGGAGTAAATCCTCTCTCAAGAGATTTAGCATACATATCGTAAAAATCATCAACTGTCATTGAACCATTGCCAGCACCAGTGATGCTGCGACCAGATGTTCTACCAATCTCTGCAGTGGTTGGTGCTGCGTTGTCAAATACAACTACACCAGTATTAGAAATCATGTTGAAGATTAATTTTTCTTTATGTCTTGCTAAAGCGCGAGATGCTTGACGAACATGAAGTTGCATAACATCCCATTGAGAAAACTTAAGCATTTCTTCTGTAATTTTTACAGCAATACCGTGCTTCCCAATGTTTGCAGTAGCTGTTCCGCCACCTTTTTGGATGCTGAATTCTGGATATTCTTGACCTTCAGCCATAGATAAGTCAGCTGGGCCAACTGCACCTAATGTTCCAAAGTTTACCTGTGTGCCATATCCATCCATTCTTACGATGTTCAAGAGTCTTGTGCCAACTAAAACTGGTTCAATTGTTTCTTGAATCATTTCAGTAATAACGCGCTTAAACGCCATTGGTGCTGATGGAGTGTTTACAGCATCAGATAATGTTAATTTAACGCCGTCTGGTGTTATACCAGAGTTTCTAAATGTACCATCTAGGCTGTAGATTTCGTCTTTAATTTCAAGCTCTTGCTTTGTCCAAGGAGTTTGGTGAATTCTCATATTTTTATATTTCCTTAGTTTATTTTAATTAACGGCCTAGGCATATTCTGATTAAGCCATATCCATTAGAATATGTAACTACATCTGGCAATCCACCTGTAGCTGTTCCTGGCATTGCCTCTAAGACGTTTGTGCCAACAGATGCGGATCTTACTCTCTCTAAAAGATTAAAAGGACCTGCGCCTCTTACTGACATTACGCGACCAATGATGTCTTCTTCATTGTAGGCACCGTAGTCATATCCTGTAACAACAACGTTTGAGTTATGGTCATAAGACACAAACATTCCTGGCTTGGCTGTTCCAGCAGCTGCAACACATGCAGCAATACCGACAAATGGAGCATTTTCATAATCTGTATTGTTTGCTACCAAAGGCAATTCAATTTGGTAGTATCTCAAGAATCCAATGCGACTTTGTAAATTAAAGTTTGCTGTTTTAAAGCCTGCAGGATTAATGCCGTCACCACCAGGATGTGGCCAGTAATTCATGTAGCTAACGCCTACTGCACTAGAGATAGTGTTGTTTTGTACTGCTGGTTGTGCTGTCAATGTGAAAAAAGACTTAACTACAGGTTCGCCAGCAACTACAAGTGCCCCAGCAAAATTACGTTGAGCTTTCTTGACATCTTCTGTGCTGTATCTTGACAAGTTTGCTAATGCATCTGCTGCTGCGATGCCTGCTGCTGGGCTGCCAGCCCCATCAAATGCTGCCTTGTATGCAGCTGCTTGTATTTTCAGACCAGCTGGAACAACATATCCGTCAACGTCAAAAGCAACAACTTTACCTTGAGATAAAGCAATATGTTCTCTGAAATAAGCTTCATATCTTGAGCGATTTAGGTATTTTGCTACTTGGAATTCGCCTGCTGGACGTTGGCCCTCAGAGTATTCAAAATTGGGGGTAATATGACCCCAATCGTCCCACTCTTTTGTTGATTGTGCTGGATTAATTGCAAATGGACTTAGTGCCATGTTTAAACCCCATTAAAAGTAAAATTATCTGGTATTTTATCTTCATCTCTTAAATTTTTGAAATATGCTCTTGCAGCAGATATACCTTTGGTTCTTACCAAGGTTTTGTATTCATCTATAATTTCAGATGCTGATAATTTATTTGTGTTATTTGTATTTGTGTCATCGGTACCATTATCTGCATTATCTTCAATAATAGTTTTTGACGCATTTGTTTTATCTACAGAATCTGGATCTAATTTTTTATTATCTTCAACATCGTCTGTATCTTTCTTAGTCGATTTATATTGTATTAGATCGTCTAATTTGTCTTCAAGCGAAGTAATACTTCTGCTTTCTAATTTCTGTTTATAATCATTATCTGACATTTTGTCTTCCAATGTCAAGATTTGATTTATAGTATTCTTTCTTAATTTTTCTGTCAATGACTGAACTTCTAATTCTAGCGAATCGTTAACCTTTTGAATTGATTTCAATCTTAGAGACGAATAACTATCTGATACATTAAACGATTTTTTGATTTCGTCAACCATTTTTTTAACAATAGTGTCAATTACTTCATCATTTATTGATAATTGAGATGAATTATCGCCATCCTGTTCTTTTTTTGATGTGTCTTGGTTTGTGGTCTTAAGTGCCTCTACTTCGTCGTTTAATACAAATTCTCCACCATAAAGAGATTTCAATTTCTCATCAACTACGTCTAATACGGCATTTTTGTCATCATCTGATATTTCTGCATCAGCTAATATTAGTCTTGCAGTTATTGCGTGAGCTTTGTCATGGATTGGAAGCATCTTTTCATCAGAAAGAACAAAATCTAAATCTTTTATATTTTCTATATTGGATGCAGCATGTGCACTAAAGCCAGCAGCCGTCATGTAGTCTTGGACTTCTTTATAAGTTGGAAACTTACTGCTAAGAAAATCTTTTAAGTTCATTTTTTTACCTTTATCTAGCGTTATAAAGTCTAGTATCGTTATTCTATAATCGTCTGAATCTAATAATTCAGTGTTTGTGTTTTTATCTGCCGGAGAGTTGACATATGAAACATGGTCAAAGTCCATCATGTCTCCAGTAACAAAGAAGCACTCCTCTCCGTCGTAAATCTGACCTGGATAATGATCACAGTATTTTTGTTTGTTGTCAACCCCACATACAGAACAGTACATTGCCTTAGATCCACCGCCAATTGATACTGTCAAGTATCTTCTGTCTGCTATCTTGTCTATGGCATCCATGTCTGTTATGTCTGCTATCAGCTCAATATGCCCAAGTCCCTTATATGAGTCTTTTTTGTATGCTGCACTCTTTGTGAATTTTCTTACTGCAGACATAGACTTTTCATCAATTGCGCCAAACGGCCTCAATGAGTCTATTGCTCCACCTATCCCATAGCTTATGTATTTAGCAGAATGTATTCTGCCTATTGGTGAAGAATGTGGATCATGATTGACTGTTACTGGTTTTGGATATGGCAAGATAAAAGAATCAGTTCCTGCTTTCATTGCTGACGGCAGATATAATTTTTTATTGCCATTAACTATGCCAGAATGTGTTGCCTCTATTTTTATTCTTATGCCTTTTGTTAAGCTTGATGAATCAGAAATATTTGTTTTTATTCTTTTAATATCTTCATCTTTTAATGTAAGTCTAAATTGAGATTCGTTATTTAAATTTTTCAATTATGTTGCTCCATTGTTGTAAAAATAAGAGAAAGTATCTCGTTATCTATTGTTCTGCTAAATGTATTTCTATCGACAGTTGAATGCATATTCGTCAACCTAGACGATAGTTCACATACTTGATTATCAGTATGCATATCAATATCAATATTGTCTAGTATATTTGAAGTAATATAATTGTATATTCTTCCTTTCTTCATTGGTGACTGAGAGTCCAATATGTTTAAAATATCCTGAGTAAAATCAGAGTGCTGATTCCTTGGGCTAGTTATCGACTTGGTTTGTTTTGATGACCCATTTGCCTTTTTTTTGCTTCCTGAAACCTTACTGCCGACTGTTTGTTGTGCTGACTTTTGCTTATTTAATGCTTCCTTATTTGGGTCATACTGTTGCTGTTTTTGCATTTTCTTTATTTCTTCATCAGACATCTGTTTTAAGCCAGAGCGTCTTCTTGTCTCATTTAATCCTTGTATCCCCTGCGTATATTTATTCAACTCATGAGATTCAAGTTTAATCTTGCTTGCAACATCTAGGTCATTAAACTCAAAGTAAACATTCTCATTTTCAGGAATGGAATATATGCTTCTATATTTTCCAGATTCATATAGCAGCTCTTTTATTATATACTCGCTTACAAAAACAGAAAAAACATCCTGGTACGACATAACACTTTCTTTTAAAGATTCTGACAACACTTCTCCTGTTGCCCTGCCTGATCCATCACCAACGCCAAAGTCGATGGCTGACATACCCAATCCTATAAATACCCTTTCTTTAAAGTGGGCTAAATAAGACTCAACTCTCAAAGCAAGAGACTCTGCCCCAATAGCTTTAATATCTATTTTTTCAGATGTTACAATACCTCCGTCGTCTTCTATGTTTCTTAGGTATCCTGTGGCTATGTCAACTTCTGATGTTCCATCCATGAAGACTTTTGCTGGATTTTTGTCTGTTCCAACTTTTACATGTATTATTGGAAATAGCGACTTATATATTAGTGTTTCTATTGATTCTTCTATTCTTCTTAGCGCAAGTATATCGTCTTTTACTGACTCTAATGGCGGCGTTCCCATAAGAAATCCTGTACGCTTATTAAAGTGTATGTGTATTATATCTGGTGCAGAATAGACTCTATATCTAGAAGCAGAAACATATTCTCTGTACTCTAGCACCTTCCCTGAATCATCTACCTTCACCTGTATTGTTTCTGGCGGCAGGTTGAAGTATCCAGCTATTGGTTTCCTTGTTATATTTCCGTACTCTACTGCTTTTCCTGTTGAATTATTTGCATCTCTTACTCTTACTATGTAGGCGTTATGAAATGTTATAAGATTCATTGCAGTTTCTTTTAAAAATAAATCGAATGGTTTTCCCGTTACATAGCTTATTTCATTTATTCTTTTTGATATATATTCTGCATTTTTAGGATTTTCAGACATTATTGTATAGCCATTCTTAAACATCAATGATGCTTTTTTATTGAAAGCTCTTGCAACAAATGATTCCGTGTCAATTATTCTTCCATATTCATATAAATCGTATGCATGAGATTGCCAATATGTAGCTTTTACATTATCAAGTTTTGGCCCAAAGAAGCTTAGTGTAGGATTCTTTACCTGCTTAAATTTTCTTATTGTAGAATCACTAATATATCCAGGCGCAATATTTAAATTTGTTTTATATATAACATTGTGCATTTATTTGCCTATATTTTTATTTGTCCTATATTGCCAAATGCCGCATCTATCTTCTCTGATATAGAGGACAGGTCATTTAACTTGCCAGATGGCGTATTTTGTGTTTTTGCATCGTTGCTGTCATATGGATTTTTAATATTTAAAAAGTCAAATATATTTTTTAACTGCAATAGTATATCTTTGTTTTGTAAATCAAATGGCAAAAAATTATCATTTCCAACCCTTATATAATCAGAAGCAACGTATTTTGGATCATTTCCTTTCCCAACGGTATTATTTTCAGCAAAAGTTTTTGCATCTTCTATTATCCTATCTAGGTTTGTTGATTCTATAAAGTCTTTTATATTACAACTATATAGTGATAATGGAGATTGAGAGTCAAGTGCTCTACTGTTCTCTGTTATGAGTATTCCAACATTATCTGCATCTGACTCAACAAGAACCACAACTTTGTCTAGCGTGTCGCCTATTATATCTGCTATATCTTGGTTTGTTAATGCGTCATTAGTTATTTCAGTATTAGAAACTATACCAGAAGCAATTATTCTTGTCTTCTTTCTTATTATTGATCTTATCAAATTTATAAGTTGTATCCATTGAGTTATTGCCTCTATTGAATCAGATGCTTTTCTTATAGATCTTTCTGATTCACACTGTATGGCTTCACCTATATTGAATATCTCAAGTATGGTTGATTCCATATCTACAAGTGCTAGGTTTATAGACTCGGATACATTCTCTATTGTTTCCTTGATTCTGTCTATGTCTTTTTGATTTGGAGTTATTGATTTTATTGAATTTCTTAATGATTCAACTTTATTAAAATTTTTAATATCTATTGATTTGGCTTTTATTTCAGTGCCAAGAAAAATATTACTGCTGCCGTCCCTTCTTCTTGTCTCGTTGTCTTTATCTTCTATCACTTTTGCTTTTGCGAGTGCGTCTTTTCCGTCTATGCTTACTCCAGATGTGTTTACTGATAAATTAAAATCTAGTGACTGAACCCCTGCTAGTGATGAATTTAGCTGAGCTAATGCGTCAAGAATGCACATGATTGGACTTAACGAAAACTGAACACTTGTGTGTGCAAAGCTTAATAAGTGTCCTATTAATATTGACAATATTGCTGTTAGCAGTTTCATAAAACTAAATTTGCTTATATCAAGAGAGAACGTAACCCTTATAACAGAGGCCAGAAGTAATGATAAAAGTTTTATTAAGTCAGGGATACAAAGTGACGATAGTATGAAAGCCAATGATGGCAATGAATTTTGAAAAGACAATGAACCTAGAGATTTTATCTTTGACAAAAAATCAATACCCTCAAAATATGCCTGACCTTTAAGTCCTTCAAATCTTATCTTTGGAAGTGTTGGCCTACAGTCTAGACAACCAGCCCCAGATGCCCTTCTTATTGCCGCTGCTATAGGATCGTTTTGATATTTCTTAATTGTACTATTTATATTTGAAGAATTATTATCTATTGAATTTTTAATTGCTTCTATTTTATCTATTATATGATCTGCTTCTGCTACCAAAGTTATTGGTATCTGAGAAAGACATCCATCTGCTTTGAGGCTGCTTGAAAAATAATCTATTATTTTTTGGGCATGATATATTGTTTGTTCTGTGCTATTAGAATTATAATTTAGTAATGGCATTATATCACCTTCAGGTACTGTGGAACGCTTGGCATTAGCAACACTGGTGGCTTAACTAGCCTTGCTTTTTGTGCTCCTAATTCTCCAGACTCTACATTTGGCTGAGAAAACCCTATTGAATTAACTAAGTTGGTAGTAGATCCAGTAGTGTTTAACATGCCAGGAGGCGTTGGCGATTGGTTCCATACTATTGATGCCTGTTGTGTTGATAATAGTCCCTCTATTGGGTCGTTTACAAGCGTAATAAAGCCTCCAACATTTGGACTAGTAGGATTGCCTGGCGGTGCCGATATGTGCGTATGTGGAGGTATAGTATGCGTATGTGGAGCAACCTTATGTGTATGTGTATTTAAAGTTTGTGTTAACTTAAATATCCTAAGCTCAAGTTGCCTAATGTATCCATATAGGCCAAAAATCCACTGCTGCATGTTTTGATAGTTAACAAAATCTTCGGCAGCATATGGGTATATTTCTGTATACAGCTTTGCTTTTCTTTTTGTGCTTTCTATTGAGTCAGCGTTTCCTGCAAATGTCATATAATATAATTCCCTACTAATTGCTCTGCCTTGTCTGCAGATGCAAGCTTTGTAACTTCTAGCATTTCCATAAACATTGTATATGTAATATATGGGCCATTTGCATTGTAATAGTCTACACCATACATTTCTATTACTGACTCATATAGATCTTGATTTATAATAGGATCGTATCTAAATTTAATATTTTTTAGTTTTGTGCCAATATCTTCTTTGAATGCATGCAATTCATTTATAACTATTTGGATGTCATCATTTGTGACATCCATCATTTCGTCAGAGATTCCAAATTGATCATGATCAGTATACATTAGTTTGCCTCTAACTCTAATGTCATGTTTATGCTTGTTGAAGATGATATTTTTTGTTCTATATAAATCCATACTGGAATCAAATGTCCAGTCAGTGGATTTGTTACTGTGGCAGTGTTAAAGCTTGTCAAATTATCAAAATCATTTATTGATGGCTCTATTTCATTTATTATAACTTTTGCGTCAAATAATAGTTTGTCAGTATTTTCGGCAATAAGTCGTATTTTTGCATAAGAGTATGTATTCTCTGCAATTAGATAATACTTCTTAATAACGCCAGACATAGGTATGACAGAGCATGCATTTACAATCAACGATGATAACTCTTTTAATGTTTCTGTTTCGTAATCGTAATAGCAAATACCAATACCACTAACTGTTGATGCATTTATCATTGTATCAGATGCCGTGTTTATTATGTTTATCATTTAAATGATGCTCTTCTATGTGCAGTTCTGTTTAATTTTGTTTGTCCGGTCCAGTTTCCATTATAAAACATGTCGCTTCTTATTTCTCCAGGACTACCCCTTTCCTCAAATTGAATGCTTTGTTTAAACATTACAGTTCTTGAACCAGGAGAATAATTGTCTCTCCTTTTTGTTTTAATTTCAAGTGTAGTTTTATTATGATTTGGATTTAAATGACTAACGTCTTTACCATGCATGTCTTGAGATGTAAGTATGTTTATTGCCAATTGTGATTTCATTGATGAAAATATTTCGTCATACTCAACATTAAATGCAAACATTGCCAACATTAAAGCATCAAGATCATGATCGCCAACTGTAGCTGAAGAGGCAGAATATGTAGGTCTTCCACTGGCGCTTCTTTTTTCTTCATATCCTTTTAGCTGAGCCATTATTGCTGCGTCTTTTTTGCCATCAAGCTTTATCGCTATTTTTTCTATGACCTTATTTAATACACTCACCATAAAAGGTTTTATATCTTTTTTTACAGTTTGATTTGTGTACGGATCTTGCACTTCTATTTTTGAGCCAAAATCTATACCAACAACCTCGGCCAAAAGTAGATCTGGATGTCCCTTTGGAAGTTTTCCAAATTGTGCAATTGCAAAAGATTTTAATGTTTCTATCTGTGTGTATCCAAAACCTCTATCGACATAAATTTTATCAAATCTATATTGTCTATTAAACTCTATTATCTTTTCCATTGCGGCTGTTTGTGTCCAGCCTTCTTTTGCAACTGTCGCCTTATCTAGTATGGAAAATAAGTTATTTTTTCTATCATAAACTAGGGCAATTATTCTTGTTCCTATATTTTGATGATTCCAGTCGCATCCCATTGTTACTATAAAATTAGACCTATTGGCTAGAACTTCCTCGGCGGAAGGAGCTGTTGTTTTTATTTTTGAACACATATCAACATAATATGGTTGAAATACACCATCTCTTGATGTTGAGAACTCTGCCATTACTTCTTGGACATATCCAGTGTCGTCTGATTGAGATCTGAGGTCATTGTCTAGGTCATCGTTATAATGTGGTAAAACATATGACGGAAAATGAAACTCTTTATACGCTTTATCTTGTGATAATCTATACAGCTGTTTTTCTCCATTTGGAGTTGATGTTACCCAAAGCTCTGTATCTGGCTTATCAAGCAAGATTGCCAATATTGAATTAAAATCTTTTTGCCCCAAGTAGTCGCATTCATCTATATAGATTAAATTTGCTGGTTGTCCCCTAACTTGCGCTGCGCCACTAGATCCAGCAGTAAAACATCTTACTCTTGATCCATTTTTTAATGTTACTTGATAATTTGGAGATTCTTTTGCACTATACACAAGCTCATCGTAGCTTTCTTTTAAATTATTAAGTATTTGTTTTACTTTAACATAAACCTCTTCTGCTTGAGCATCAAATGGTGTAACAACAAGAACATAATACTTTTCATTTGTTAACATCTTGTGAACTATGCCCATAGCTATGCTTTGAGTGTTGTGCGTTATTATATCTTCCGTCACAAACGAATTTGTTTCTGGCACTGATAAGTCTATGGTCTTTTTAACTCCAGCATATTCTATGCTTTTTATTTCATCCCACATAACATCTGATGATGCTATCTCTGTAAGTTTGGCATTTTGTATTTTTTCTGCATATCTTTTAACCTTGTCCTTTGATACATTGTATATCTTTCTTATTCTTTCATTTATTGGATCGTCAACTATCTTTCTGGCACTTAACTTCTCTTCTTCTATGTATTTGTATACTGGCGACAATATTTCTTTTGGCATCAAATTTATTGATTCATTTCCACAGTAATTTTTCCTTGAAAGCTCATCCATTATCATATTTAAGCAATTTCTTTTTCTGTTTGATATGAAGCCTATCTCGTTTGCAAATATTTCTATATTCTTCTTGGAAGAAAATTCAACACAAAAATATTTACGAAGTTCATTCTTGTAGTTAACTCTTTTTTCTCTAATTGTCGCCACTATCCCAAATCTAAGAAGTAAATGTCTAACACTTCTTGCCAACATTTCCGATGCAGATGTATAACCTACCTGAACTGATCTTGTTTTTCTGTTGTCTGGCAAAGATCTCCCTAAAGCAGCCCAGCCATCTGTTTCGAACAAGCCCATTAGATAATTTTTTACATTTGACTTTGTGCTAGTCATTATTATCTCTGGTGTTGTTTTTGTATATGCATTTTTGCCAAACATGCCTATTCCTTTCAGGAAAGAAATAGCATCGTTTCCTTTTGATTCTCTAAATACAACATTCCCAGTAAATCTATCATTTCCAGTCTTTTTATTTGGATAATTTTTATATGTTACGGATGAATTATTCCATACTTTTTTTGTGGTGTTGATAAAATCACTAAATACTTCAAAATCACCATTTGTGAATGAAACACCATTCGTAATAGATCCATCTCCAGTAATATATCCAATAAATCTAGACAGATCATCACCAATATCATTGTCTCCAAATATAGATATTTTGGAAGGGCACCCAATCATGTTCCCAATTTTAAGATCCTTTGCCTCTACCCAATTATAATTCCCGTCATCTCCTATTGTCAGGAATGGATGATTGTCTGTTATATCTATCTTCTTGCCAGTTTTGGTTGTTAGTGTAAATACATCTTTTTCCCCATTTTCAAAAACATCAAATATTTTTGTTGTAGTAATTTTGCTTGTTTGTGTATCAAATGTCAGTATCTCGTTGACGACACCATTGCTGTATTCAGACAATAGCTGTCTTGCCGTTATTACCCTTCCAGACTTAAGTGGTATCATTGCATCCTCTGAGATACATTTACCCACACGTCTCCCTGCCCTTATAGCTTTTCTTCGGCTGCTGCAGCGCAAAATAAATTCTTGATACCATCTATGTGAGAATAGCTTTGTTGATGGGTTATCATTCTTGGTATCTATATTTTTTTCAGCCCATTTATATGGGTTTATAGCCTGCTCTACAAGTTCAACTTCTTCTTCGCTAAAATGATGTCTAAGTTCTGGAGGTATTTTCTTTTCACCACTAAGCAGTCCTTCGCATTTAATTGTTACTTGCCCATATTTTTTTATTTGGTCTTTTATACACAAAGGGCACATTTGGTTTATGTCTTTGTTGTAATTTTTCTTTTCTAAATACTCTTTCCACGGAATCTCGTGCAACTGTTTAGAGTCTCCAGTGGCTCCATTAAAACGTCCTATTTCTGTCATAAAATTATTCCTACATTAGCCCTTTAATTATCATGCTCTCCGCCCCTAAAAGCTGACCACGATCATTTAATCCAGATCTTGACAATTTAGACAGCGCTCTTTGTCTTGCAGTTAGCGTATTATTTGTCTGCAGCCCACTTGTTGTCATTAGATCTTTATTTATTGGCATTACTGCTTTTTGCACAAAATTATTATTTTTGTAGCTTTGTATTGCTGCGGAAGTGCCAACGTATGCGGCTGCGCCAACACCAAGTCCGGCAGCAGCACCAGCTCCCCATCCAACAAGCCTTGACATGCCTCCCATTTTTAAAGTCTTGCCTAGTGCATGTCCAATCTCTGCTGTTGGTCTTGCAACTGTCAACCCTGCAGCAAAACCTAATGATGGAGCAAAGAAGTCATCTGGATTACCATCCATCGTTGCTGAAAATCCCATATATGCGGCGCCAAGAGGCACTAGCATTCTGTTCATGAAGCTGCTTTTTTGATGTGATGTCAAAAATCCAAACGCGTTTTTAAAGTTCTCTTTTCCTGCGTGATAAGCCCCACTTCCAAATGTGAACGATGCTGCTCTGCTAAGATGCTCTTTTGGTCCTGCTAGGTCATATCCCTTCATTAAGCTAAAATCCTGAACCTCATCTGGCCCAGCATTTTTCCACTTTTTAAAAAAATTATTATCCATGATTTACTCAGTAATAATGATGTTTTGTTCTTTCATTCCAGTCTGCAAAGCCGCTGCCATGATATTGTGGAATTGTATTATACATTTTTATATTAGACTCTAAATATTTTTCATGTTCCGAATATTTTCTTTGCGCTTTTGAGTCTGCTGTGTCTCCGCTAAGCATCATTGCAGTCACTCCTATCGCAGAACCTATCCCAATAGTTGCCTTTATTTTGTTTTGCTTAATATACGACCATGCATTCCTATAGTCAACTTCTTGTTCTGGTATTGGAATACTTGCGGTATCTTCTAGTGATTTAAGATATTCTATTTTTTCTTTGTTTGTGCCCTTGTTCATTATGCTTGCAAGTATAGTTTGTGCATCATGTTTATCAAATGTAACGCTGTTGTATCTTTCTGCAACATCGCTTAGTATAAGATCAAGATCATTTTCTGTTCTTAGTGTAAACAATCCATTTCTAAATGTTCTGTTTGTTGTATGTCTTGTGCCAGTTTCGTTATCTATAAAATCTATTTTTCCGCTACTTTCTGTGCCTATCTTTCCAGTATATCTGTAACCACCAGTTGATGAACCTTCATCTACTGCCCTTATCATTGATTTTATAAATTGATTTCTTGCCTCTTTTGATTGTCCAGATTTTAGTTTTGCTATAAGTAGCTTGCTTGAATCTGATATATTTCCAGATGAAACTTCATCGTACATTGAAAATAGATGCCTTGAGAATATTTCTAATGCATCTCCTGCATCGTCTGGTGCTAAATGCTTTTCTGGCCTATCTAAAAATATACTGCTAAGGAAACTCTGGCTTGTGCCTATTAGAGACATATTTTTATCTATGTAGCCTTCTTCTGCTAACTTAAATAATAGTCCTCTAGTGACATCCATCATATCTATAATCTTAAGCTTTCCATTATTTGTGGAAAAATAAGATTTGTATTCAGACATTATGTCCTTGTATGCAGATGCTGCTATATCAAAGCCCTTAGTATTTCCAGTTTTTAGAAAATCATAATAATTTCCTAGCGCAGCATTTCTTAACTCCATTATCTTTGGAGATGGATGAAATGATGGTTTATTATTGGCAGAATAAGAATGATGCATTATTGCATTTAGTCTTTTAAAATCTTCTGTTGATGAATCATAGTTTTCTGATACTGCTTCTAGCCATCTTCTCTCAAAGTTTGCATTTTGTATTAAAAGAATATCTCTGCCATTTTTATGCTCTTCTATTAATTTATCAACTACGCTTGTTATAAATCCTGCCTGCGATTTATTATTGCTTGATGCTAAATATTCAGTAAATGCGCCTGCTTGAAATTGTTTTTCACCAAACGACGATCCTCTTAATGCAGCCTCTCTGTTTGTTGAGTTGTCTGGGTCAAAAAATAATCCTGATTTTTGTATATCATTTTCATTATAAGAAGCAAAGCCTGATTGCCAAACAAAGCCATCATGTGGGTCTAATGAAGATGTCTCTATGTCAAAAGAGAGTATTCTTTTTTTTATACTCATATTGTCTTAAGAACCTCTAAGTATTCTTGGTAGCTGCTAAAAATATCTTCTTCTGTAATAAATTTATATTCTATAATGTGATTTTTAAAATTTCTTTTTAGAAAGCTTTTGGCAGCAGATGCTTTTCTTTGAACTGTTGCATTAACCAACATTGCTTTTGGTTTTATTTCTATTACTTCCATAGTGCCATCAACTCTTAGTACAACTATATCTGGTTTATATGTTCTCTTTTTTCCTTTTTCATCAATATATGGAATAGTAAATGGTTCTACTACATAATTTATGACACCGTTGTCTTTTTCTAGCTTTACAAAGTATGCGTATTCATATCCAGACCTATATGTAAAGTTACTATGATTTTTTTTGGAATAGAAGATTCCAGTTTTATACTTGCACATATTTGTCTCTTTGTTGATGCTATTAAAATAAACATGATTGCTTTTACGTTTCATTTAAACCTCTACAAATTCTACATCTTCTGCCTTCATCATTTTGACTTCTTGCGAAAGAGACATAATCTTAGATTTAAGTTCTGCCATTTTTTGCGAACTTGTAGATCCACCTATTACTTCTGAAACAATCTTCATTTTTTCTTTTCTTGTAGCCATTAATGCTTCTAGCACTTTCATTCTATTTCTTTTTATTCTATCTTTTAGGTCAAAAGCTTTTGATATTTCTTGGTTCTCTATAACAGTGCCTGTATTATCTATTCCAACTACAACATCCTGCATTAGTGTTGGATGATTTTCTGCTAAATATTTTGTTATTCGCATTTCATATACATTGAACTCAGCTAATTCTGACACCATATGTAGCTCTGTTATATTTGCAGGGTCAACATTGAATTCGTCCATGTACTGTTCTGTCCAGTGATGTATAAGCTGTGCCTCTACTAGACAAGGCTTCATTATTGGTGCTTTTCCTATAGCAAAGTATGGACATGAATTTTTAAATGGACACATATCTCCAGTGCATCTTATTGGTATTGATGAATTTATCCCACTTGACTGCCTTTTCATTGTGTATGAGATTGCAGCAACCTCTTCGTCAGTAAAAGACATTCCAGCGTATGCGTTTTCATCTATCTGTAATGTTTTTAGATACTCATTTTTTGTTATAGTGCCATCATCTTTTATCCTTATTCCCGTTACACCAACATAACCAGACAACTGCTTGTTTTCTTTTACTACAACAGCAGCATCCGATTGCTCTTTTGTGGCATTTTGCGCAGTCTCCCTAAGTACATTTGCTTTTTCAAATATATCTAAAATATTCTTATTCATTTGCATGTTATTACCTCTATTGTAATTATTTTTTTATGGTGTATCCTTTTTTATTATAGCATAAAACACAGGAGACCATTTATGAAACACGTAGTATTATTGCACGGTTTAGGTAGTCATGGTATAACAATGAGTTTTCTTAAAACTTATATCAATATTTTTTCAGATTACCAAACGCATGTTTTTTCATATTATTCTATAACCTCTAATATATATCAAATATTAAGATATTTAGAAGGTTTATTTAATTCTTCTTTTTCCCATTCTGACGAAATTTGCATAATCGGACATTCACTGGGAGGAGTGTTAGCAGCAAAACTAGCATCATCAGAGCGTATAAATTGTAAAGTATCACAAATAATAACATTGGGCTCTCCTCACTCTGGGGCCATACTTGCTAATAAACTTTTACTCAAAATACCTGTCATAAATAATGTTTTTCCTATAGTGGAGGAATTGTCTTATAAATCTACATTGTTAAAATATAATATAAATGAATGCAATGTAGGTGTTATTGTCGGCAATAAGCACAAATCTTATTGGAATCCATTGATTATATTAGGAAGATTTATTTTAGGCGACAACTTTATTCATGATGGAGTTGTTAGGTTGTCAGAAAATGAAAATGATACACTTTGCATCTCCGATTATGCTTGCCTTCATGTTGATCATGTTAATCTACTTTGGAGTTCAAAAGTTGCCAGTATGTGTTTAAATTTTATAGAACATAATAAATTTTAGTTATAAAAAAAGCGGCAATTTGCCGCTTTCTATTTTGTTTTGTTAGTATGTTACTCTTGTTATTATCCAATCTCTAATTGATATATTAGGCGATATTTCAAAATTTAAGAATGCAAACACTGAATCGTTAGTAATTCTATCTACAAATGGTCCGCTAGCGCCTATATGTAACCATGCATCTATATCAGAAGAATATTCTTTCCAGAAGTTGTATCCATCTGTCAATACATTCTGATATGTTAAACCCTGTCCCAAATATGTGCTTAACATAATTGCATTAATGTAAGCCTTGATCTCATCAAATATTTTACATCTTGCTGCATATCTTTCATTTATAGCTTTTGCTAAGTAATAAGTTTGAGACAAGTCCCACGTTTCATCTGAAATTATATAATCTTGGCCTTCGTTTCCATTTAAGTCAAAATAGCATAATTTTTCAGTTCTTCTTGTTACTAAATTAAACCCGTTAGTTTCAAATTCAAATTTAATTTTAGCTACTTCAATATTATCATATTTATAAAGAGCATGTGTTGGTCTTCCGTTATCTGCCATTAGTATTGTTTTATTTAAAACATATCCGTCTTTAAGGTGTCTTCTGAAATCTATTTTATTTGGAGGCAGATCTATAAATCTATCATCAACATACTCAGTAACTCTTAATTGTTTTGAGTTGTTGTAATACTGAAGAGCAGCCTCGTAAGTCGCTATTCTGTTTGCATCTGACATGTATGCATCAAAAAGACTAGTTTCTAATCTTTGCCAGTTTTCATCTATTGGATCTTCTTCATTGATAACTTCTTTTGTGTATGCAGGCCAATCTCCTGGAAGATTGGCTGGATTATCTACATATTGGTATGTTAAAAAATCTATATACATATTAGTTCCTTATTTTTAATAATTTATTGTTCGTGGCTTGAATGATTCGTAGTATATCCAATCAAGCTCTATTGTTCTTGGTGTAGCGCCAGAAAATTTGCTTATTCCAAACATTATGCCAACTTCGCGTGAAGCACCAGATGGTATATTTGTTTGTATCGGAGCTCCCATAGATGTCCCATTTATAAAATATGTTGCATACAATACCCCTGAGATCCTTGAAACTCTTATGCGTGCAGTGGTATCAGTATTTGCAGAAATTGCAATATTATGTTGTGTAGTTCCACTACTGTTTGATCTTGTATTTGCTGTTGCATTACCACTGGTATAACCAATAGATATATACGCTCCATTTGTTGGTATGCCACCAAATGCACTATCGCCAAATCCCATATTTACCAAAAATCGTTGTGTTGAATCTGGCAAGATTGGTATTCTAAAATTAAATCCAACCTCTTCGTATCCCCCTTCTGGAATATTTGCAAAATTTATCATTGCTAGGTTCCCAGTAGCACATCCAGATGCGCCACCTCCTGTTGTTCCAGTAGAAAATGATATTGCGCCATTTCTTAAATCGGATGATGGCAATGCAGTTACATGCGTAGTTGTAGCGCCACTCCCACTAACATTTCTTACAAACACTTGCGATATTGTGGTTGCACTATATGTTATAAAATCTTCAAATATTCCGCTTTTTTGATTTAATGGGCCTTTTGCATATGGCGCATCAAATAATATTTGGCCAGCAGAATTTGTTATAGACATTCCAGTTGTACCAGATGTTAAAGATGCATTTTGCAATACACCACCAAAACTTTGTACAACTTCACCATTTGCAAATGTTTCATTTCCTATTTGTGATAAATTAGTTGTCAATCGTGCATTAGCTAATGTTCCAGAACTTATATTGCTAGCGTTGGTAGTGTCTACGTTTGCGACATTAGAAAGACCTACAGCTGATTTGTCTAGTGTAGCCCAAGTATTATCTCCTCTGCGATACTGTGAAATTGTTCCTGCAGTAATCAAATTCTGCTTATCATTAAAGGTATTCCAATCAGTGGATGTTAAGTATCCATCTGTGGTTGTAGATGAAGTTCCTAGTTTTGTTTTTATGCTAGCTGTTGTTTCATCTCCAGTATTTGTGTTTGATGTATTTTCAATGACTATTAATTGTGAATCTGTAACAAATCTTTTATCGGTAGACGAGTTAATATTTAGTGTTGTTGTTGTATCAACATTCTGAACATTACTTAATCCAACACTTGATTTTGTTAGTCCAGCAAAATATGAATCAATTTCAGCTTCTGTGTAATATCTAGTATCAAGAGATCCAGAAGTTGACCCTGTACTGTTTTCTGACAAATATGTATTAAATCCAGATGGGTTACTGCACTCTATTTCCATAAATTGCAAACCCTTAGCAATTGCAGCTAATTCTGCCTGACTTAATAGGTCTACGTCTATTGTTGTGTAATTAGTATTGTTTATAGTTACGCCGTCTCCATTAACAGTGCATATGAAGAATACTTTTCTTGATATAAAATCAAAGTTTGTCATTGATTATTATCCTTATTTTAATTGTTTGCCTGCTTGAAGGTCTTTAAGTGTAAGCCCCTGACTGTATTGAAAATGAGGGTATTCTTTCATACTTACCCAATCTCCTGCCCATTCAAGCCCTACTGATTTACCAATAGCACCTATACGTTTCCATAGTTTTCCATCTTCTCCAGTTGTTCCCCATACTGGCTTTCCATTTCTAAGTGGTACTACGTCAAATGCTAAGCGATAGTTGTGCCAAGATTGTCCAGCTTTTGCATTTGTTACTTTACTCCCAGGCTTTGTTCTTCCTTGTGCATAAAGTTCATTTTGTGATTCCGCATCTCTGTATGTGCTAGTGACCAAAATATCTATACCTTCCTTTTTACAAGAAGCTATAAATTTTTCGGCCATAGCTTTTACTTTTGGATGTAGATCGTTTAGAGATCTGCTATTCTGCATTAAGTTCTCTCCAGTGTACTTATTTTAATAATAGCCGCATGCATACACACGGCTATTTTATTATGTGATATGTAGTATTCCTTACACACTCCACACAGCTTCTGCAAACTCATTGCTTTGTTCAAGCAATGTGTAAGCATAGGCTACTGGATTATCAGCTTGCATCTGTAAGTTAGTGGGGAATTGACGCAAATCATTATCGTAACGTACTGGTTCTGCGCCGTTAGTTCGGTCTGTCTGCGTAGGCCACGCAGTAAGTTTTATTACTGTACGCTGTGAATCGCAGTACATAATGTGCGCCTTGATGTAGGCTTGTGGGTATGTGTAGCCATGAGCTACTAATGGTGTTGTAAATGCCATGATGTTTATCCTCTTATACGTTGCGGTTATAGTGGGCTGTGGAACGCACGCCAAACTGGAATAATATCTGCTTAGAGCCTGATGTGGCTGAAACAGTTGGAATTAGTCTGTTGTTAGCAGAATCAACCGTAACTCCTACGGTTACTGTGCCTGTGGCAGCAGAGCCTACGCTAGTATCAGTGCCTATAACTTCTAC
>ENA-UOYA01000372-UOYA01000372.1-activated-sludge-metagenome-genome-assembly--contig:-NODE-372-length-61395-cov-41.377356_pt1 | contig 61395 bp, 57 predicted proteins | sample MGYA00238163_ERZ764804 | MGnify/ENA primary metagenome ERZ764804 (study PRJEB28919, sample SAMN05720223) | activated sludge metagenome | isolation source: Anaerobic digester | place: Hong Kong...
GTGCTGCCATCGACGATGCCGAAATAGGCGCCGGTGAACATTCCGATACCGGGCAACGTGCACCGATAGACGCTGCCTGGCCTCAGCGCACCTTTGCCAGTCGCTGAGTACCCGGCGGGGCGCGGCGGTGCCGGTTGGACATCGCTACCCATATTCCACCAAAGGTCGCGGCCGTCCTCGGTCCTCCAGAAGCAGCCTCCCCGCTTGTCAGGCGGGGTGCCTCGCGCCGTCACGCGCGTGTCGCCGGTAAAGCCCTTGATCACGTACTCCGCACCGGCAGGCGGGCACGCTGCGTGCGAGGTTGACAGGGCAGCGGCGAATGTCGCCGCACCAACCCAGCACAAGTGACGGGAGCCACTGCGTCGCGCCGAAGTGCAAGCGCAGACCGGCATCATGCACCCCAGCGGCGACGCAGGCCGAACAGAGCGGCGATCCCGATCAATCCGCCCAGCAGGCCAATACTACGCCCGTCGAGCGTTGGCACCACGCTGGGTGCTTCGGCCGAGATCGCCTGTGATGTGCGCACGCGGGCGGTGCCGGCCCAGCCGACCAATGTGCCGAAGTTGCAGCCGTTCACCGTGCCCTCCGCACGAATCGCAACCGTGTGAGTGCCGGGTGAGACCGGGCCGAGCGTGATGAAGCCGGTACTCTGATTGGCCGCCAGTACGGCCGGAGAGGTGTAAACCGGCGTTGCGGTGTTGCCGTCCAGTTCAAAGCGAATGAACATGCTCGAACAATGCCCCGGGCTGGTGGTGAATTCCACATCCAGCGTGCCAGTCGTATTGACGGTGATTGGGTAGGCAACCGCCGATAGCTGCGTGCCAGTTGGGTTACCGGTGGTGATCGAAATGCCTGGGTAGGTGGTCGTCACAATTTGTTGCGCCTGGGCGCCAACCGTGCCGACGGCGAGTATCAAGGCGAAAACGGGTGTGGCGGCGCGGCGCAGGAGCGCTTTGCGGGAGCTGGACTGGAACATGGGGTTCTCCGGGTGTGATGGATTTCCGTCGCCGCGCCCCCGGAAACGCAGGGCGCAGTGCGTCACCTTCAAACGCACGGAGCTGCGCTGAAAACGCTCATCGCAGGTGACAATTTTTTTGAGCTGGACGTCTCGCGACGATGGGCAGCGCTTCGCCCGCAAGCAAGCCGTCAGTCTGCCCGCTAGCCCCGCAGCCCAATGCAATTGCCCCACGGGTCGCGCACCTGGCACACTTGTTCGCCGTTTTCGATGCGGCCGGGGCCGCGATGGAGCGTTGCGCCAAGCGATTGCAGGTGGGCGAGCCTCGCGTCGAAGTTGTCGGTGGCCCAGTACACCACGCTGCCAGCAGCACCGGCAGCAACCTTCTCGTCAGCCGGGTGAAACTCGATCTGGATGCCGTCGATCTCAAGACACTCGAACTCGCCGCCGTGCCAGACGATGCGCTTTGGTTCAGCGCGAGGAAAGGCGCGCGCGTACCACGCCATCGCCGCTACCGTGTCGAGGGCGTGAATCATGATGGCGCGGATGGGGGAAGAGGTCATGGGGACACTACAGTTTGTAGGGTGGGCAACTTGTTGCCCACGCGGATTGCCAATTCACGACGATTCATGACGCGTGGGCACGGGGTGCCTACCCTACGAAGGCTTGAGCGTGAGTCATGATGGCGCGGATGGGTGTGCCGAACATCACTTCGAGCCCTGATTGAGTGTGGACGAATGACGCATTCGGCGCGCAACGAACCACGCGACTAACGCAGAACACGGTAGACCGATCCAGAAAGCGAGCACGTAGCCAAATCCCCCTAGGAGGACTGCCGCAACCAAAAATGCGGTCGTGATGCATGAGGCCACGAGCGAAGGGCGGGATGTTGCTGAACCTAGGAAAACGATTGACGGCGTCATCAGCAGGAGAGTAGTTGGCCACAACGCGAATGGGGAGTTGCTACCGATCACAGAAACGGCGGACTGAAGCGCGAACACTGCCGCTATTGCAAGTGTCGGCAACGTTCGATGCGATAACGCGGCGATCAAACCGCCACCGGTGCCTTGATCGCCGCGTGGCTCTGATAGCCGGCGATCTCGAAATCCTCGTACTCGTAATCAAAAATGGACGCCGGTTTGCGCTTGATGACGAGCGTGGGCGGCGGATCAATGGGCTGGCGAGTGAGTTGCAGATCGACCTGCTCGAAGTGGTTCTGGTAGATGTGGCAATCGCCGCCGGTCCAGATGAATTCACCGACATCGAGGTCGCATTGCTGCGCGAGCATGTGGGTGAGCAGGGCGTAGCTTGCGATGTTGAACGGCACGCCGAGGAAGAGGTCGGCGCTGCGCTGATAGAGCTGACAGGAGAGGCGCGGCCTGGGCGGTAACCGTTCGGCAGACCCTTCGACAAGCTCAGGGCGAACGGTGGGTGTGGAAACGTAGAACTGAAAGAACGCATGGCAGGGCATCAGCGCCATCTTCGAAAGTTCACTCACGTTCCATGCGCTGACGATGATGCGGCGCGAATCGGGGCTTGTTTTCAGTTGCTTGACGACCTCGGCGATCTGGTCGATGTGGCCGCCGTCGGGCGTGGGCCAACTGCGCCATTGCACGCCGTAAACCGGGCCGAGGTCGCCGTCGGGTTTGGCCCATTCGTCCCAGATGGTGACTCCGCGTTCCTGCAGCCACTTGGCATTGCTGTCCCCGCGCAGAAACCAGAGCAGTTCGTAGGCGATGGCCTTCCAGAACACCTTCTTGGTGGTGATGAGTGGAAAGCCGCGCTGCAGGTCAAAGCGCAGCTGCGCGCCGAAGGTGGACAGCGTGCCGGTGCCGGTGCGGTCGGTCTTGGTGGCACCGTGCGTGCGCACTTGGCGCAGCAAATCGAGGTAGGGTTGTTCGAGCGGCGGAAGGGTGGTCGTGGCGGACTGCATGGCGCACAGTGTATTGATTGCTGGGATGGGTAGCAGTGACGATCCGGCGCATGCTGTCTGGCTGCCTATGACTTTTGCGCGAAACCCTTATCCGTATTGGGCTAAAGAGGCGAATGGTCGCTTAGTCGACTTTTGATCATATCGTGCTCCACGCCCTGCACAGAAACGGTTTGGGACAATAGTTGATGCGATTCCGAGGCTTGCAGCAACGAGCAGATCGGCCCGCAGTCGCTCGGCGCGCGGCTATCCCGGCGCGTCCGTACCTGGCTTGCCCAAGGGCATCACGCGATTCTTGCCGCTGTACTTGGCGGCGTACATGGCGGCATCCGCATATTGCAGCAGCGCCACCGGGTCGCGGGTATCGGTCGGCGCGATGGCGTAGCCGATGCTGGCGCTGACATTCACGCCGGCGGCCGTCGCGGTGGCCTGCACCGTGCGCCGCAGTTGCTCTGCCAGCACCTGCGCCTGCGCGTGGCCACAGCCGCGCGCGAGCACCAGGAACTCGTCGCCACCGAAGCGGCCGACGGCGTCCTCGGCCCGCACGGCGCTGCGCAGCGCTGCGGCGACGGCCGCCAGCAGACGATCACCGGCGTGATGCCCCATCTCGTCGTTGACCGCCTTGAAACCGTCGAGGTCAATGAAGAACAGCGCGTATTCCTGCTTGGTGTCGGTCAGCGAGTATTCGATGCAGGACATCATCGTCTGCCGGCTCAGGGCGTCGGTGAGCGCGTCGCGCTCCAGGCTCCGGCGCAGCCTCTCCTGCGTCGAGGTCAGCTCATGCACGTCGGTGGAGAGGGTGTAGATGCCCACGACGTGTCCGCCGTCGTCGAAGTCCGGGTAGTAGCTGGTGCGCATCCAGCGCGGACCACCCACAATGCGGCGGACCAGTCGCGAGAAATGCGATGGCTCGCCGGCCAGTGCCTTGTCGTAGTACGGCTTCTGCTCCAGCCAGATGGCTTCGCCGCGGACTTCGCTGACGTGGCGGCCAAGCGCGGCGTCGCCAACACTACCCACCATCTCGCGCCAGGCACGATTGACAAAGCGCAGCCGGCACTCGACATCGAGATAAACCAGCGGCATGGGGATGTTGTCGGTGAACCGGTCAAGCCGTTTGCGCGCGGCGATCAGCGCGTCGCGCTGAACCACATCCTGATGAATGTCAGTGGCAATCGTGAAGACCGATGCGACGGTGCCATCGGAGCCGGCCTCGGGGAACACCTGGATGCGGACCCAGCGCTCGGGATGCGGCGCGTGCGTCAGCAGTCGCTCGTAGCTACTGATCTCGCCCTGAAAGGCGCGCTCGAACGCCGGGCGCGCTGCTTGCCATGCTGCTTCGCCGAACAGTGCGGTCAGCGTGCCGCCAAGCAATTCTTCCTGCCGACGCCCGGCCCACGCGAGGTAAGGCGTGTTGCAGAAAATCAGGCGTGCATTGCGATCCCAGCGCCCGATTGGCAGCGCAACGACGTTGGCCAGTCGTTCGAACTGCGACGTTGGTGCCGTAACGATGGGCTGCATGGCGGCTCAGTTGGCCGTGAGATTCCCGATATTACCGCCGTTGCAACGACTTTTGGGGTGTTTGGCGGCGATTTCAGGTCAAACCGATCGCCACGATGTCGCGGTAGTTCTTCATCGCCTGCAACTGGTCGTACCAGCGCCAGACATTGGCGAGCTTCGGGCGGCAGTGTGCCAAGCCAACCTTCGCTAGCGGCAACTCCATCCAGGTGTAGGCAAGGATGCCCAGCGGCACGTCGCCCATCGTGAAATCTTCACCCGCGAGCCACCTGGTCTGGCCGAGCTGGCGGTCGACGATTTGCCACAGATCACCTGCACGGGTGATGTTGCGCTTGATCATTGTCAGATCCCACTCATGCTCGGGCTGCCGGATCAACTGCATGAACGGCGGGCCGATCTGCGGGCCAATGGTGGTGCTCTGCCATTCCATCCAGCGGTCGGCGGAGGCGCGGGTGCGCAGGTCGGCGGGCCAGAAGGGCGCTTTCGGATGTTTCGCGCAGAGGTAGCGCACGATCGCATTCGATTCCCACAGCACAAAACCATCGTCGTCGATCACCGGGATCATGCCGTTCGGGTTCATCGCGCGGTACTCGTCACTGTTGACCACGCCGAAGTGCAGCCCGGCGTCAACGCGTTCGTAGGGAATGTCCAGCTCGGCGCAGGTCCAGCGCACCTTCTTGACGTTGGATGAATTGACGCGGCCCCAGAGTTTCAGCATGACGTGATATCCGTTTGATGGCGCCGCCAGTGCGGACAATTCGGCTCCGCAGCGACGGCGTATTCGGGTTAAATGTGGGCAAATCGTAACTGCTTGCCTGCCATGCCGTCCCGCCCCGTCTTGCTTATCGCTTTTGCGGCCATTGCCGTCGTTGCGCTCGCGTCGTGCCGGCAAACCGATCTTGGCGAAGGTGGCAGCAAAGTGTCGGGCTCGGCGGGGCCTGCCGGGCCGAAGGATGCCGCGAAGGAACTGGTGACCTGCGACGCACCGATTGCCACCATCGCACTCGCCGAGAGCCCGAACGGCTACACCGTGCTCTCGCAGTACCAGTTACCGCCGACGCCGCTGCCGCTGATCCGCGTCATGATGCAGCAGTCGGGCTGCTTCCGGGTGGTTGATCGCGCCGCCGGTTTGCGTGGCACGATCCAGGAGCAGGAACTCAAGGATGCGGGCATCCTCAAGGCGGAGACCGTACCGAAGAAGGGCGAAGGTATCGGCGCACGCATGACCCTGACGCCTTCGCTGACCTTCAGCGAGAACAACGCGGGCGGTGGTATCGCCGCAATACTTGGCATAATTCCTGCGCTTCGCGATTGGGCGGGTGTGGCCAGCGGTGTGAAGTTCAAGGAAGCGCAGGTCGTACTGTTGCTGACTGACAATGAAACGACCGAACAGCTGGCGGCGGCGACCGGTGCGGCACGGGCAACCGATCTTGGCGTGGGTGGCATTGTGATTGGCAAGGTGCTTGGCGGTGCCGCCGGATGGGGGATTACCAACGAAGGCAAGGTCATTGCTGCGGCTTTCCTCGATGCCCACAACAAGCTGGTGGTGCAAGCCCGCGCGTTGGGGCCAACGGGCGCTGCGGCTGTGGGTGGCGGGCCTGGAAAAAAGTAGCGTCCATCGACGAGCTTCCGGCTCGCGATGTTGGCAACAAGAGGTGGCAGTAGTAATGGGACGACGCGATGGGTGGCTGCTGGCTGATGGGATGACCCGCAGCCAGACGACACCCGCTTCGCATGACGTCGGCATGAGACTAGCAATGGTGAAGTCGTGCGCGCATGACGTCGTCACGAAACGTTGGTGGCGACATGCTGTGTTGCTGCTTGTATTGGCCGCGCTGACCACGCTTGCCGGTGTGGCGCATGCGGCGATTACCGATGCCGAGCTTGCCGGATTGCGGCAGCAGCGTGACGCGGGTGCGCAGACTTTGCGGCGAAATCTCATTGATGCGATCAACCGGCTCGACGCCAGCGATCCGCCCAAACTGATCGCTGAACTCATCTTTCAGTTCGGTGACTTCCGCTATGCCGAGGGCGGCAGTGAATCTGCGCTTCCCGCGGTGGAGGCGGCGCTGGAGCTGGCCCGTCAGACTGGTGACGCGTCGCGTATTGCGTCGCTCGATGCACTCGCCGGGCAGATGCTGCTTGCCCTGCGGCGCCAGTCGCCAACTTCGGCCCGTGAACGGATCGAGCGGGCTCTGCAGATGCAGCGCGCAGCGGGCAACCAGATTGAGCTGGCGCGTCAGCTAAGCGCCTACGCGACGCTGTTGCAGGAAGCGGACGAGTACGCTGCGGCGATGCGGTTGTCCAACGAGGCAATGGTGATCGTTGAAGGCAGTGGCCAGAAGATGAACACGGTTACGTTTGCGGTTCTTTATGGCCGCGCCGAGCTGCTGCGTTCGGTCGGTGATGCTGCTTCGGCGCTGGCTGCGGCAGAGACTTTGCTCGATCGCGCGGCGGCCTCGGGCAACCCGGAGTTCATCGGAACCACGCAGCACGCAGTCGCGCGAGCCAGTCGCGCGGTCGGGCTCAAGTCAAGGGCGGCGCAACTGCTGGAGGCCAGTCACCAGCAGGCTAAGGAATATGCGGATCCGCTCGGGCAATTCCTCACGGCGCTGGATCGCGTGAATCTGGCCATCGAGCAGCAGGAGTTTGACATCGCGCGGCAGTGGATCGAACGCGCGCTGCCATTGCGTGACGCAATTGACGACCCGATCCTGCGCGGCCGGCTCGATCTTGCCGATGCCCGCGTTGCAGCGAGGGAGAGCAAGCCGGCGAAAGCACGCGAAGCCTATGTGCGGGCGCGTGACGCGCTGGCGCCGTCCGCCGAGATCTGGCTGGTTGCCATGTTGCGGGAAGCGGACGCCGATGTGCTGGTGGCAGAGGGCAAGCGCGCGGAGGCGGTGGATACCCTGCGTGACGCCCTTAACCTGCGCGTCGAGAGCGAACGCCAGTTGCAGCGCGGTGTGCTGGCCGCGCAAAGCGATCTGCACCGGCTTAGCGAACGCGAGTTTCGCGAAAAGCAACTGGAGCAGGAGGCGCGTCTGCGCGAAACGCAGCTGGAGGCCACCGAGCAGCGGCTGCTCAATCAGCGCCTGATTGTTGCTGTCGTGGCGTTGGCTGCACTGCTGGCTGGCTCTGTCGCGGTGTGGCAATTGCAGCGTGCACGCCGCTTCCGCCGCCGCGCCGATACCGACAGTCTTACGGGCGTGTTGTCGCGCTCGGCAATTGAAGGCACTGCCGTCGCGCGCTTCCGTCGGGCGCGGATCGAGAATCGGCCTTTTGCGGTACTGCTGTTTGACGTGGACGGCCTCAAGCCCGTCAATGATCGCTTCGGGCATGCGCGTGGTGATGAACTGCTGCAGGAGGTTGCGCTGGTCATCGCCCGCGGCTTGCGTACCCGCGATCGGCTGGGCCGCTGGGGCGGTGACGAGTTCATCGTGCTGCTTGACTCGGCCGATCTTGCGACGGCACGCAACATGGGCGAGCGGTTGCGGCAGAGTATCGTGGATGGTCTGGCCGACGCCGGGTTCGCGGATGGTTCGTGCAGTGTCGGGCTCGCCGCGTCCGTCGCCGAAGACGGCAGTTTCGCCGAGATGCTGGCCCGCGCCGACGCGGCGCTATACACCGCCAAGCAGGGCGGCAAGAATCGCGCGGTCGTTGCCGGCGACTGAGTCGTAAACTCCGCCGGAGTTACGGCGCAGTAGCGGAGCCAAGCCAACGATCCCGCCGCGCGGTGCAAAGCGGATCGTCGCTCTTTGCCTCAAGCCACGCTGTGTCGAGCGGGGGCTCGGGGATCTCAATCGTCGCACTTCGCAGCTCGTCATGCCGGAAGTACATCATCTCAAGCCGGTCCCCTTTGCCGAACCGGGCGAGGTGCTTGCCGAGCGTTGCACTGCCGGCACGCAGACCGTCGATGGCAATCAGCGTGTCACCGGCACTGAGCCCCGCCCGCCAGGCGGAAGAACCGGCAAGCACGTGCTTGAGCACCGGCAACGCGCCGCCGTCGCCGATCTGCATGCCAAGCGTACGGGCATTGGTGGCGATGTCTGACTCGTCACGGCCGCCTCGGTCGGCGGCGGTGGCAGCAGGGCGCGTTCGGTAGACAATGCCGAACGATGCGAACAGCGTGGCCCAGTCCGGATCCTCGGTGCCATTCACGTACTGCTGGAAGAACGGCCCGAGATCCCGTTGCGCCCATTGTGAAAAGAATGCTTCCGGGTTTTCCGGGACGCCACGACCGGTCTGCCCGAATTCACGCCACAGCGCGTGCATCAGGTCGTCCAGCGTCGGCGCGTCCTCGCCCGCAGCCCGTTGCATCAGATCAAGTGCCATTGCCACGAAGCTGCCGCGCAGGTAGTAGCTGAACTGCGAGTTCACTGCATTTTCGTCGGCGCGGTAATACTTGATCCAGGCATCGAAACTGGCGTCGGCGACTGACTGTCGCTGTCGGCCCGGTGAGCGCAGCAGCTGAGTCAAACGGCGCCCGATCAGTTTCAGATAGTCCGCGTCCGTCACCAGACCGACGCGCTTCAGCATCAGGTCGTCGTAGTAGCTGGTGAAGCCCTCAAACAGCCACAACAGACGCGTGTATGCCTCTTGCGTAGTGTCGTAGCCATGCTGGCCGACGAAGGCGGCCGGCCGGATTTTCTTGACGTTCCAAGCATGGAAATACTCATGGCTGATCAGCCCCAGCAACTCGCGATAGCCCTCGGAAATTGCGCTTTCGCCCGCCGCCGGCAAATCGTTGCGGGGCATGATCAGGGCCGTGCTTGAGCGATGCTCGAGGCCACCATAGCCGTCGTCGACCACATGCAACTGGAACAAGTACGATGGAAATGGCGGGGGTCCACCAAAGAGATCGCAGTGGCCCTGACAAATCTTCTGGGTGTCGGTTTGCAGCCGTTGCAGGTCGCCACGATGGCGACCGGTCACCACGAAGCGGTGCGGCACGCCACCTGCGACAAAACTGAATTCGTCGAAGTTGGCACACTCGAGCGGATGGTCAATCAGCTCGTCGTAGCTGGCCGCGTGATAACGACCGAAGCCGCGCTCGCTGACCGCGACTGGTGCCATCGTGGTGGCGCAGCGCCATTGCTCGCCGCCGGCAAACGCTGGCGCGTGAACGTCCAGCACGCACGATGCTTCGGGACTGGAAACATCTTGCAGCAGACAGGCGGCGGGGTTGATGAAGCCACGCGAGGAGTCGAACTGGCAACCGCGAACCGAGCGATCCCAGGCGTAGACGCGATAACGGACGCGCAGCGGCAGATCAGGGTTGGCACGCAGCGACCACGTGGATTTGTCAATCTTGCCGGCGGCAACAACCTGTCCATCTTGTTCGGCCGTGAGATCAATCACGTGGCGGGCAAATTCCCGCATCAGATAGCTGCCTGGAATCCATGAGGGCATCGCCAGCTTTTGCTCGGCCGCAGGGTGCGTGAAGGAAATCTCGATGTCGAGAACGTGACCGGCCGGATCGCCGAACGTCAATACGTAGTGCGCCATGGCGAGGATTATGCCGAAGCTGGCGCGGCGTCTGCAGCGGCAGGCAAAGCCCGACAGGCTCCTAGACGCCAATCAGCGTGTGCAGCCGCTCCTGCTGGGCCGATACTTCGCTGGACGAGCCGGCAATCACCACGCGGCCCTTTTCCAGGCCGGTGTGGTGATCGGCCAGCGGCAGCAGTGCACGCAGGTCCTTGTCGATCACCAGCATCGCCAGCTTTTCACTCTTGAGTTTGCCGAGTGCGCGCCAGATATCCATGCGTACCAGCGGCGCGAGGCCTTCGGTCGCTTCATCCAGAATCAACAGGCGCGGGTTGGTCATCAGTGCGCGACCGATGGCAAGCATCTGCTGCTCACCGCCCGAGAGCGTCCCGGCCATCTGGTTCATGCGTTCACCGAGACGCGGGAAGAAGGCGACAACGCGTTCGATAGTCCATGGCGCTGCACTGGCGCTCTGCGGCGGTCTTGCGGTTGCAACGAGGTTTTCGCGGATAGTCAGCGTCGGAAACACCTGCCGCCCTTCCGGCACCAGCCCGAGCCCCAGTTTGCCAATCACATGTGCAGGGGCGCCAGCCACCGGCTTGCCATTGAACTCGATGCTGCCAGAGCTTGGCTTGAGCCAGCCGCAGAGACACTTCACCAGCGTGCTCTTGCCCATACCGTTGCGTCCAAGCAGGGTGGCAACTTCGCCTTCGCGGATGGTGAGATCAACATCGAACAGTACATTGCTGGCGCCGTAGCCAGCGCAGAGACGCCTCACCTGCAGGAGTTCACTCATACAGTCTCTCCCAGATAGGCGGCACGCACTTCCGGATTGTTGCGCACGCCGTCCGGCGTATCGGTGGCGATGATGCGACCGTAGACAAGTACGCTGACGCGATCGGCCAGCGCGAAAACGGCTTCCATGTCATGTTCGACCAGCAACATCGGATAGCGCCCACGCAGCGATTGCAGCAGTGCCACGATCGCGGCCGACTCGCCCTGGCTCATGCCGGCGAGCGGTTCGTCGAGCAGCAGCAGCTTCGGCTCGGTCGCCAGTGCCATCGCGATTTCGAGTTGCCGTTGCTCGCCGTGCGCCATGGTGCCGACCGTTGCGTGATGCATGGCACCCAGGCCAACCGTGGCGAGCGCGGTGGTTGCCTTGGCCATCGCGGTCGCGTCATCGTGCGCGTTGCGCCAGAAGCGGAAGTTGTGTCGCTCGCGGGCGTTGACTGCCAGAAGCACGTTGTCGAGCGCAGTGAACTCCTTCGCGAGTTGCGTCACCTGATACGTGCGTGCCAGTCCGCGCTGGGCGCGCTGATGGGTGCGCACCTCGGTCACGTCTTCGTCGAACATCAGCACACGGCCTTCGTCGGACGCGATCTCGCCCGCGAGCTGGCCGATCAGCGTGCTCTTGCCGGCGCCGTTGGGGCCGATGATGGCGTGGATTTCACCGGGCTCGACGGTCAGCGACACATGATCAGTCGCCAGCACACCGCCGAAGCGCTTGACCAGTGATTGGGTAACCAGTGCGCTCATCGCTGCTCTCCGCGATGCGTGGCCGAGTCCGGCAACGAGCCGAACACGCCGCGCTTGAGCAGCAGGGCTACGAGGAAGATAAACAGCCCGAGCAGCAGCATCCAGTTTGCCTTGTAGTCGGGTGTCACCATTTCGACCAGGGTTGGCAACAGTTCTTCAAGCACCAGCAGGATGATCGCACCAACCACCGGCCCGAACACTGTACCAATACCACCGAGAATCACGATCACGATCAATTCGCCCGACAGCGTCCATGCACCGTACGATGGCGAGGCAAATTTGGTCAGATTGGCCAGCAACACGCCAGCCACCGCGCAGACTACGGCAGAGACGACGTAGGCCGTCAGCTGGTAGCGAAACACTGGATGCCCGAGCGCCGTTGCGCGTCTTGCGTTCGCCTTGGTCGCGCGCAGCACCAACCCGAACGGGCTCAATACAGCGCGCCAGGAAAGGTAAAGCGCGAGCAGTACGGTCACCAGCGCCACGTAGTAGAGGGTGGTCGGGTTCGACAGGTCGTAGAGTCCGGCGACGCTGCGCTCGGCCACCGTGAGGCCATCGTCGCCACCGTAGTCCTTGAGCCCGACCGCGCCGAAGTAAAGCATCTGCGCGAATGCCAGTGTGATCATGATGAAGGCAATGCCGCTGGTGCGCAAGGCAACAGCGCCGACGCCAGCGGCGAGTACGGCAGTTACTGCAATCGCCACGGCAAGGTGCGCCCAGCCGGAGACAACGCCATGCGTTGACGGAATCGCTACCGCATAGGCGCCCAGCATCACGTACATGGCGTGCCCGAGGCTCACCATGCCGCCGAAGCCGAGGATGAAATTGAGCCCTATCGCCGCCAGCGCGTAGATCAGCACTCGGGTGCCAAAGCCGACGTAGTAGTCCGAACCGACACTTCCGGCGATGAAAGGCAGCAAGGTCAGCAACACCAGCACGACGATTGCCGCGACGGTGCGTGGTGCACCCCAGCGAATGATTGCGGGAAACAATACGTTACCGCTCATCGTGTTGCTCCGGCGTTGGCCGGGAACAGGCCTTGCGGTTTCAACGCCAGCACCACGGCCATGAACAGATAGATGAGCATTGACGCCAGCGCTGGGCCAGCGGCATCTGCGGTACTGCGCTCGAATAGCGTGCGCATGATGGTCGGCATGAAGGCGCGGCCCAGCGTGTCGACGACGCCCACGATCAGCGCGGCGTAGAACGCGCCGCGAATCGAACCCAGACCGCCGATGATGATGACCACCAGCGTGAGGATCAGCACCGGCTCACCCATGCCCGGCTGCACCGATACGATGGGCCCGGCCATCACACCAGCGAGGCCGGCAAGGGCGGCACCCAGTGCGAACACCAGCGTGTTGAGCCACTTGATGTTGACGCCGAGCGCGGCGACCATGCCGGCATTGGTGGCGCCGGCCCGGATCAGCATGCCAACGCGCGTCTTCTGGATCAGCAGCCAGAGGCCGAGCGCCACTGCGACCCCGGCGGCAATGATCGCCAGACGGTAACTTGGGTAACTGAAGCCGGCAATTTCCACCGTACTCGACAAGGCGTCGGGCACCTGCATAAAGACTGAAGACGGCCCCCAGATGATGCGGATCAGTTCGTTGAAAAACAGGATCAGCCCGAAGGTTGCCAGCACTTGATCGAGGTGATCGCGCTCGTAGAGCTTGGTCAGCGCAAAGCGGTCAAGCAGCAGGCCAACCAGCCCCGCACCGACGACCGCAGCGATCAGCCCGAGCAGGAACGACTCGGTGCGCGCAAATATGGCGGCGCCGAAATACGCACCCAGCATGTAGAGCGAGCCGTGCGCAAGGTTGACGAAGCTCATGATGCCGAATACCAGCGTAAGCCCCGCCGCGAGCAAAAACAGCAGCACGCCAAGTTGCAAGCCGTTTAGCAGTTGTGAGAAGGCAAGTTGAGCAGTCATGACGCCACGGATGATCGCAAACCGGTTTCAGTGACTTCCGCCCAGGCGGCAATCCACGCTGAAAAGTTACTTACAGCTTTTCTGCAAAAGCCCCATTCGATCGGGGCCCGAACGCCATTGACGCGTTATGTCGATATCAGGCAAAAAGCGCCGCCGGCCCGCATGAAATATACGTTTCATGCCAAAGCTGATGGCGATTTTGCCCTTCACTTCTGCAATGGTTTCGCTTACAGCGCCTTCATATTGCATTGCGCCGCGTAGGCATCGACGTGGTTCACCAGCGGTTTGGCCACAGTGCGCAAGCTCACGCGACCCTTGCTGTCCTTGGCGACGTCGAACATGTACATGTCCTGCACCGGGAACTGGTTGTTGCCGAACTTGAAGTTGCCGCGGATCGATTTGAAGTCTGCTGCCTTGAGCGCTGCGTGGAAGGCCTTCTTGTCCTCCACCTTGCCCTTGACCTTGCGGATCGCGCTGTCGAGCAGTTGTGCGGCGTCCCAGCCCTGTGCGGCGTATTGCGACGGGATGCGGTTGTACTTTTTCTCGAAGGCGGCGACGAACTTCTGGTTCGCCTCGTTCGGGAAGTCGGGGCCCCAGAAGGTGCCCGACAGCATGCCGATCGCGGCGTCACGCAGCGCGGGCAGCGTGCTGCCGTCGACTGTTGACGTGCTCATGACCGTGATGCTCTTGTTGAGGCCGGCCTGCTGGAACTGCTTGACGAAATTGACACCAAGGCCGCCCGGATAGAACACGTAGAGCGCGTCGGGCTTTTTGCTGGCGACCTGCGCGAGCTCGGCCGAGAAGTCCTGCTGGTTGAGCGGCGTGTAGATCTCGTCGGTGATGGTGCCGCCCTTGAACGAGCGCTTGAAGCCGGCGACGAAATCCTTGCCGGCCTGATAGTTGGGCGCCATTGCGATGACGTTCTTGTAGCCCTTGTCGCTCGCGTACTTGCCGACCACCTCGGCCTGGTTGTCGTTCTGCCACGAGGTGCTGAAGAAATACGGCGAGCACTGTGCGCCGGCCACCGGCGACGGGCCGGCGTTAGAGCCGATCAGGAACACGCCCTTGTCGGTGATCTTCTTGTGCACGGCCATCATGATGTTCGAGAAGGTGACGCCGGTGATGATCGGCACCTTGTCTTTTTCGAGCAGCTTGTCGACGACCTGGTTGGCGACGTCGGGCTTCAGTTGCGAGTCTTCCTTGATGACCTGCACCGCGACACCGCCGAGCTTGCCGCCGTTTTGTTCGATCAGCAGCATCAACGCATCGTACTGGTCCTGACCCAGCGGCGCCTGTGGGCCGGAGAGCTCGGCCACGAAGCCGATTTTTAGCGGCGACGACTGCGCGAACGCCGCCCCCGAGACAATGCCGGCAGCCAGCAATGCGATGACCAATTTATGCATGATAGTTCCTCCGTTTGCGTGCAGAACAGCCCGAGCGGCCGCAGATTTGCGTGTGAATCTAGATGATTTCAATAAAAAATGCAACATAGTGCACTTTTCGGTTTCCGGCATGCTTCCAACGCAAGTGGACTCAGAGCCGGAAAAAGGTCTTTGCATTGTCCCTCAAAATTGCGGCCCGGTCAGCGGGGTTAACGTCCGGCTGATTGCGTACCAGATCGCCAATGTGCTCTTCGCCGAGCGGGAAGGGCGCGTCGCTGCCAACCATGATGCGATTTGCGCCCATCGTATCGATCAGCAGCCGCAGCGCGCGCGGGTCGAATACGGCACTGTCCACGCTGAAACGGTCGAGATAGTGACTCGGCGGATGTTTCGAATCACCACGCACGACGTCACGGCGATGCCACGCGTTCTCCAGGCGGCCAAGCAAGTACGGAAAACCACCGCCGCCATGCGCAAAACAGATGCGCAGATCACGCGGCAGCCGGTCAAACGCGCCGCCCAGAATCATCGCCATGATGCCGAACTGCGTCTCAGCGGGCATTGCGACAGTCCAGGCGCTCATCCAGCGCTTGAGCCGTTCGCCGCCCATCATGTTCCAGGGATGCACCAGCACGGCAGCGCCCTCATGCGCACAATGCGCCAAAAAACGCACGATGCCTTCGTCGTCCATTTCGCGCGGACCGACGTGGTTGCCAATCTGCACGCCGACGCATCCTGCGCGCATCGCCCGGGTCAGCTCGGCGCAGGCCAGGTCAGCGTCCTGCAGAGGCACCTGTGCAAGCGCGCGGATGCGCCCGCCTGAAGGTGCGCAGAACTCGAGCGCGAGGTCGTTGTACGAGGCAGCGACATAAGCTGCCTCCACGGCGGGCGCGTCGTAGGCAAACATCACCGGCGTCGCGCAGATGATTTGCGTTTCAACGCGGCTGGCATCCATCTCGACCAGCCGCGCTGCCGTGTCCCACAACGCCGAATGCACCGGTCGGAACGGCTTGTCGCCAAGCATCATCATGCCGGTGCCATCACCATGATCGTGCAGCGTCACCCATGGCCCCGATCCTGCGCCGAATTTCCGGGCGAAGTCGGGTGCGTTACGCGGGAAGAAATGACTGTGGATATCGATGCAGGGCGTAGACATCACGCAACTCTAACTTATGGGGGCGCTATGAAAAGCGCGTCGCCTCGATTAGTCGTTAACGTTGCCATTGGGTGAGGCGACGCCGTACTTCAGGTGACTGGTTGTACACATCACCTACAAGGTCGCTCAGTGCGGCATGGTCGGGCTAGGTCGATGCACTGAAAAGTGTTGCCGAAGACTCGCAGCCGCGCGCAGTCCGTCGATATCGGCCCGGTAATCGGTGGCTGCCGGCAGGCGGTCGTTCATCGTCATTTCAGACCGATTTGAGCAGACCGGCGTCTGCGCGCACGACAAAGCGACGCGCAACCTCGCGAACGGTGGCGTCTTCGCCAACGCCCGCGACCTGCGCCAATAGTCGTGGCATTGCCGGATCAATGGGCCATCCGCTTTCCTGCGTGTTGCCGCGATAGTTGCCCAGCCACTCACGGCCACTGAGCAGGCGCCACTGGTCCGGTGCGACGTCTGGCAGCGGCTGTTCGTCGGTCTGCCACAGGCCCCGGTTGTGCGCGGGTGACAGCTCGACCGGTATCGCCACGTCTGCCGCTGTGTGAAACACATAGCCTCTAGCGAGGGCGTGGTTTTCCACAAGCAGCGCATCAGCGTCGACCGTCTCGCCACTGCATTGCTCCAGCCAGCGTGCGATGGTGGCGCGCCCGGCGTCGGTGTGGCCGAGATCGGTCTGCCGCGTGGTCATCTTGGCGTATTTGTCGCTCATGCGGTCGAAGGCGCGCGGACCGATGCAGCCATCGATGCCAAGATCAGGGCGCAGGTTCAGGTAGAACTTGACGGTCACTTCCAGTGTTTCGATCACGCCATCGTGACGCAACAGCACGATATCGAATTCGCCGCGGGTGCGCCCGCCCTCACGTACGATCAGGCCGCGCGTCGCGGCGCGCACATCCGGTCGCGCGGCCTGCCAGAACAGCACGAATTTTTCGAAGGTATGGCCGAGCGGCGTGGCGACTGTCGGGTCGCCCAGCGCCTCGTACAGCGACGCCGGATCGCGGTCGAGCGCGAGCAGCCATTCGCGGCAACGCGTCAGCTCTTGCTGCGACCAGTCATCGTCGCGCAGCCGGCCTTGCCACTCGGGGCGGCGGGCGTCGAACAGTGCAGGCGAGCCGATGCTCCAGGCGAGGCGGCGCACATCCGCATCGTGCAGCTCATCAAGCAGCGCGTCGAGCGGCGACGGGCAGGAAGTCACCGCCACGTTGCGCAACGCTGCATGCTGTTGATGGAATGAAGCCGGATCAAAGCGCCAGCACGCGCTTCAGGAATGCCGCGATGTCGTCAATTTCCTCGGCGCAGACTGAGTGCGGCATGCCGTATTCATGCCATTCGACTTTGTAGCCGTGGGTCTCCAGTCGTGCCTTCGACAGCTTGGCGAGCGCGACCGGAATCACCGGGTCCATCGAACCATGCACCATGAACAGCGGAATCTGCCGGTTGGCGGCCGAAGCCTCAACCCCGAGCGAGTCAGCGCAGGCCAGATAGGTGGAGAGCGCCATGATGCCGGCGAGCTTTTCCGGGTGTCGCAAACCTGTCTGCAAGGCGATCACGCCGCCTTGCGAAAAACCGGCGAGCAGGATGCGGTCAGCGGCAATGCCCTTGCTGCGCTGGTCGGCGATCAGTTCCTCGATCAGCGCCTGGCTGCGGCGCACACCGCTCTCGTCGGCGCGTTTGTCCAGCTCGGCGGAGACGATGTCGTACCAGGCGCGCATGACATAGCCGCCGTTGATGGTGACTGGCATCGTTGGTGCGTTGGGGAATACAAAGCGCACGCCGTGCCCGGTGGGCAGATTCAGCTCAGGGACGATGGGGACGAAGTCGTTGCCGTCAGCGCCAAGGCCATGCATCCAGATGACACAGGCGGTGGCGGGTGAGTCGGGTTCGAGGGTGATGCAGTCGAGCATGAGCGGGCGGCAGAAAGCGGGCGCCGTTACCGACGCGATTGCCCGATTTTATGGACGCGGGCAGATGGACTGCCTGCGTGCCCGTTCATGTGCCGCCGGCGCGGGTTCGGCAACCGTCGCGTTCAACTTTTCGCGACAATGGCTTCAGATATGGGCAATAACCGGATTTCTGGCCAAAGTCGACTTTCGGCCAAACCGGCTGTTTAGCCCAATATCAACGAGGGTTTCAGCGAATAGCTGTCAGCGCACGATTGAGCCGGAACGGTCGATGGTGACGAAATCGACGTAGTTGCTGCCGCCGCGCTTCAAGTCGGAGTAGTCCACGCTGACGCCGCCCAGGTCAAGCGCGCGGATGGACTTCAGTCCCTGCTGCAGGCCGTCTGGCGTGGGCTTGCCGCGCTGCAGCCCGGCCACAATCACCCGCGCCGTGACATAGCCCTCCAGCGAGCGCATGCCGTAGTCCGGCGACGGATTGGCCGCCTTCAGTTTCAGGTAGTCACGAATGATCGGCAGCGAGGTGCGGGTTTCGATCGGCCCGACGGTGGACGCCACGTAGCCGCGCAGCTGCTCCTTGCTCAGGTTCTTCTGCAGATAGGCGATGTCCACTGGCGACGGGCCGATCAGCATCGCGGTGCCGCCGCGCTGCTTGTAGCCCTTGATGAAATTTGCTGCCGGGGCGGAAATAGCGGCCAGGAAGATCACCTGGGTATCCACTTTCAGCAGGTCACTGATCGACTTTTCCACGTTGCCGGTAATCCGGTCATACGGGCTGCGAGCGACCAGTTCCACTTTGTACTTCGGGGCCAGTGCGTTGGCGCTGTTGAGCAGGTCACGGCCATAGCCATCGTCCTGATACAGCACGGCAACGCGCGACAGCCCCATGCTGTTGAGGGTGGAAAAGAGCTGGTTTACCTCATCGGCGTAGCTGGCCTTGGTGCTGAAGATGCCAGGTTGCCCGATGACGCTGCCGGCCCCGGAGCTGGGGCCGACCAGTGGCACGCCACTCTCGGTCAGCACGCCGGCCTTGATCAGCGCGTCGGCGTTGGCGGTGCCCACGGTGGCGGCAAAGGCCACCGGCGATTCCTTGACCAGCAGTTCCTTGGCCAGCCGCACGGTTTCCTCGGGTTTGTAGGCGTCGTCCACCGTGACCAGCCGCACCGGGACGCCATTGATGCCGCCATTCGCGTTGGCGGCAGTGAATCCCAGCCGCAGACCGGCGGTGTAGGCCTTGCCCGAGCTGGCCTGGACGCCCGTTTGCGGCGCCACCTGTGCGATCACGATGTCGCGGGTCGGTGCCGCCAACGCGATCGACGATGCCAATAGCATGACAGACGCCACCGCTGAACGCCATGTGCGGTCGCAAACGGCCAAAAAAGGACGTTCAGCATGACAATGTTCTCGATTTGCAAGCACCGCAACACCTCGTACAGCTTATGAAAATGACAATGGGATAGTACATTGTCATTGACATATGTGTACGCAGAATTCCGCCCAGCGAAACAAATCGACCGACGACGTGCGCGGTTCGATCACTCGCGCCCTGCTGAAGGCGCCGGTCGTGGTGTCAGCCGAACACCAGATGCACCTTCATGCTTTGTGACCGGTCTGCCGCGACGGCGAAGGCGTCGTTGGCCGCGGTCATCTTGAAGGTGTGGGTTAGCAGCGGCGACACGTCGATGCCGCCCGTGGCCAGCTCATGCACTGCGGCCCCATATTCGCTGTCAAAGCGGAAGGCGCCGAGCAGATCCACTTCGCGCGAGACGAAGCGGTTGACCGGGATGTCGGCCGTCGGCCCCGCGATCATCCCCACCTGCACCACGCAACCGCCAGACGCGGTGGCCTGAATGGCGGTGGTCATGGCGGCGGCATTGCCGGAGCATTCAAAGGTCACGTCGAAGCTGCCCTTGTTGGCGTACCAGGCCCCAACGCGCTCGGGCGCACTCACGGCGTTGACGGCGTCGTCAATGCCCAGCGCCTCGGCGCGCTTCAGCGCCCCGTCGGCAACGTCGGTTACCACAATGCGCGCCGCGCCGGCCCGTCGCGCCGCGAGCACGCAGAGGCTGCCAATCGGCCCGACACCGGTGACCAGCACCGACTTGCCGACCAGCGAGCCAGCGCGTCGAACGGCATGCAGCGCCACGGCCAGCGGCTCGGCCATCGCTGCCGTACGGAAGTCGCAACTTTGCGGCACCGGAAAGCACTGCGCCTCGCTGGCGACAATCACTTCGCGGAACACGCCCTGGATGTGCGGGAACACAGCGGCGCTGCCGTAGAAATTCATCTTCAGGCACAGGTGCCCCTTGCCAGCCACGCAAGTGCGACAGATGCGGCAAGGCTGGTTCGGGTTGATCGCCACGCGATCGCCCTTTTTCACGCGGGTAACACCGGCGCCCACTTCCACCACCTCGCCGGAAACTTCGTGGCCAAGGCAAAGCGGCTGCATCACCGCGAAATCACCCACGCGACCTTTGCCGTAATAGGACAGATCGCTACCGCAGATGCCGCCCGCGCCGAAGCGCACCTTGACCTGCCCGTCGCCTACCGGCGGCTCGTCGCCGCGTTCCAGGCGCAAATCTTTCGCGCCGTAAAGCATTGCCATCAACATGGTGTGTTCCCCGAATCAGTTGGACGTTAAAGTTAAACGCTGGCGCTAGTGGACCGGATGCTTCGCCAGGTCCTGCAGCAGCCGCGCGCTCAGGTAGAGGCGCGGCACGATGGCGTCGATCTCGATGTATTCGTCTTTGGCGTGGTAACCCCAGCCAGGCAGGCCCAGGCTTTCCAGCACCGCCGCCTTGCCGGAGCGGGCGGCGAAGCCGGCATCGGTGGCACCACCGGTCATCGGCACCAAGCGCAGCTTGCGGCCGTCAAGCTCGGTGTAAATCGTCTGCGCGCGCTTCGCCAGCGCCATGCCGCGCTCGCCAGCGGCGAACGGCGGGCGACCAATGTCCAGTTTGACGCTGGCCACCGTGTCCGGCACATGCTTGCTCGCAGCCACCTTCGCCGTCAGCGCGTCGCGCAGCGCGCCCTCGGCTGCCGGGTCGAGCAGGCGCACGTCAGCGGTGGCATACGCTTTTTCGGGAATCTGGTTACGGATCAGGCCACCTTGCGCATAGGTCCAGTTGAGCTGGGTGCTCGGCACGCCCTTGGCAACATGTTCGGTCGCCAGCATCTGGTGCGCCAGCTCGATCAGCGCGTTGCGACCCTGCTCCGGCGCTGCCCCGGCGTGGGCGCCACGGCCGCGCACCTCCAGCGTGGCGGTTCCGGTGCCCGCGGCGCCGAGCAGCACGCCTTCTTCCTGCGCCACCGCCTTGGCGCCCGTCGGCTCGTAGGAGAGCACCACGTCATGGGCGTCCGCCAGCGTGGCGATCAGTTCGCCGGAACCGCGGGAGCCAATTTCCTCGTCGGGATTGAACAGCACCGTGATCTGCGCGTAATCGCGCCAGCCCAGCTCCTGCAATAGCGCGAGCGAATGCAGGATCACCGCGACGCCGCCCTTGTCATCGGCGATGCCGGGGCCGTAAAGCTTGTTACCGTCCTGCCGGAAGGGTTGCGTCGTGAGGATACCTTCGGGATACACGGTGTCCATGTGCGCCATCAGCATCACCTTGAGCTTGCCGGTCCCGGTGAAGGTGCCCTTGATCAGCAGGCGATCACTGTCCGACGCCTTGATGCGTTCAGTGCGGGCGCCCAGCGCTTGCAGCCGCGTGTCGGCATACTCGGCGAACCGACGTAGTCCTGCCAGATTGCCGGAGCCGGACTCGATCAGCACCAGTTCCTTCAGGGTGGCAATAACGGCAGGCTGCGCGGCGGTGGCGGCTTCAAACAGACGATTGTCACGGCCTGATCCCGTTTGCGCGGCAACGGATGCAGCGAGCGAAAGCGCCGCAATCGCGGTAACGGCGACGGTCGGTAGCGATTTCGCGAGCCGGTAGGCGTTCACGGTGTCCATTCTTGTGCTGAACTCTTCTTTTGCCGGTTTCGTCGACCGCTGGCGTGGCGCTGTCACTGGCGACGCGCGGATCGGCCGCAATAGTAGTCCGGTCCTGCTGTCAGGCGCGCCGCACGCTACGATTGACGGAATCGCCCACTACTCCCCGGCAACCCGGCCGCCGTCGCACCAGAAAGCCCGCCATGACCAAGCATCCATTGTTCGATCTCTCGGGCAAACGCGCCCTCATCACCGGCTCGTCGCAGGGCATTGGCCTCGCGCTGGCGGAGGCGCTGGCGAGCGCGGGTGCGCATGTGATCCTGAACGGCCGCGACCGTGCCAAGTGCGAGCGCGTGGCCGCCGCCTTTGTGGCGCGCGGAGAACAGGTATCGGTACAGGCGTTTGACGTGACCGACACCGCCAACGCGGTGCAGCACATCGACGCCATCGAGCGCGACATCGGCGCCATCGACATCCTCGTCAACAATACCGGCGTCACCCATCGCAGCGCCTTCGTTGACTTTCCGCTCACCGAATACCAGCGCATCCTGCAAACCAATGTGGAGAGCGCCTTCGCACTGTCGCAGGCAACGGTGCGCCACATGATCCCGCGTGGTCGCGGCAAGATCATCAACGTCTGCTCGGTCAATGCCGAGCTCGGTCGCGCCAGTATCGTGCCCTATACCGCGTCAAAGGGCGCGCTCAAGATGCTGACCAAGGGCATGTGTGTTGAGCTGGCGAAACACGGCATTCAGATCAACGGCCTTGGGCCAGGCTATTTCGACACTGAACTCACACAGTCGCTGGTGCAGAACGCCGAGTTCACCGCCTGGCTCAAGCAGCGCACGCCGGCCGGCCGCTGGGGTAATGTCGAAGAGCTGAAAGGCGCCGTCATCTTCCTCGCCGCGCCAGCGAGTGACTTTGTCAACGGGCACATCCTTTACGTGGATGGTGGCATGACGGCGGGGGTGTAGGTTCGACCCGGCTGCGGTCTGACAGGCAAGCAGCGACTTGCCACCAAACTTGTGTCACACGCCATCCGGAGTGACTCGCTCCAGTTCGCCGATGCGGGCACGCCACGCTGCCGGGATGGCGACCGATTTCTTCTGGTGAGCGTCGGCGTACACGTAGACCAGTTCGCCATCAATCAGGTGCTCGTCACCACGGAAGATCGCGAGCGCCATGGTCATGCTGCTGCGGCCCAGGCGGGCGCAGCGAACGCCGATGTCGATCTCGTCATCGAAGCCGGCCGACCCGTGATACTCGATCTGCGCCTTGCGTACGAACAGTTCGGCGCCCGCCGCCTGCTGCGCCAAAGGATCAGGTAGTCCGGTGTGGCGCCAGTACTCGGTGAAGGCGACATCAAAGTAGAGCAGGTAGTTGCCGTTGAAGACGACGCGCTGCAGGTCTACCTCGGCCCAGCGTACGCGCAGGCGGTGGAAAAATGAAAACTGGGATCGGGAATTCATGCGGCGATGCTACGTTGTACAGTCAGCAGTGTCCCCGTCGAACGGCAAATGGCCAGGCGCGGGTCGACTTTCGGCGAAATCGGGCTTCTGGCCCAGATTGGTGGCCGGTCTTGCCGAAAAGCCATAGCCGGCGTCCAGGCGGTGAAAGCCAGGGCGCGTTGTCACGCCCTAGCCCGGCGGGAAGAAATCGCGGATGTCTGCCTTGATTGTCGCCAGCCCATCGCCGACGACGCCGTCGTAAGCTCGTCGTGCGCCGCTGAAGCGCAGCAGTTTCATCTGTACTGTGGTGGATCGTTCCGGCGCGCACCAATGCGCGGTGGCATCGAAGCTGAAATGGCTACGACAAACCAGTGGACGGACGTCGTACACGGCGCATGCGTTGTCGACCAGAAACGGGCAGGGCTGGCCGAGAAATTCGCGGTTGTCATGTTCGCGGCTCGTCGCCAGTGGCGCGGCGATACGGCCACTCGCTTCGGCAATCATTCTTGCCTCTTGTGCGGAGATGGTCACATTCATGCGGCAGCAGTCTGCGCAACCGCGCTGACAGGCGACGTAGCCTTCCGTCGCGGCACTCAACCGGTCCATCACACCGTAGATGCGGCGCAGCTTGACCTTTGCCGAGGCGCTCATCGCGGCCACGTCCTGTGGCAGGTAGGCCTCGTCGCGGCGCAGCTCCATGGGCAGCGAGTTGACGTAGGCGCCGATTCGGGTGTCCCAGACTCTGGCGCTTTCTTCCGGCGTGGGGGTGGAATCCGACATGTTCGTCGCAGGCCCTGTGGGGTGGTAATGCCGCAATGCTAGCGGCATGGCGATCGTGCTTTCCCGTGCAGACAAAACGGCTGTAAACGGGTAAATTTCGGGTATTGCAAAAAGGTCAACAAAATTGACCTAAATGCCACATTTCCAGCATGCAGAGGCGATCCCGTCTGTTGTGCGAACCCATAAGGAGAGTCCCCGATGTCGCAAGCCCCGCTTCCCACCCAGTCGTTACCGGAGGCCGTGCAACGGGCCATCCAGGACGTCGCGCTCGACGACCGCTTTACGCTGCCCTCGGGGCGCGTCTACATGAACGGCTCGCAGGCGTTGCTGCGCCTGATGATGCTGCAGCGGCAGATCGACGAACGGGCCGGGCTCAACACTGGCGGTTTCATTTCGGGCTATCGTGGCTCGCCACTCGGCGCGATTGACCAGAACGCGTGGAAAGCGAAAAAGCACCTCGAAAAATCGCACATCAAGTTTGTGCCGGGCGTCAACGAGGAATTGGGTGCCACCGCCGTGTGGGGCACGCAGCAGCTCAATCTTTACCCGAACGCCAAGTACGACGGCGTGTTCGCCATGTGGTACGGCAAGGGCCCGGGCGTGGACCGCTGCGGCGACGTGTTCAAGCATGGCAATCATGCGGGCACGTCAAAGCACGGCGGTGTGTTGCTGATTGCGGGTGATGACCACGGCGCCAAGTCCTCCACGCTGCCGCATCAGTCCGACCATGAATTCATCAGCGCGGTGGTGCCGGTGCTGTATCCGGCGGGCGTGCAGGAATATCTCGATCTCGGCGTGCATGGCTACGCCATGAGCCGCTATTCCGGCTGCTATGTGGGCATGAAGGCGGTGACCGATACGGTGGAATCCACCGCCAGCGTGATCGTGGACCCGGACCGTGTGAAGCCCATCATCCCGGATGACTTTCCGTTGCCCGAAGGCGGCGTCAACATCCGCTGGCCGCACACGCCGCTTGAGCAGGAAAAGCTCATGCACGATTACAAGATCTACATGGCGATCCACTACGCGCGGGTGAACAAACTGAATCGCATCGTGATCGATTCGCCGCGTCCACGCCTGGGCATCATGGCCGCAGGCAAGGCGTACCTTGACGTGCGTCAGGCGCTGGAAGACCTTGGCATCGACGACGAGCTGGCCAAGGCCATCGGCCTGCGCGTGTTCAAGGTGGGCATGGTGTGGCCGCTGGAGCCGGAAGGAGTCCATGAGTTCGCCTCGGGCCTCGAGGAAATCCTCGTCGTCGAGGAAAAACGGCAGGTGCTCGAATACCAGTTGAAAGAGCAGCTCTACAACTGGAAGGAAGACGTGCGCCCGCAGGTGGTGGGCAAGTTCGACGCCAAGGGCGAATGGGTGCGCCCGCATGGTGACTGGCTGCTGCCGGCGCCGTTCGAACTGACGCCGGCGATGATTGCGCGCGTGATTGCGGGCCGCATCGCGAAGTTCTACGTGAGCGACAAGGTCAAGCAGCGCGTTGAGTGGATCAACGAAAAAGAGCGCGCGCTGGCGAAGACCACCATCAACATCGCACGCGCGCCTTACTTCTGCTCGGGTTGCCCGCACAACACCAGCACGCGCGTGCCGGAAGGTTCGCGTGCCGTGGCCGGCATTGGTTGCCACTACATGGCGGTGTGGATGGACCGCGCCAGCACCTTCACACAGATGGGCGGCGAGGGCGTGCCCTGGGTCGGCCAGGCACCATTCACCAACGAGAAGCACATCTTCGCCAATCTCGGTGACGGCACCTACTACCACTCCGGCTTGCTGGCGATCCGCCAGAGCATTGCAGCCGGCGTGAACATCACCTACAAGATCCTCTACAACGACGCCGTGGCGATGACCGGTGGCCAGCCGCATGACGGCCCGCTGTCGCCGCTGTCGATCATCAATCAGGTGCGCGCCGAGGGCGTGCAGAAGATCGCCGTCGTGACCGACGAACCTGAGAAATACGAGGGTGTGCCGCTGCCGTCCAACGTGCCGGTCCATCACCGTGAGAAGCTCGACGAAATTCAGCGCGAATTCCGCGACGCGCCGGGCTGTACTGTGATCGTGTACGACCAGACCTGCGCGGCCGAGAAGCGTCGCCGCCGCAAGATCGGCAAATTCCCCGATCCGGCCAAGCGTGTCGTCATCAACGAGGCCGTCTGCGAAGGCTGCGGCGATTGCGGCGTGAAGTCGAACTGCGTCTCAGTGATGCCGCTCGAAACCGAATTCGGCCGCAAGCGCACTATTGACCAATCCAACTGCAACAAGGATTTCTCCTGCGTTAATGGCTTCTGCCCGAGTTTCGTCACGGTGGAAGGCGGTGCACTCAAGAAACCGAAGAAAGTTGGCGCCGATGCGGCCGCTGATTTCGGTGATCTGCCGACGCCGGTGATCCCTGAACTGACCAAGCCGTTCAACATGCTGGTCACCGGCATCGGCGGCACCGGCGTGCTGACCGTTGGCCAGGTGCTCGGCATGGCCGCCTTCCTCGAAGGCAAGGGCCTCACCATTCTGGACATGTCGGGGCTGGCCCAGAAGAACGGCAGCGTGATGAGCCACGTGCGCATTGCGCCGACGCAGGCCATGCTCAATGCCACCCGCGTGGCGGCGGGCGAGGCCAATCTGGTGCTCGGCTGCGATGTGCTGACGACGACAGCGGAGGATTCGCTCGCCAAGATGGCCGTCGGCGTGACGAAGGCCGTGATCAACTCGGCAGTGGTAATGCCGGCGACGTTCACCAAAAATGCAGATCTCAAGTTCCCGCTGGGCAGCATGGAGCGTGAGATCAGCGAGGCCTGCGGCGCCGATGCGGTGTCCTTCCTTGACGCGACGAAGCTGGCAACGCGGCTGATGGGCGACTCGATCGCGACCAATCTGTTCGTGCTCGGTTACGCCTGGCAAAAGGGACTGGTGCCGGTACTCGAGGCCACCATCTTGCGCGCCATCGAACTCAACGGTGCAGCCGTGGAGATGAACAAGAACGCGTTCCTGTGGGGGCGCCGCGCAGCCGTCGACCTGAAGCGCGTGGAAGAGCTTGCGGCACCGAAGGTTGCCCTTGCGTCTTCCGCATCCACCATCAAGCTCAGCGAATCGCTCGACGAAATGATCGAGCGCCGCACGAAGTTCCTGACCGACTATCAGGACGCCGCCTACGCCAAGACCTACAGCGATTTCGTCGCCTTCGTCCGGCAAGCCGAGAGTGCAAAACTTCCCGGCAAAACCGCGCTCACCGAAGCGGTCGCGCGTTACTACTTCAAACTGCTGGCCGTGAAGGACGAGTACGAAGTGGCGCGTCTGCACAGCAACGGCGATTTCGAAGCCCGTGTAGCGCGCGAGTTTGAAGGCGACTACACGCTCAACTTCCACCTCGCACCTCCGCTGTTCGCCAGGAAAGACCCTGTGACCGGCGAACTCAAGAAGCGCCAGTACGGCCCGTGGATGATGAAGGCGTTCCGCTTCCTCGCATCCCGCAAGGGCCTGCGTGGTGGTGCGTTCGACATCTTCAAGAACACCGACGAGCGGCGCATGGAGCAGCAGCTCAAGGTGGACTATCGTCGCTTGATCGAAGAACTGGTCGCCAAACTCGCCCCGCACAATCACGCGCTCGCGGTGCAGCTCGCGTCCGTGCCCGAGGACATTCGCGGCTACGGTCACGTCAAGGAGCGTCACGTCAAGGCGGCCAAAACCAAAGAGGCGCAACTGAAGGCGGACTTTGATGCGGCGAAAGTGGTGATTGGCATTGCTTCTGTGTCGGACCGTGTTGCCGCCGAATAGAAGCATGCGCTGCGAGGGCATATGCTGAACATCCGTGAATCAGCGCCCACCCGAAGACTTATTGTGCTTGGGGGCGGTGGGTTCATGATGGAAGGTGGTTTCTCTCCCATTGATCGCTATCTTGTTGAGAGCGGCGGTGTCACTCGCCCGCGAATTTGCCTGATAGCCACCCCTGTTGGCGATGCCGAATCCGTCGTTGCCGCGTTTGAAGACGCGTACAGGGACATCGCTGAGCCGTGGGTGTTGGCACCGTTTCGAAAGGTACGGGCGAACGGTATCCCGTTGAATGACATTGAAGCGGGGTTGTGCCACATGCACGTAGTTTTTGTCAGCGGCGGGAACACGCGTTCCGCGCTGGCCGTATGGCGCGAGTGGGGTATCGATACAGCGTTGCGTCGGGCCTACGAGCGCGGAGTTGTCATCAGCGGTATGAGTGCGGGTGGAGCGATGTGGTTTACGCAGACATGGTCGGATTCGACGGGCGTTGCGTACGCCCCACTCACGACGTTGGGCTGGCTTCCCCATGGCTTCTGTCCGCATTTTGGCGCCGAGGGCGGCGCGCGCGCCAGCAGTCTGATCAAAGCCGTCCGCGAGGGCGTGATGCCTGCGACCATGGCCGTTGATGATTACTGCGCGGTGGAGTTCGTCGACGAAGCGCCGCAGTTAGTTTTGAGTTGGCGAGGTGGTGCGAGCGCACGCTGGATCACCGCCGACGGCAATGCGCCGGTGGGCGTACCGTTTTGTAGCCTCGATGCAACGAAGTGAAATCGAGGGCGACTCGGGTTCGATGAAAAAGCGCTTCGATACCGCGATCACTGCATCGCGTCTACGCTCATTTATTCTCCGCCGCTGATGGAACGGTGATGCACCGCCACCTCATCTGGGACTTTGACGGAACGCTTGCGGAATTGCCCGGCATGTGGTCGGGTACCTTAGCTGAGGTGGTGCGGCGGCACGGCGACTTCGCACTAGCGACGGCGGCAGACTTTCGCCCGTTTCTGCAATCGGGTTTCCCGTGGCATGTGCCGGATGCCATGCGCGCTCCCGGGCGCGACGCTGATGCATGGTGGGGCGATCTCTCACCGCTCTTGGTGAACGCACTGATGCGCGGCGCGCGACTGGACGCAAACCGGGCGAGCGCGCTGCTGCCGGCCGTACGCTCCGCCTACTGCGACCCCGCGCGTTGGCGCGTCTTCGAAGATGTGCAGCCCGCTTTGGCCGAATTGTCGTCGCAAGGATGGCGTCACGTAGTGTTGAGCAATCACGTACCGGAGTTGCCGCTCATCGTGGCCGCACTTGGAATGGCTGGCCACTTTGATTACATCGTTACGTCAGCCGAGACCGGCGTCGAGAAGCCGAACGCGCTGGCGTTCGCGGGGATCCTGGATCGCCTCCCTTGTGGTTCGACGGCAGTGATGATTGGAGACAGCTACGAAGCGGATATTGTGGGCGCGCGGAACGCGGGCATCGACGCGATTTTGGTTCGGCGTCCTGATGAGCGCGCAGCGCGATTCGCGGCGACTTTGTGCGATTTGCCGTCGATGCTATTCGCGCGATAGCTTCGGGGGGACAAAGTGAAATCGAGGGGCTCGGTCGCTCGACGGACAAATGCCTCGATTCCGCTGCGCTACATCGCGGCTACGACATCCCACGAAACCTACGGCCGCGCAGGCCCGCGACTACGGCTTCATCGACCTTCGCACATGCTCCAGATGCGCGCGCGCTGACTCCACGTCGCGGCCATATTCTTCGAGGTAGCGGCGGCGTTCTTCGCTGTCCCATTCGGCTTCGGAGAATGCGGTCAGCGGATAGCTACGTGAGGTGTGCAGCTTGCCTTCTCTGCGTGCCATCAAGGCTCGGTCGGGGGCGGCGTCGGGGATCAGCAGGAAGCCGTCAACGTCGCGCAGCGTGAGCGGGAACGCAGGCTTTTCGTCGACCAGTAGCTTGCCGAACAGGTTGAGTTTGATGTCCTGCGTGCCCTTGGCCAGTTCACTGTTGAAGTTGATCAACGCAAACGGTTGGCCCTTTGCATCGTCGATGCGCCCGGTGATGACGTAGCGGCCGGAGCGCAACACGTCGGCCTTCAGATAGAAATTGAGCGAGCCCGCCTCGATGGCCTCGCGCACGCCACCGATCCAGGTCGCCGGCGGATCGGGTGTGTAGAACACGTCGAAGAACTTGAAGCCGGTTTGGTTGCCCACCTGCAGCGTCAGCTCGACGCGGATCACGCCAAAGTGGCCGGCGAATCCCTGAGTGGCGGGCGACAGTCGCGCGCTCCAGGTGCCGTCAGCGGCGGCGGCGTCGCCAGCGTTGCCTTCATCGTTGAACGGGAGATTGACGCTGTTGCGTTGCGATGGCTTGCCATCCTTCGGCGGATCAAGTGCGACTGCGCGCGACACCTGCAGCGGCAACGCGGAGCCGGTGTCGTCAACGGCGCCGACGGTGAACAGCACGGTTTCGTTGCCGGCGACGTAGATGCGCTCCTGCGACGAAACGATGCGCACATTCGGCGCCGGCTTCTGCCCGGGATTGACCAGCCGGCCTTCCTCGCGCACTGGCTGGTTCGGGTACATCTGGTCGGCGTGCTCGCGGGCCGGGCGCGAGTCGAACGGATACTTGGTGTGCTCGCGATAGTGGTCGAGCACTTCGGTGGCGCGGGTCAGGCGCTGCGCCCAGAGTGCTTCCTGCGCCTTCGGGTCGCCATTGGCGGCAGCGATGGCAAGCGGGTCCTGCGGGCCACCGGGTTGTGCCATGCCGGGGTGCCGGGGTTGTATCTGCGCGCCGTTGATGGCGGTGACGCCGGGCGGCAGTGCCGCAATCGATGCCGGGCTCGTCTGCGGTGGCTCCGGGAAGGCGAGCCGCTTGAGCGTAATGACGCCGCCGCCGATGCCTGCTGCTGCGATCAGCAGCAGGGCAATCAGCCAGCGGCGGGGGGCTCGGGGACGCGCAGCGCTGTCGCTACTGGGCATTCGCCACCATGTCGGCCACTGCGCGCGACACAATGCCGCCCCAGCCGCCGTTGGTGTAGTGGTTGTATGCCTCGTTGTTGTCTCGGAACTGCACGTTGTGGTTGGTCCACTTGGCGCGGCCACCTTCGTTGGCTGCCGTGCCCATGGTCAGGTCATTGCAAAACCAGTCGGATGCGTTGCAGTAACTGCCGCCAGACGAGCCCGATACGCCGCCGCTGGAGTGATAGGCAATCGCCTCGTCGTCCTGCCCCGGCAGGATGCCGGAGTAGAGCGTGCCCTTGGCGCCGGCGAACATGTAGAAGATCTTGCCGCGCGTCTGGTTATGGTCGTACATCGCGCGTGAGGTGGATGTCTTGAGATCGCTGACCAGCGGCTCGCTCAGCGCCCAGCTGCCAGCGTCGGCCAGCTCGGACCCTCCCGCTGCGCCACCGGCGATGTCCACCCATTTGATGTTCCAGCCGGTTTGCGTTCCGGTGCCAGAAGCACCGCAGACGCCTGACGAATTGGGTGAAGCGTTGGTGATCGTACGTGACGATCCGCCGTACATCGCGAGGGTGTAGCCGACCTGCAGATTGCCAGCGCTATGGGCGCCGATGTAGCACCAGTTGCTGCCGGTGCAGTAGCAATCGAGCGCGTTGCGTACCAGGTAATTCTGGTTGGAGATGCTGTTGTAGCCGTCCCAGTTGACGGCCTTCTTGTTGACGCCAGCAGCGGTGCCTGCCGGGCCCCAATAGGTGAAGTCGGCATAGTTGCCAAGCTGGCCACCACCGGTGCGACCGTTCACCCAGAGTGTGTAGTTGGTGGCGTGTGCCAGCGCTGCCAGGCCAAGGCCCACTGCGGCGGCGCCAAGGGCGATCTTGCGCCATCCCAATTGCTTCAATTTCATTGCATCTCCTCCCGTGTTGAATTTCGTACGCGACAACATGAATGGGTGCGCGACCCTCTTGTGAAGGGTGCGCGTCGTTGCGGCAAAGGGGATGCACGAAGCCATCGTGCCGCCTGGTAGCAGCACAGCAGTTTCGTCCGATGGAGTTGTTGTAGCGACCGGTTCTGCGCCTCCCCGCGCGTTACCTGTCACCTTGAATCGTCACGGGTAGAACCCGGTGCAATTCATTCCCCCTTACATGCGCGGCGGACTATAACGCCCGTTCGAAACGAGTGTCAAATTCAAACGCGGCGCGACGCGTAGCTGCACTTTCCTTGGTGAAACAACCCGACTCCGCTACGCTTGCCCACGCAGTCGCTACCGATCCCTTCAACCCGCAAAGCTACACCTGCACCTCATGTCCGATGTCTTTGTGGGCATTCCGCCCACCTACGATGTGCCCGCCAATGCTGCTCAGGGGCGCGAGTCCAATCCCGAATTGAACCTGATGACGCTCGCTCCGGCCGCCCGTCCCGGCGAAGCCGTCGAGCCATTCCGATTTACTGGCGAAGCCGGAGAGTACTTCCGAATCTGGATCGTCAATACTTTCCTCGTCATCGTCACTTTCGGCCTGTGGTCGCCGTGGGCAAAGATTCGCAAACGGCGCTTCTTTCTTCGTCACACCTGGGTCGCCGGCGCCAATTTTGAGTACCACGCCGAGCCGTGGCCGATTCTGCGTGGGCGGCTGATCGCTGGTGCAGCCTTCGTCGCGTACTGGTTCACCGGTGAAATCAATCCGCGTTATGCGCCGTGGATTGCATTGATCATTGCGACGCTGGCGCCGTGGCTGGTGGTCAGCTCGTTGCGTTTCAATCTGGGCAATACAAGTCACCGCAATCTGCGCTTCCGGTTTGAGGGCAGTGCAAAGGATGGTCTGCGAGCCTTGTGGCCATTGCCACTCGTTGCACTGCTGACGCTCATGTATCCGCCGGTATTTGATCCGACCGACTTTGCGAAATTTGACTGGAAGATGCTGCTTCCCACGCTGGTGCTGGCAGTTCTGTATCCCTATCTGAGCGGGGCGTTCCGCCTGCTGCTGCTCAATCACGCGCGTTTTGGCCTCGCGCCGATAGCCTGTACGACACGTGTCCGCACGTTTTACGCAATTCACCTTCGTGGTCTGCTGGTCGGGATCGGTTTGATGCTGGTGGCGGGCCTGCTGTCGGCAGTGATCTTCGGAGCGGTGTTCAGTGTCTGGATGACTGAGCTGATGGCAAAGAGCCGGTGGCTGCCGGTTGTGATGGGGCTCGTCGCGGCGTTACCGGCAGCGTTCGCCGCGTTGCTGTGGTTTGCTTTCACGCAGACCCGCGTGATCAACGCGACGTTCAACCTGACCACCGTTTCGACCAATGTGCGCGTATTCAGCCAGATTCGCACCTGGCCGATGGCGAAGCTCTACTTTGTCAACACGCTGGCCGTGCTGCTCAGTTGCGGTCTGGCGATTCCCTGGGCGGCAGTACGGACGGCGAAGCAGCGGGTGGAAACAACGGCACTGGCGATGGGTGGCGACATTGACGACATCATCGCCGGCGCTGTACCGCCCAGCAGTGCCGCAGCCGACGCTGCAACCGAGTTCTTCTCTTTTGATGTGGCGCTGTGATGGACACGGAAACATCAAAGCGCCTGCGGGCACAGTGGTTTGACGGCCATAGCGCGCGGCGAACCAGCGTTGAGCTGGTAGTCGCAGGCACGGTAGTCGAAGTATGTGCATTGCCGCACGAGGCTGCACCGGCGGATGCCGCGGACGCTGGCGTGCCGCCGCCGGTGCTCGCTCAGGTGCCGCTCGCGCAAGTGCGGGTAAGCGAACGCGTCGGCAACACGCCTTACCAGCTGAGCTTTCCCGACGGCGCGCTGGCGGTTACCGCTGATCACGCCGCTGTTGAAGCCGCCTTTCACCTGGCGCCTGCTGCGCACTGGCTGGCACGCATGGAGCGCGCGAGCGGGTTTGTGGTGCTGGCAATGGTCGGGCTCGGCGTGGCGCTGTACTTTGCCTGGCAATCGCTGATTCCGAAAGCGGCTGAGGCGGTTGCGCATCGCATTCCACGCGAAGCGGAGAAGTCACTCGGCACCATCGCCTTGCAGAGCCTGGACCGCTGGCTGCTGAAGACTTCGCGGCTGGATGCCGGCGAGCTGGCGGCGGCGCGAAAGGTGTTCGACTCGCTTGCGGCTCGGGCTGCGCTCTCCGATACGGTGGAGCTTCAGTTCCGCGACACTGCGCCGAATGCGCTGGCATTGCCGGGTGGCACCATTGTTGTTACGGATGGACTGGTCAAACTGTTCCGTGCGGATGAGCGCTTGCTCGCGGCCGTGATCGCGCACGAACTGGGGCACGTCCATCATCGCCACTCGTTGCGCCATCTGCTCGAGGGCTCGGCGAGCGCCCTGATCGTAGGGGCGCTGGTTGGCGATGTGAGCGGGGTGTCGACATTGACCGTGAACGCACCGATCCTGCTGTCAACCCTGCACTACACGCGTGAATCGGAGCGCGAGGCGGATCAGTATGCGTTTGATCTGCTGCGTCGGGATGGTCGCTCACCCAAGGATTTTGCGGATGCCATGCGGAGGTTTGAGGCGATGGAGCTTTGCGTGGCACTGCGCGCCAAGTACCGCGACGACGCTTTGAAGCAGGCGGGTTCGAGCGTGGACCAACGAGACGAACCAGCTGCGAGGGAGCGCAACGCGGTAGCGTGCATGGACAACCCTGAAAAGGCGCTGGAAGGTCGAGACAACGAGCTTGCCGAACTGCGGCGACAGGACCGCGAGACCGGCTACATGCACACCCATCCCGTTACCCGCGAACGCATCGCGGCGGCCGAGGCTGCTGCCACCAGATAGCAGCGCGGCAGAGCAGGCGGTGAATCAGGCCTTGGCGCAGGCGCCGCGCGGCCGTGCCGCGAGCGTGCGGAAATCGCTCAATGCTGCGCTCCACTGCGCGGTATAGCGGATAGGGATGTCGATGTGGCGTGCGCCCTCGACCAGTAGCCAGCGCTTGGGCTCGGGTGCTGCCGTGTAGAGCTTTTGCGCGACCTCGACAGGGATGCGGTAGTCGTTGCTGCCGTGCATCACCAGCGTTGGCATGCATAGCTTCGGCGCCTTGGCGAGCGAGTCAAAGAACTGCGTCTGCACCGCCGCCAGCGGAATCCACTTATAGGCGGTGTATTGCTGCATCTCGCGCACGCTGGTGAACGAGCTTTCGACCACCAGCCCCGCCGCGTCCTGCGCGGCTGGGGTGGCCGCCAGATGCACGGCGATGGCGCCGCCGAGCGAGTGGCCGTAGATGTAGCGCTTGCCTTGTGGCGAGCGGCGCTTCAGCTCGGCCCAGGCGGCGTCGGCGTCCTCATAGGCGCTTTCCTCCGAGGGCAGACCGCCGTCGCTCTTGCCAAAGCCGCGATAGTCGATCGCCAGCACCGCGAAGCCTTCGTCGTGCAGCTTCATGATGCGCGGCAGGTTGGCAGAAATGCCGTAACCCGCCCCGTGCAGGTACAGCGCCGCAGGCGCGTCCTTGCTGCCGGCCTTTGCTGGAATCCACCAGGCGTGCAGCCTGCCGGGCTGGCTGCCAGCGGTTATCCAGACGTCATCAAACGGCGCATTGAATTCGGCGGGAGTGCGCCCAGCCTCCTTGCTCGGGCGGAAGATTACCTGCCGCTGGAAGTCGTCCAGCGTGGTGCAGGCGGCCAGCAGGGTACCGGCGACGGCGGCGAGGAGCAGGGTGGTGAGGAGCGAACGACGCGACATGATGGGCCGGATACGCCGAATGCGGCGCGGTGGTTTTTGCGATCTTCTTGGGTTTGCGCCGTCGCGCAAAGTTCCACCCAGCCCGGTCAGGAGCCAGACTTCGCGTCGATCTGGCTTTGCTGGTAGTTCTGGATGCCGACGCGTTCGATCAGTTGCAATTGCGTCTCCAGCCAGTCGATGTGCTCCTCCTCACTTTCGAGGATCTCGCGCAGCAAGTCGCGCGACACGTAGTCCTGTACCTGTTCGCAATAGGCGATGCCGGCGCGCAGGTCGGGGTGCGCAACCATCTCTACTTTGAGATCGCAGGCGAGACACTCCTTGACGTCCTCGCCAATCATCAGCTTGCCGAGGTCCTGCAGGTTGGGCAGGCCGTCGAGAAAGAGGATGCGCTCAATCAGTTTGTCGGCGTGCTTCATCTCGTCGATCGACTCGTGCATCTCGTGGGCGCCGAGCCTGTCGAGCCCCCAGTTTTTGAACATGCGGGCATGCAGAAAGTACTGGTTGATCGCGATCAGTTCGTTGTAGAGCACCTTGTTCAGATGCTTGATGACCTGCGGGTCGCCTTTCATGGGAAGCTCCTGCGTGATGGGCGCTGCCGAGTGGCTGCCCGTTGAAACTGGGGTGAGACGAATCGTAGCTTAGCGAGCCTGCGTACAGCACTCTGAAAAAGCTAGCAGCTTTTCTCTACAAACCGCATCGCAAATGGGCTTTCAGGTCAATTGCACCAAAAGTCGACTACCTTGCAAAATAACCTGCAAGCCCTTATTGAATGGCCATTCTGCGCAAATGCTGTTGCGCACAGAACCCGCCATTGCCCTGGAACGACCTCGTCCTGCGACGGCTCAGGCCGCCATCGGCAAGCGCTCGGCAAGCGCCTCGTCGAGCACCTCGCGCGCGCAGTCGGCGCAGCAGCCGCAGCAGGTCGATACACCGGTGGCGCAGACCAGATCGCTCATGGTGCAGGCGCCGTCGTCCACCGCCTTGCGCAGGGTGCGGTCATTGATGCCGTGGCAGATGCAGACGATCATGATTGCCTCGCCGAAGCGGCTGTCGCTGCAGTGGCAGGGGCGAGGCGGGCGCGCAGGCCGACCCACAGCAGAAATGCCAGTGGTGCCGCCACCATCGACCAGGTCAACATCTGACCCCAGTACCCCTCGGGGCCGTAGGGCTCGCTGACCAGGTGCAGCCATTCGTTGTCGAGGCCGGGCAGGGCGTTTGCCTCCGACAGCTCGTGCACGGCGTAGATCACCAGTTGCAGCGAGAAGATCAGCAGAAAGATCGCCGTCACCTGAAAGAAGCGCGCCAGATTGACACGGCGGCCATAGCGCGCCCACAGCCAGGCAATCGCTGCCGCGCCAGCGACACCGAGCACGGCACCGGTGAGCAGTGCCTCGGAGCCTTTCTCCATCGCCAGCGTGGAGAGCACCAGCGCGGTTTCCATGCCTTCCCGCGTGATCATCAGCAGCACGAAGGCGAACACCGCCCACCATCCCGCACCGCTGTCGCGATTGGCCAGCGCCGCCTCAATGCCGCGGCCGATGTTGACGCGCAGGTGCCGCGCCGCCTTCAGCATGTAAACCGTCATCGAGATCACCAGCACCGCGGCTACAGTGGCAAGGATGCCTTCCCACAGCGGCTTGTTGTCGGCCTGCGTGAAGAAGTAGGAGGCAATGGCCGAGAGCGCGATGGCGCCGCCGGTGCCCCAGTAAACCGCACTGGCCAGCGCATGGCGCTGCGTCTGCTTCAGGTAGGCCAGCGTGATGGCCACGATCAGGAAGGCTTCGATGCCTTCGCGGAGCGTCATGACGAATACGTTGAGCATGATGATGGGTCCGTGGCGGGTGGGGAGATTGCGACGATTGCGATCTAGCGCCCCGAGTTTAGTTACATAAGATATTGCGAACGATTCGCATTTACGTTAAATTTATCACATGAATTCGATTCTTGGCAAATGCAGCGAACCTGAGGTGACCGAAATCAACAAACACGACGATCTCGCTGCGAGCCAGCAGGCCATTGCCGACGCGGCGGAAGCCTTCTCCACGATTGCATCGGGCGCCCCCGGGCCGCAAGCCAGCGGCACCAGAGCCCGGTTGACGCTCAAGCGGCGCGTGGTGGTCGGCAACACGCCTCCGGCAGGGGGCGGCGCTACGGCGCCTGCGCACAGCGACAAGGAGGGAAGCAGCGCCGCCACACCCCTCAAGCGCTTGACCGGGGGCCGCCGCGAGCTGGCCATCGCCCACGCGGGCGAAACGTATGTGCTGCGGGTCACCAAGGCGAACAAGCTAATCCTCACCAAAGCCTGCGCACCGGTGCCGGAGGCCATTGCCTGACCGTACGACCTAATCGCGCCAACCGTTTTCGCCGATCAGCCAAGCCGGACTTGCACTCCCCGGCACTAGCCAGTTGGCAACCCATCGGCCCTACCGCCAGACGGCCTGTCGCTATCTGACAGAGTCGCTGCTACCGCAATCCGTTCGTGGTGAGCTTGTCGAACCATGAACGGCGTCAACATGCGCGCCGACACATCACGGCAGCGGTGGTCGCGGCAAAGCCGTACCTACAGCGCTTCCGCGCACGCTGCTGCGCTAGCCCATGCCCACTGGAAGTTGTAGCCCCCGAGCCAGCCGGTCACATCGACCACTTCCCCTATGAAATGCAGCCCGGGCACCGCTCGTGCCTCCATCGTCTGCTGCGACAGCGCGCGGGTGTCCACGCCACCGAGCGTGACCTCGGCCTTCTTGTAGCCCAGCGTCCCCGACGGCCGCAGCGACCAGCGTTTGAGCATTGCTGCCACGTTGTCCAGTTCGCTCCGAGTCCATTGTGCAACGGCCTTGGCGCCGCCCTCGGGCGCGTGCGCGTGCGCCCAGGCGTCGGCGAGGCGTTGCGGCAGATGCGCGGCCAATGCTTTGGCGAACGCCGGCGCGGCACCCTTGCGGCCGCGCAGCTCGGCGAGCCACGCATCGGCATCGCAGTCGGGCAGCAGGTCAAAGTGCACCATCGCGCCCGGCTTCCAGTAGTTCGAGATCTGCAGCACCGCCGGGCCGGAGAGGCCGCGATGGGTTAGCAGCGCGGCTTCGCGGAAGTGCGCCTTGCTGTCGTCGCAGCGGGCGATGGCGTCAAAGCTCACCCCTGACAGCATGCCGTAGCGCTCCAGTTCCGGTGCATCGAGCGCGAGTGGTACCAGCCCCGGTGTCAGCGGCGTCACCGGGATACCAAACTGCTTTGCTACCTCGTAGCCAAACGCCGTGGCGCCGGTGGCCGGGATCGATAGCCCACCGGTGGCGATCACCAGGCGCGGCGCGTGCAGTTCCCCGCCGGACGTTCCAACGTGGAACGTGGCGTGCACATCGTCACGCACCACACGCTCCACCCGTAGCGGATGCAGCAATCGCACGCCGCCACGCGCACACTCGTCGAGCAGCATGTCGATGATCTGTTGGGAGGCTCCATCGCAGAAGAGCTGGCCCAGCGTTTTCTCGTGAAAGGCGATGCGGTGCTTCGTCACCAGCGCGATGAAATCCTGCGGTGTGAAGCGCGACAGCGCCGAGCGGCAGAAGTGCTGGTTCTGCGACAGATAGTTCGCCGGCCCGGCACCGACATTAGTGAAATTGCAGCGGCCGCCGCCCGAGATGCGGATCTTCTCGCCAATCGTCTCGGCATGGTCAATCAGCGCCACGCTACGCCCGCGCTGGCCCGCGCGCGCGGCGCAGAACAGACCGGCGGCGCCAGCGCCGATGATGATTGCGTCGAAGTGGCGGGGTCGGCTCATGCCGTGAATGTAGCCGGCATACACTGCAGCGCATGAAAACGCTCATTCCGCCGCCAGTCGTTGTCGCAATTTTTGCGGGCGCGATGTGGTTGCTGGCGCGCTACGTCGAGCACGGCCGTTTCAGCTTTTCCGGACAGACTGCGCTGGCGATCGGGTTGCTGGTGGTCGCTTTGGCGCTGATGTTCGCCGCCGTGCTGTCGTTTGCGCGGGCGCGGACGACGGTGAATCCGATGCGCCCGGCGCGTGCCTCAACGCTGGTGACGTCGGGCGTGTTCGCCTGGTCACGTAACCCGATCTATCTCGGCGACCTGTTGCTGCTCGCTGCTTGCGCGCTGTGGTTCGGGCAAATCGCTGGGTTTGCGCTGTTGCCGATGTTCGTGCTTTACCTCAATCGCTTCCAGATCGAGCCCGAGGAGGATGCGCTCACGCGATTGTTTGGCGATGACTACCGGCAGTACCGGGCGAGGGTTCGGCGCTGGCTATGACGTTGCTGTCGGCGGCTCAGTTTGGCGCCGCAGATGATCAACTTTTATAGAAGAACGCCGTTCAATAAGGGATTGATAGTCGATTTATCATGAAGTCGACTTTTGACGGAAACCACCACTGAGCCCAATGCCAATGGAACTTTCGCGAAAAAGTCGTATGTCCGTGGGGCTACAATTTTGATGTGACTACTCCCGCTTCCCCGTCTCCGTCTACCCCATCCACTGCGCCGACCAGCCACCTGCGTTGCATAGGCTACGCCATCCGCACCATCTTTCGCGTGCTGCCGGCGCTGGGCCGTTCCGGCGATCACGCGAACCCACCGCCTGGTCTCGGCATCAAGCACTTCGTAGTGGCTGGCGTGATCTGCGCAGCGCTACTGGTGGGCAGCATCGTCGGTGCCGTTAGCGTGATCCTGGGCATGGTGACCCGCCACTAATGCCGGTCGAATACCTTTCAGCGCTGACCGCTACTGCACGCACGCAGCGGGCCAACCTGCATCTGGGCATCGCGCTCGCCTTTGTCGCCGGTGCGCTGAACGCCGGTGGCTTTCTTGCCATTGGGCAATACACGTCGCATATGACCGGCGTGCTGTCGTCGGCGGCGGACGATCTGGTGCTTGGCAAGGTGCCGCATGCGATCGCGGGCATCCTCTCGCTGTGTGCCTTTCTGGTGGGCGCCATGACCACGGCGCTGATGGTGAATTTCGCGCGGCGCAGTCAGCCCGACTCCGCCGTCACCTACACCGCGCCGCTGCTGCTGGAGGCAGCGTTGTTGCTGCTGTTCGGCCTGGTGGGCGCAACGCTCAAGCTGCACGAGTTCGTCAGTGTGTCACTGACCGCGATCCTGCTTTGCTACGTGATGGGGCTGCAGAATGCGCTGGTGACCAAGATTTCCAGCGCCGAGATTCGCACCACGCACGTCACCGGGCTGGTCACCGATTTCGGCCTTGAACTCGGCCGCCTGATCTACTGGAACCGCACCGGGCAGGCGTTCGCCCCCGCGGTGCGCGCCAACCGCACCCGCATGCGCGTGCATGGCAGCCTGATTCTCGCCTTCGCGCTCGGCGCGCTGATCGGTGCGCTGGGCTTCAAATACGCGGGCTACATCGCCACCGTGCCGCTGGCGATCATGCTGGTGGTGGTGTCGCTGGCGCCGTTCTTCCGCAAGGTACCCAACCCGCGCTAGCCGCAGGTCCAGGCCGCGCGGTCAGGACGACGCGCCCGCGTCAAACACCGCATCCACCGGCACCTGCAGCCCGTTGGCCAGATGATTGGTCTTGGCCGCGAGCGACACGATCGCCAGCAGCTCGGCGTGCTGCGCGTCGGTCATGCCCTTTGCCTTCGCGGCGGCGGTATGCGAATGCACGCAATAGCTGCACGAATTGGCGATCGACACGGCGATGTAGATCAGCTCCTTGGTCAGCGGGTCCAGCGTGGTCGGCGTCGCCATCAGCGCCTTCACCTCGGCCCAGGTGTTCTCCAGCAGTGCCGGGTCAAACGCCAGCGAGCGCCACAGGTTGTTGATGAAGTCCGTCTTGCGGGTCGCACGGATGTCGTCGAAGACGGCCTTCACGCGGGCGTTGGCTTCGGGACTGGCGGGGATTTTGGTGGTGGCCATGCGGTCTTTCGCGGTTCGGGTTACGAGCGGAGGATTTTCTCCATCGCCTTGCCCTTGGCAAGCTCATCGATGAGTTTGTCGAGATATCGGATTTGCTGCATCAGTGGATCCGCAACGTCCTCCACACGCACGCCACAGACGACGCCCTTGATCAGCGCGCGGTTCGGGTGCATGGCGGGCGCTTCGGCGAAGAAGGTTTCGATGTCGCAGCCCGCGTCGAGTTGATGCTGCAACCCGTCTGCGCTGTAGCCCGTCAGCCAGCAAATGATCTGGTCAACCTCGGCACGCGTACGGCCTTTGCGCTCGGCCTTCTGCACATACATCGGGTAGACCTTGGCGAAGCTGGTTTTGAAGATGCGGTGTTCGCTCACGGTGTGCTTCCTTCAATCGGTCAGTTGTTCGGTCCGCAGTGTCTCGCCGTTGAACACGATGAGCAGCGCGGGGTGAGCGGGCAGCAACTGCCGTAACCACAGGGCGAGGCTCGTGTTGTCCACACCATCGCCGCCCAGTTCCGGTCGGATGGTGCCGCTGATGGTGTTGCCTGTTTCGCCGGCTGGCGTGACGATGTCCTGCACCTCATGGCCGCATAGCTGCCCGTCACGAAAGGTGAGACGCAGCGTAGCCTCCCGCTTGCGCACTTCGACTGTCAGCTCGCAGCACAGCGAATTGATCAGCGACATTCCAATGCCCTGCAACTGCACCGGCGCGGCTTCGTTCGATCCGAACGGATAGTCGAAATGGTTGTAGATGAACTTGAGATAGGGCGCACTCGCGACCGTCCGTGCAATCGCATGCCCACGACCGTCGTCGCCGACGCTGAATGAATTGCCGTTCGTCGTGACGCGGATGGTCGTCGCGTGGCCGAGTTGGTGTTCGGTTAGCGAGTAGAGGACTAGGGCGCGGATGATGTGAATGTTGAGCAACTTGAGACTCGGTGTATCACGCCAATCGATACGGGACGATATTGCGGGACCAAGTGGTTAAACGCCAAACGCCATTTCATACCCGTGCAAAGTCTCATTGACGACGACAAAGCCAAGTCGCTGATATAGCTTGCGGGCGGGATTGGCGCGTAGTACGTGAAGCCGCACACTTACCTCGGCTGCGAGGGCGTCAGAGACGACGGAACCGATAATTCGCGATCCAATGCCCCTCCCTTGTAACGCGGGCATGAGCTGAACCTGCGACAGTTCCCAATGTGCCGCGTTGCGGACTACCTTCAGCACGCCTACCGCCTGCTCGCCTTGCTCGATGATCTGCGCGACATCGAACGACTGCATGACTCGTCGCATTGTTTGCTCCGCAGATCGATTCACACCGATTGCCAATTCGTGCGGTCGCATCGTAAGCCTTCGAAGTTCAACGAGAAACGGGATGTCGGCGTAGGTTGCCGCGCGATACGTGAGAGTTGCCATGGGGGGACTGAATGGACGTGGGCTCACTTCGAGGGCGGATGCGTCCCATTTTGCCGTCGCAAGGCTGAGCAGATCGGACCACCCGAGCATTCGCTCAACAAATAATCAGTCCAGCACTGGCTTTTTGCACCGCAACATGCCAAAATGCTAGCTGTCGCTTGAAAAAGCGACTTCGTTCGCTGATTAGTGCTTCGCCCCACAGTGTTCCCGGATCGCCCCGAAAGCGGCTGCTCCGGCGAGACCCCGGCGCCAATTGATGCCGAACCACCCCGATTTCGCGGGTAGTGTTCGCCGGCAGCCCAAAAGTCTCTTGTTCCGATTGTTGGTCGATGCGTTTTTCGTCGTTGATCAACATCGTCCTGAAAGATAGGTCGCCGTTCGCGCTCCATTTTTTGCGCGCGGCGAGAACATATGAGTTTGCATACTGAAAATGCAGCCACCGAGCTGCAATCCCCTGATTTCCTCGCCGACGAGGCCATCGTTGATGCTGGCAGTGAATCCACTGTCGAATCGACTGTGGATTCGAATGGCTTCGCCGCGCTCAACCTCAACGCGTCGCTGCTGAAAGCGGTCGACGCGCTGGGCTACACCGAGCCCACCGCCGTGCAGGCGGAAACCATCCCCGCAGCGCTCGCGGGCGGTGACTGGATGGTGTCGAGCCAGACCGGCAGCGGCAAGACCGCCGCCTTCCTGCTGCCCGCGCTGCAGGTGCTGCTCGAAACACCGCCGATGCCCAAGGGCGAGCAGATCGCCCGCAGCCGCCGTGCGGGCGCCAGCCCGCGTGTGCTGGTGCTCTGCCCCACGCGCGAGCTCGCGCAGCAGGTGGCGCAGGAGGCGATCCGCCTTGTTCGTTTCGTCAAGGGCGTGCGCATCGCCAATGTCGTCGGCGGCACGCCGTTCGGCAAGCAACTGATGGAGCTGCGTGGTGCGTCCCTCGTGGTGGCCACGCCGGGCCGTCTGCTTGACCTCAACCGCAACGGCCAGATCGGCCTTGACTGCGTGCAGACGCTGGTGGTGGATGAAGCCGACCGCATGCTTGACCTTGGTTTCTCCGAGGATCTGGAAGCCATCCACGTCGCCACAGCTCGTCGCGACCGCACGCTGATGTTCAGCGCTACCTTCGCGCCGCGCATCATGGAGCTGGCTTCGCATGTAATGCGCGAGCCGCAGAAGATCGAACTCGCCACCGCGCAAGACACGCACGAGAACATCGAGCAGCGCCTGCACTGGTTTGACGACATGGCGCACAAGAACGCGCTGCTCGAGCACTACCTGCAGGACGAATCGATGGAGCAGGCGGTGGTGTTCACTGCTACGCAGATCGAGACCGATGAGCTGGCCGACGAGCTGCGCGAAGCCGGCTACGCCGCATCCGCGCTGCACGGCGCGATGCCGCAAACCCTGCGCAACCGCCGCATCAAGTCAATGCGCGACGGCACCATCAAGGTGCTGATTGCGACCGACGTTGCTGCGCGCGGTATCGACGTGCCGACCATCACGCACGTCATCAACTATGGCTTGCCGATGAAGCCGGAAGATTACGTGCACCGCATCGGCCGTACCGGTCGTGCTGGTCGCAGCGGCCTGGCCATCACGCTCGCGGGCTTCCGCGACCGTTTCAAGATTCGCAATATTGAACACTTCACCCAGCAGCGCATTGGCGAAGCCGTGGTCGAAGGCCACGAGCCGCGTAGCAAGCCGCCGTCAACGGGCGGCTACGGCGGTGGCTTTGGTGGCGGCCGCGGTGGCTACGGTGGTCGCGGTGGCGATCGTGGCTTCGGAGGTGGTTTTGGTGGCGGTCAAGGTGCGCGCGGTCGCTTCGAGCGTGATGCCTCGGCGGGTGCGGGCAGCTATCGCGGTCGTAGCGCCGGTGGTGCAGGCTTCGGCGGCGAGCGTTCGTTTGACCGCGCGCCGGCGGATCGTCCGCGCCAGGCAGATGATCGCGGCGGTAGCCGCTTCGCTGACGACCGCGCTGATCGCTTTGATCGGAGTGATCGTGCCCCGGCGCGTGACCGTGAATATGCGCCGCGCTTCGATGCGCCGCGTGCTGCCGATGATCGCAGTGGCGCCCGCTTCGAGCGCGATGTTGCCCCCCGTGAAGGCCGTTTGCCGCGCGTCGAAAACGAGCGCTCGGCCCGTTGGGGTGCAGAGCGCGGGGATCGCCCGGAGCGGTCGGAGAGCTTTGGTCGCCCGACCCGCGATGATCGTCCGGGCCGCTTCGAACGCGCTCCGTACGCCGGCCGCGCGGACCACGGCGGGAGCCACGAACGCAGCTTCGGTGGTTTTGAGCGCCGTGAACGCGACAGCGGCTTCAGTGGTGATCGCGGCTTTGGCCGTGGCGACCGCGGGGCGCCTGCGGCGTGGACTGATCGTCCGGCACCGGCGCGCGGTGGATTCAGCAACCAGTTCGATGCGCCGTTCAAGCGTCCGCAAGCCGGCTTTGCCGAGCGCAGCGAACGCGCTCCGCGTGAGGCACGCGGTGGTTTCAGCGCGGAAACTCGCGGGCCGTTCGCCCACGAGAATCGTGCGCAGCGGCGTGGCGACAAACCGGCAGGCCCGGCCTACACCGAGCCAGCTGAGGGCGGCAACCGCGCTGCACGTCGCGCAGCCAAACAGGCGGAATACGCCGCACGCATGGCGGGCGAGCAGGGCGGCGAGTAACCGCCGGTAACTGCACAAAGCGCAGCGCCGAAACTGGCGCTGCGGGCAAACTGCGTTGGCGAGACAATGGCGGTTTCAGACATCGTCTCGCTAGCCATGTTGGTCCACACCTCAATGTTCGTCACCCGGCGCGTCCTGCGGCCCATTGTTGCGGCGTCGCTGCTGATGCTGTGCGCTTTGGCATCGGCGCAGTCATTTCCCTCGAAGCCGCTGAAGATTGTTGTGCCGAATGCACCAGGCGGTGCGGCCGACATCACTGCTCGCACGGTCGGGCAGAAGCTTGCCGAAGCGCTGGGGCAACCAGTCGTCATTGAAAACAAGCCCAGTGCCGGCGGCGTGATCGCCGGCGAGCAGGTGGCCAAGGCGGACGCCGATGGCTACACCTTGCTGCTGATCTCCAGTGGCACAGCCGTCAGCGCAGCGCTATTCAAATCGTTGCCGTTCGACACCCGCAGGGATTTCGCGCCGGTATCCAAACTGGCCGCCTTCGATCTGGCTATCGCAGTTGCCGAGGGCGGGCGTTTCAAGACTTTCGCCGAGCTGCTGGCCTACGCCAAAGCCAATCCTGGCAAGCTCAACATTGGTACGCCGCAGGTCGGCACCACGCAGAACCTCGCCGCCGAGCTGTTCAGAAGCGCGGCCGGGATCGATGCGCAGGTGGTGCCGTTCAACGGTACGCCGCCGGTGATTTCAGCGCTGCGTGGCGGCAGCATCGACGCGATGGTGGACATACTCGGCCCGTTGATGCCGCAGATTGCGTCGAAGGCGCTACGACCGCTGGCGCTGCTGGGCGACCACCGCGCACTGCAACTGCCGGAGGTGCCCATTGCCCGTGAGGCAGGTGGCTCACTCGCCGGTTTCAGCGCAGCATCGTGGAATGGTCTTGCCGTGCCTTCGAAGACGCCGAAAGACGTGATCGCCCGGCTCAACCGCGAGCTGGTGCGCATTCTTGCTTTGCCGGACGTCAAACAGCGCCTGTCCGAGCTGACGCTGGTGGCACAAAGCAGCACGCCGGAGCAGCAGGCGGAACTGCTGGAGCGGGACATCAAACGCTGGGCAGACGTCATTGAACGCGCGAAAATCCCGAAGCAGTAGCGCGACCGCGCGTTGACGCGTGCGCCAAGCGACCCTCACAACAGCGGTACGGAGGCAGTGATGGCCAATCTCGATGTCGGTGTGATCGGCTACGGCGAAGTCGGCAAGATTTTCTCCAACGCACTGCGTGCCAAGGGCGTCGCGTGGGTGGGTGCCTGGGACATCAAATTTGCCGATGCGCTGATGGGCGGCGCGCAGCGGCTGCACGCACAAGCCCACGGTGTGGTCGCCTGCGAGTCGGCACGCCACCTGTGCAGCAAGGCGAACCTGATCATCTCGGCCGTCACCGCGTCGAACACGCTGGAAGTGGCGCAGGAGGCGGCAAGGCTCATGCAGCGCGGCGCCACTTTTCTTGATCTCAATTCAGCGTCGCCCGGCACCAAGAAGCAGGCAGCCATCGCCATCGAAGAAGCCGGCGGGCACTACGTCGAGGCGGGCGTAATGACTTCGGTGCCGCCCTACGGCATCGCAGTGCCCATGTTGCTGGGCGGCAAGCAGGCGTTGCGGCTGGCTGACCGGCTGCGTCCGCTGGGTTTCAACCTGACACCAGTGTCACCCAAGATCGGACTGGCGTCAGCGACCAAAATGTCGCGCAGCATCATGATCAAGGGGCTGGAAGCGCTCGTGATCGAGAGTTTCACCACGGCGCGCCGCTACGGCGTGGAGGCAGCGATGCTCGACACGCTGCGCGAGACCTTCCCAGGCATCGACTGGGAAAAGCAGGGTGCCTACTTCTTCAGCCGCGTGGTGCAGCATGGCAAACGCCGGGCTGAGGAAATGCTTGAGGCAGCGAACACGGTGAAGGAAGCGGGCCTTGCGCCCACGATGACGGCGCCGATTGCCGAGAAGCACGACTGGATCGCAAGCCTCGCCCGCGAAGGCGTATTCGACGGCGTTGGCAAGGACTCGCCGTGGCAGGACTACGCGGATCGTTTGCTGAAGCTCAAACCTGCTGCGTCATAGCCCCGCGGGCAGTCACCTGGCCGGCTACGGTGCCAGCCCCGCGCTGCAGATGTTGTTCAGGTGATTGCGTATTTGTGCCCACGACATTCTCGTCGCACCCGGACCGGTCGCACCAGCGACCAGATTGTCGGACCGGACGCCGGACATGACGCGAACGATGATCAGGCCATCTGTCGAGCTGAGCGACTTCTGATCGCCATCGACATCCAGCGCATCAAGATTGATGCGGGCAAGAATCTGGGCGGGGTCGGTGTACTGCGCGCCCGTGCCCAGCGCGCCGTCGACCAGTGGCTGACCACGCAGACCGTTCAGGGCACGGGTGATGAGCAGCCCGTCAAAGGCTGGTTCGACCACACCGTTGCCGTCGATATCCAGCATGCACTGCGGGATGAATCGCTCGCCTTGCCAGAACCCGGCGAAAACGCGGTAGCCGCCTGCAGCACCGGGACCAGTGGTTGCTGCTTCCCCAACAGTCGCGACGATGCGGTAGCTGCCCGCAGCCATCGGTGCCGACCCGGAGAGGGCAACGTCACTGACGATTGCGTAGGGGCCGCCGGACATGAGCGGCGCCGCCTGCGACATCGGCGGGTTAGCCGCACAAACGCAGGCAAGGGCAACGATCGCCGCGTTTCGGCATCGTCTGCCAATCTTGCCGCGCCACCGGGCAGAGGTCTCCATCTTCAAAACACCATCAGCGTGAAAGTCGCGCTGGTGGTGTTGTTGGTGCCGTCGCTGATGAAGGTGAACACATCCACCTGCGTCGAAGAAAAGCGCCGATAGTTGGCCCCGATCTTGTATCCGCCAGAGGCGAAGCTGCCAGCAGAGTTGAACTCGGCAGCAACCGAATACAGTCGGTTGGTCACATCAAACGGCAATGTCACCCGAATCCACCCGGACGCGACCGACGTAATGCTGATGCCGCAGTTGGTGTTGGGACTGGACGCCCCACTCACGCCGTTGTAACACTTGTTGATGTAGGCACCCGATGGTCCGTTGCCAACCACTTCGACGGCCGCCTTGATGATGCCGCCAAACGATGCGGTTTGCGTTGCCGTGCCATCAACGTAAAGGGCGCGGGCACCTTGGCTGTTGAGTGCCCGGGCGTAGACACCAAAGCCATCCGCGCTGCTGCTCACGCCAAACACACCGACTGCGTTCGTCACGTTGGCCTCACCAATGACACCGATGCCGCCGCTGCCGAGGCCCTTGCCATAGACGCCCGCTGCGGCTGTGGTGGCGGTGGCCGAGCTTTGGCCGAACACACCGGAGCCAGTGACGCTGACGCCCGAGACGCCGGCGCCGGTGCCGGCACCAGAGCCATATACGCCGGGTCCGGTGCCGCTGGTGTTGTAGCCGACCACACCGCCGGAGCTGGCCCCACCTGACTCACCGCGCACGCCTTCGAACGAGCTGCTGGTGCCCCAAACGCCAACCGAAGAGCTGCTGTTGCCACGCACCCCGGCGCCGCTGGTGCTGGTGCCCATGACGCCCGTCCCAACCGCGCTCTGGCCGCGCACGGCTTCGCCCTCACTGGCGCCGTAGACGCCGTAACCGGCCCCGGACACGTTGTAACCAACGACACCGCCACTGGCGGTGCCGGCCGTTTCGCCACGCACGCCCTCAAAACTGTTGCTGGCACCGCGAACACCAACGCCGCTCGTGCTGATGCCCTGCACGCCGGTTGCGCTGCCGCCATCCGCGTAAACCGCAGTGGTGCCGCCACCGACGACATGCAGTCGGCCCGACAGTGGATTGGCCGTGCCGACGCCGACGTACCCGTTCGGCGCCGCCGCCACGTAACGGCTGGCAGGCACGCCGCCGAGCTGTTGCGCGTTAAGCGTTTGCACCGCGTAGGGTGACGAGGTGATGGGATGACGGGGCGCGAGAAGCACGAAGGTGCTCGCCGAGTTGCCCGGCCGTACACCGATTTCGAGGTATCGCGCGGAGCCGTCGAAGACGTTGGCCCCGAAGTCGAGCGCCACTGTGAAGATGCCGGAATCCACGGCAACAGCGGGCAACAGGATGGCAGTCCCCTGCTGAAGGCCAGTGCCGACTGCGCCGGTGTCGTACAGGCGGAACTGCAAGTCGTAGTTGCCGGTTGCAGGCACACCCGCATCGGTCAACTTGCCCTGATACGAGAACGCTGTCGGTTGCGCCAGCGCAAGCGGCGACAACAGCAACGCAGCCATTGCAGTAACGCGGCGCAACCACGCGCCCCCGCGTCGCGCCCCTCTGTCTGAGATCGCCTCACATCGCATGTAATCCATTTGCTTTATCGCCCGCATTTGTCATGACGCGACAGACGACATCCATCGCAGAATTGTGCCAGCGGAATGCAGCAAGTGCGAGCGCTGCGTCACGCGGCAAATCGGTTTGTGTTTGTTCGCGACACCGGGCGAAAGCTCGTGCCGTGAACACAAAACTCCGGATCACCCCAGGCGAATGTGCATGAGCCGAGACGCCGCTGAAGGCTCCAGCCCGTCCTTACGCCCGGCGCAGTAACGCCACTTCTGTTCCTGCCCGGTGAGATCTTCAACAATGGAGTAACCCATGGAGAGGAGTTCGCGCTTCAGGTGTGCAGGATCGATGCTGCCGATCATCGGCTCACCTTGGCGCGCAGTCATGCGTCGCAAGCGTTCGACACTGCGACGCAGGTGCTGCGGCAACATTTCGTCGGGTAAGGAGTAGTCGAATACGATCTCGCTGCCGTGCGCCGCCAGAATGGCTATCGCTGCGAACGTTGCAAATGTCGCCTCGTTGCGCAGGTAGTGCGTAGTGCCAAGCCAGGAAAAAAACGCCGGCAAATGTGCGCGGTAGTTGCTGCGGCGTAATGCCCTGGCAATGTCTTCAATCTCGAAGTCAACCGGGACAAATTCCAGATTGGACGGCTTCGGAAAGTTGCGCGCGCGGAGTTGCTCGGACTTTGCGCGCTGCGTGTTAGGGTGATCGACCTCAAAGATCTGCAGAGATTGCTCCAAGTCGCGGCGTCTCAGCGCAAATGAATCGAGCCCGGCACCAACGATCACGTACTGCGTTACGCCACGCTGTATGGCCTCATCTAGACGATCCTCTGCGTAACGACTGCGCACGACGATCTGCGCTGTGATCGGCGAAAGTCGCCCAAGTAGACGGCCAAGCACCAAATGATGTAGCAATCGATTGCTGACGACGCGACGCCAGCCGATGCTAGTCAATTCCAGTGCAAATGGATCAACAAATACCGCAGGACGAGCGTAATGGCTGTGGCTGGCGCGCAAGGCAGCGGCCACTTCGGCGGTGCGGCTTCGTTCGATAGGTTTCATGGTCCTTGCTCGTCCGATATTAGTCGCCGACAAAACACGATAGCCGGCACTTGTCCTTGGGTTGTCTAACTTTCGGCTATCAGATAGTGCCTGCTTCAGGGCAGATCGCGACAGGCGACCGCGCGTGAATGAAGCGGCAGATAGCTACTACTGACCGGGAGCTGGCGACTGAAAAACCAGTCCGACCCGTTGCTGCAGAAATGCCTCCGCGTACGGCGGTTTTGTCTTTCCACTCGTCCGCTGACTCCGTCAATTTCTACACTCACGAAGTGTCCGTGAGGTCGGGGTTGGTCCAATCGTGAGGCGCTCGCCACAACTGTGATTCTGACGAGTTTGCCATGATCGGCAATATCTCTTTATTGCGATGGATCACATGGCTCCACAGTTGCGTTTCCGCTGTAGGTACTACACGCACGGAGGCAGAACTGACCTGAACCCGCTGCGGCGCCGCCAGCGTGCGCTGCCACAGATCTGCAGGCAAGTGTGGGTCCAGTTTGTACGCATGGAACCAGCGGTCGCACTGCCTGCATGCGCCGCAACGCGTTGGTGGCTCGCCCGTATTCAATCGAACGAACGTCGGGCATCGATCAAACTGAACGCACCGCTCAAAGGCAGCACCCTGACTGAATCGAACCCGGCAACTTGCAGGAGTGAAGTGAGTTCCGCCACGGTTCTCTCGCGTCCACCAAGGCCAACCAGCATATTGAGATCGGAGCGCGCCACCGCCTGGTGCTGCGGCACGGGTTGCATCTGATCAGGCAACAGTCGCTCTATGATCAGCAAGCGCGAGCGGCTGGACATCGCGCGACCAATCGTCGCGAGGATGCGACCGCAGTGCGCGTCGTCCCAGTTATGGAGAACTGCCTTCAGCAGATATGCGTCCGCGTGAGCCGTGATGCTGGTAAAGAAGTCCCCCTCCTGCACAACGACACGGTTCTCGAGACCGGCCTCGACCATGCGTTGTCGTGCGCCCGGCAGGGCATGCGCAAGTTCGATCAGTTGCCCTGTCGCCTCGGGCAAGGCGCGTAACACCGCAGCCAGCAAATCGCCATGCCCGCCGCCGACATCGACAATATGTCGCACACCCGCAAAGTCGTAGGCAGCAACCAGCGAGCCGGCCACGATACGAGTGATGTCCCGCATCGCCAGATTGAAGACCCGAGCCGCCTCGGGATCAGCAAGCAGGTGGCCGTAGCCACCGCTGCCACCAGCGCGGACACGGGCACTCACCCCGGTCTTGACGCTTTCCGCGAGCTCGCCCCAGAGTGGCCAGCAGAATCGGCCAAACCATTGTGCCTGCCCGGCCAGACTGTCTGGCGTGCCGGTTCGCAGCCGCTTGCCGCTTGCCGTGAGCGCGTAGGTCCCATGCTCGTCCACGTGCACAACATTCAGACTCGTCAATGCTCGCAACAATCGCGAAACACCATCAAGGTTGCACTGCGCTGCGGTTGCGAGGGCCCTCGCGCTCGTCGCACCGGCCGCGAGATGGTCGGGCAACTTCAGCGTGACCGCCGCGCAGATCGCCTGTGATTCCCACCCGGCGTAGATCATCGCCAGGATCGCATCGGTATCGTCGTCAACGGGTAGGACGGCGATGCTCATGTTTACTCCGGAACCAGAGCGCTCTCGCGGGCAAACTTTGCCCAGATGCGTTCGCTCTCGCGAATCAGTTCGATGGTTTGCGCCGGCGTGAGCACGTCAACAGGAATGAGCAGCCGCTCGTACTCGGCTCGCACATCCGCCTCCGTGGCGGCACGGCGTATTGCATCAGACAACCGGGCGGCAACGTCAGGCGCAAGTTTGGCGGGTGCCATCACCAGGTGATAGGGGCGCCAGTTGATGCCCTGCACCCCAACTTCACGCAAGGTGGGCGTCTCGGCCAGCGCCCCAATGCGCTTCTCGGTACTGCACGCAAGCAACTTCAATTTGCCGCTTCTTGAGTGCTGTGTGCCGATACCCGGAGGCACGAACGCAGCCTGCACACGTCCCTCGAGCAGGTCGGGCATCAAATTGGCGCTGCCGCGGTAGGGAATACGAGTCATGGTGATGGCCGTGGCGTTCATCATCTGTGCCATGACAAGGTATTCAAGAGGCGAACTGGCGCCATAGCTCAGTTTGTCCGGATTGGCACGAGCATGGGCGATGAATTCCTGCGCAGTTTTGACCGGCAACCCCGGCGTCACGAACAGGCAAAGCTGATTGCCCCCTACAGCACCGAGTGCTGTGAACTCTGTCATGGATGCGAACGGCGGCGTTTTTAACAACACCGGAAGCCCGGTCGTTGAGCTGGGCGCGAATAGAAGTGTGTTTCCGTCCGGAGCAGCGGACGCAAGCGCCTGCACCCCGATCGCGCCCGACGCGCCGGATTTGTTCTCAACAATCACTTCCTGCCCGAGTGTTTTCGTCAGTGCCTTCGCCAGCAGACGGGCGGCCTGGTCGGACGGACCGCCCGGCGCCAGCGGCACAATCAGACGAACCACTGCGGTTGATGTTTCCGCGCCAACGGGAAAGGCGGCGAGCAACAGGCTGACCAAACCCGTTGCCAGCAACTTTGCACGACTGGATGTCATTGGTATTCCTCTAGTTAACGACAGAGGTAGTTTAGGATTCACGGATGTGCGCGGGAACGTCTGATTCCCACCATGCTCCCTCAACCAAAAGTTGAGGCTCAACGGCCGCGAAACCAGTCGAATGCTCATGGACAAGTTACGTGCGTTGCAGTACTTCATTGCAGCCGCCGAGAGTGGCAGCCTGTCTTCGGCGGCTCGTAACCTCGGGGTCAGCCATGCTGCGGTTGCGAAGTCGATCGCAACCCTTGAGCGTGAGCTGGGGGTGGCGCTTTTTGATCGCGGCGCTCGCGGCCTGCACCTCACCGCCGACGGCGAGACGTACCTGCTGGCCTGCCGACCGGCCGTGGAGCAGATTGCCACGGCCAGCGAAGCAGTCGGTTCGGCGAGAGACAGGCCACGCGGCACAGTGGTCGTCGGCAGCTCTACACAGGTAGCGCGCCACTGTCTGGTGCCAGTTCTCGCCGAGTTTCACGCTCGCTACCCAGACATAGAAGTTGATCTTCGCGATGTCTGCCGCCTGAACGAACCGGGTGCACTTGGCGTCGAGGTGTTCCTGCTCATGGGCTGGCAGCCACCGCACGACCTTGCTTCGCGACGGCTGTCGATCGCCCGCAGCGTCGTCTGCGCCACGCCATCCTACTGGGCCCGGTACGGAATGCCAACGCGCCCCGCCGAACTCAAATACCACATTTGCTTCCCATTTCGCAATCCGGACGACGTGCTGCTTGATCATTGGCGATTCCGGCGCGGCGAGGAGGAGGAGGCCGTGACGGTGCGAAGCTGGCTGGCCGGCGACGACCGCGAAGCCCTGCTCGATGTCGTGCTGGCTGGCGGCGGCGTGATGCGTCTAGCCGACTTGACCATACTCGATCACCTGCGAACTGGGCGCCTGTTGCCGGCCCTCAGCGATTGGCAACTCCTCGACAACCCGCCGATCACGCTACTGTACCGACAAAATCACCGCCGAATTCCTCGGCTTCGCGCTTTTGTCGAATTCGTAGTTACGCATTTCGAGAATCTTCAACGGGAGGCCGACGGCGGAACTACGCTTCCGCGCCTTGATGGCTTGCCGCGTTGGCACCGGCGCTCGTCGGTTCGGGCATCCACGATGTTCAAACCTTTGAGCTGACGCAGGGGCGGGAATGAACCGGATGCCGTCGCAGGTCCGCAGCGGAACCCGTGCTACCGCATCGCACTCGTGCTGCCGACCCACACCTGTACCGTTCGCCGTCCGATCCCGGCAGGCAGCAATTCCTGCTTCCGCTCCCGCAGCGCACGGAGGAAGGCGCGCACTGGTTCCGTCCAGCGAACTGTAGTTCGTGCAGTGCTGCCTTATTTTGCGACAGAAAAACGCGCCTGTCGCCCTGATTCGTCGCTGCCTATGCTGGCAGTAGCTCGCTATTGCTGTGCCGTGCGTCTGGAATCAGGACGAAATCTGTCATTTTGCAAGTCGCAAACTACGCGCCACATTACACGAGTGCCCCGTCCAGACTAGTGCCCGGTCCCGACGAGGAACAGGCAAATGGCGGGGAACGCCAGCAGCAGGCCGATCCGGATGAAGTCGGAGGCGAGGAACGGCATGACGCCCTTGAAGGTTTCCGACAACGGCACATCTTTCGCCAGCCGATTGATGATGTAGACGTTCATGCCTACGGGTGGATGCACCAGGCCGATCTCGACCACCATCAGCGCCAGGATGCCGAACCAGACGCTCTTGTCGGTGGCGCCCATGCCGTGGAACTCAAGCCCCATCACGATCGGGTAGAAGATCGGGATGGTGAGCAGGATCATCGCCAGCGAATCCATCACGCAGCCGAGCAGCACGTAGATCAGCAGGATCACAATCATCACCAGCATCGGCGACAGATTGCTTGCCTTCACCCAAGTGGCCAACTCCACCGGCATCTGTGACAGCGCCAGCGCGGTGTTGAGCATGTCGGCACCGAGCAGCACCAGGAAGATCATCGCGGTGGCATTGGCGGTGCCCAGCGCGCTGTCGATGACACCCTTCATGCGCATGCCACCGGTGACGATGGCGAGAATGCCGCACGCTGCGGCACCGATTGCAGCCGCTTCGGTCGGGTTTGCCCAGCCACCGTAGATACCGATGATGACCACCACAAACACGCCAATGACCGGCAACACCTGCAGCAGCGCACGCATGCGCTCAGGCCACGGCACGCGCGGGCCAGCTGGGCCGGCGGCCGGGTTGAGCGTGACCATGATGCGCACCACGATCATGTAGCCAATCATCGCGATGATGCCCGGCACCACGGCCGCCATGAAGAGCTTGCCGATCGACTCCTGGGTCAGGATGGCATAAATCACCAGCGGTACCGACGGCGGGATCATGATGCCCAGCGTGCCGCCAGCAGCGAGCGCGCCGGTTGAGAGCGCGCCCGAGTAGCCAAAGCGGCGCAGCTCGGGCAACGTGACCTGACCCATGGTGGCCGCAGTGGCCAGCGAGGAGCCGCAAATTGCGCCAAACCCGGCGCACGCGCCAATTGCCGCCATCGCAATGCCACCGCGCAGATGACCCATGAATGCCGCAACAAAACGGAATAGCGCCGCGCTCAGTCCGCCGTGGGTGGCAAATTGCCCCATCAGCAAGAAGAGCGGGATGACCACCAGGTCGTAGTTCGACAGGCGGGCGTAGCCCACCTGCTTGAGAATGTTCAGGAGTGGCGTGAACTCCCATCCGGTGAGCGCGAGATAGCCGCCCGCACCGGTGACGAACATCGCGATGCCAATCGGCACGCGAATGACCAGCATCACCATCAAAATGGCGAAGATGAGACTGCCGACAGCGATACCGCTCATGGCTTCACCTCTGTCGCTGGGGCGTTGCGCAGGCTCCAGCAGTGCGCCATCATGTAAATGCCTACCACGCCCAGCAGCGCAAAACCCGGCACCATCAGCGCTTGCGAGATCCATTGCGGAATGCCGAGGATCATGCTGGTTTCGCCTGACTCCATGACGGTAATGGCGCCGGCTGCGGTGCGCCAGGCGAGCAGCAGGCCAACCAGCCCCACCAGCAGCGAGCCGAACGCGTCCAGCGTCTGCACGATGCGCGGCGGCATTTTGGCGGTGAAGAAGTCCACTTTCACATCGCCCCGTTTCATGTGGCAATAGGCGAAGAAGAGGGCAGAGGCGAATGCCGCAGTCATCTGCAGTATTTCGACATCGCCAGGCACCGGCGCTGACGCCAGCTTGCGGCCCACGATGGAAACAATACTCATCACTACGAGGGCGACGAAGATCACGCCACCCAGAATGGCGGCCCAGCGCGAAATGGTCAGCAGCATGCGGCCAATGGGGCCGAATTCGGACGCGCCCATCGCTGCATCTGCCGCCGCATCAACGGCAATCGGCTCTTGCATGTCAGTTTTTCCGTGAGGGATTGAAGGCAGGTGCCTGCCGGCACCCACCTGAGGGAGCGACTTGACTTACTTGGTCGCCGAATGTTTGGCGATCAGGGCGCGGGCACCGTCAAGCAATTGCTTGCCATTGACGCCCTTGGCCGTGACCTCTGCCACCCAGGCGTCGATCAGCGGTTGACCAGCTTTCTTCCAGTTTTCCAGCTCGGTTTTCGGGATCACGTTGAAGGTGTTTTTCGAGGCGAGCTTCTTGCCCTCACCATCGGCCTCGAGGAAGATCTTGCCGATCTGGCCTGAGAACGCCTGACCGCTGTTGGCGTCGATGACCTTCTTCAGGTCTGCAGGCAGAGAGTCGTACTTCTTCTGGTTCATCGCAAAGATGAAGGTCGATGTGTAGAACGCCGGCTCGCTCGGATCGGTCTCGGAGTGAAATTTCACCAGCTCCTGAATCTTCACCGACGGCACCACTTCATAGGGCACCACGGCGCCGTCGATCACGCCCTTGGCGAGCGCTTCGCCGACTTGCGGCACCGGCATTGCGACTGGCGTGGCGCCCAGCGCAGCGAGGAACTTGTTGGTCTGGCGAGTCGGTGCGCGCAGCTTCAGGCCTTTCAGGTCCGCCATGGTGCGTACCGGCTGTTTGACCATATGGAACACGCCGTCGCCGTGCACGTGAAAGGCGATCGGATGCACATCCTTGAACTCGGTTTTGTCGTACTGCTGCACGTAGTCCCAGACCGCCTTGCTGGTTGCCTCGGGGTTCTGCATCATGAACGGCAGCTCGAAAACTTCAATCAACGGGAAGCGGCCGGCGGTGTAGCCAGGGAGGGTCCACACCACATCGACGGTGCCGTCGCGCACCTGGTCAATCAGTTGTGGTGGCGTGCCGCCCAGTTGCATCGACGGGTACACCTGACACTTGATGCGGTTGTTCGATTCCTTGTTGACCTTGTCGCACCACGGCTGGATGAACTTGGCGTTGGCGTAGGAGCCGGCGGGCAGGAAGTGATGCACCTTGAGGGTGACTTCCTGAGCGCAGGCGAATGTCGTAAGGGCACACGCGGCAACCCCAAGACTGAGTGAGCGGAACGAAATGGCCATAAAACCTCCTTGAAACAATTAGGGCAAAGTCAATTTGCCATGCCCCAGACACGAAACGAATTTTCTTCCAGCGGGCAATGCTGGACGAGATACGGACAAAGGTAGCGTGATAACCAAAGGTTATCATTCGGCTTTCTTTGGTCACTGATAACCGATGAAACTCAACGCGCTGCAGGCGCTTGTCGCCGCGATCGAGGAGGGTAGTTTTCGCGGCGCCGCGCGCCGTCTCGGCGTGTCGCAACCAGCGCTGACCAAGACACTGCGGGAGCTTGAACTCGAACTGTCTACCACTCTGGTCGAGCGCTCTACGCGCGGCGTGGGCCCGACGTTGCAGGGCAAGGTGCTGTATGAGCGCGCGCTCAACGTGCAGCGCGAGCTGGCAGCAGCAACAGATGCCATCAACCAGATGGGCGGCAACATGGTGGGCACGCTGTCTGTTGGCGCCGTGCCGCTGGCGGTGATGCTGCTGGTACCGGAGGCGGCGCGAACGTTCGGTCGTGACTTCCCCGGCGTCAAGCTGCGCATTGTTGAAGAACTCTATCTGGCGCACTTGCCACGTTTGCGGCGGCGGGAGGTAGACATCGCCATTGGCGGCGTACCGGACGACCTGGCGAGTGGTGAGTACAGCGTTGAGCCGCTGATGGAAACGCGCATGATTCCCGTACTGCGACGCGGGCACCCACTGGCGAATGCCAGTTCCCTGGCCGACCTTGGCCGCTCAGGATGGATCTATACCGGGGTGACGAGCGATACGGGCTATGCAACCGCCCTGTTTGCACTGCATCAATTGCCGGCGCCGGCGGCTGCCGCGTCGGTGACTTCAACCCTTGCGTTGTTGGCCATGCTGGCCAACAGCGATCACATCGGCTTGCTGCCAGAGCAACTACTTGCGCACCCGCTGGCTGCGCAGTTTGTCGTGGCGCCACCGATTGCCGAAGCGGGCTTGCCGCTGCAGATCGGCGCGATTGCCCGTCACGAATCGCTGGTGCTGCCGTCTGTGCGGCACTTCATGGCTCACTTGCATCGGGCGGCTTACCGCTTGAAGCGGGAGCCCTAACCCGTGACCATCACTGCCTGCGCAGGCTGTCGCGCAACAGATTCTCGAGAATGCGGCTTGCTTCCTGCTGCGTCCGTGTGCTGGCACGTTGCGAACTGGTCGCCAGCGAAAGGCGAGTCATCAGCGGCGGGTGGGTGATCTGGCGCACTTCGTAGGCACCAGGCCGATTGGCGCTGGCCACCGCTGGTGACGACAGCAGGGCGTGCCCGGCGCCATCAGCTACCAGATCAAGGATGGCAGGTACGCCATCAATCTCGAGTGCGATGTTGGGCCGAGCGCCGATCGCAGCCAGCGCGGATTCGACGTGCATGCGGATTGCGTTGGGGCGACTCGGGATGACCAGCGGAAATTCAGGCAACCGCGCCAGTGGCAATGGGTCAGGCGGCGCCCGCCGTTCACTTCCATGCGGACGGGCGGAGACGAGGAAAAGCTCTTCGTCGCCCACGTTGCGCAATTCGATTTCGGGTACCGGTTGCGCGTTGTAAAGCGCGACGACATCGAGGCGTCCGGCGCTGAGGCCGTCAAGCAGCGCCGCAGATAGCCCTTCGCTGATGGAGAAGGTTGCGTCAGGCATCTGTGCGCGTAGCGCCCGCGTCAGCGGCACCGCCAGCGCACGCGCGACTGACGTTGGTAACCCGATCGCCACCCGTCCAGCCAGGCTGCCACGGATGCCGGCCATGTCCTCGCGGGCACGCTGCGCCTGATGCAGCAGGCCACGAGCGTGTTCCAGCATGCGGTTGCCGGCCTCCGTCGGAATGGCGCCGCGACCGTTGCGCGTCAAGAGCGTATGCCGCAATTCAACCTCAAGCAGACGCACCTGCCGGCTGAGCGCCGGTTGTGCAATACCAAGTGCTGCTGCCGCTCGCGAGAAGCTACCGAGATCGGCGACGCGAACAAAGTATTCAAGTTGCTTGAGGTCCAACGTACTCGTCCTCGTGTAGTCGCGAGCTTGCGCATGCCGTTGTGTGGAGCCGATTACATACGGGCAAACTTCTATGCTATGCCAATTTGCTATATCTGATAGCTTCATTTCGCATTCAGTTTTGAACTGGTCTGGCGGGAAAATGGCGTCATGAATCGTGCAGACACGTCCCAAATCACGCCGTTGCGCGGTATTTCGTCGATGGCGACGAGGCAGTTGCTGTCTGAAATGGCGGCTGGCCGGGCGTCCACGGGCCGCACGCCGCTCACGCTGGAATCCGTTGGCGGTGTCGATGCCGCGCGCCGGGTGCGCGAAGGCGAGGCGTTCGACCTGGTGTTTCTGGCGTCTGACGCCATCGCCAAGCTCGCCGCGAGCGGTCATGTGCTTCCGGCGAGTCAGGTGAATCTGGTGCGCTCCCAAGTCGCGGTGGCAGTCAAGGCCGGCGCGACGGCGCCCGATATTTCGACTGAAGCAGGCGTGCGTCAGGCTGTTCTGCAGGCGGCGACCATTGGCTACTCCACCGGTCCGAGCGGCACATCACTGCTGGCGCTGTTCGAGCGCTGGGGAATCCTCCGCGATGTACAGCCGAAACTTCGGCAAGCCCCGGCTGGCGTCCCGGTCGCGGCAATCGTTGCCAGCGGAGACGCGGCGCTCGGTTTTCAACAGCGCAGCGAAATGGTAGACGCCTCCGGTATTCAGGTGATTGGGGACTTGCCGGCAGAAATCGCCATCGAGACCATTTTTTCCGGGGCTGTGTGTGCGGTGTCACTTCGCGCAAATGAAGCGCGCGCCGTACTCGCCGATTTTGCGTCAGCCGATCGGGACGAAGTGAAACGCCGCAACGGCATGGCGCCATTCTGAAGCGGCGACCCAACAAGCAACGACAGCAAACAGGTAACCCATCATGATCATCGATTGCCATGGCCACTATACGACGGCCCCGAAGGCGCTGGAAGACTGGCGCAACCGCCAGATTGCCGGCATCAAAAGCCCGTCGGAAATGCCCAAAGTCAGTGAGCTGAAAATCAGCGACGACGAGCTGCGCGAGACGATTGAGGCGAACCAGCTGAAGCTGATGCGCGAGCGCGGCTCCGACCTCACCATCTTCTCGCCGCGCGCGAGTTTCATGGCGCATCACATCGGCGATTTCAATGTGTCATCGACTTGGGCTGCGATCTGCAACGAGCTTTGCTATCGCGTGAGCCAGCTGTTCCCGGACAACTTTGTGCCTGCAGCGATGTTGCCGCAGTCGCCGGGCGTTGATCCAAAAACCTGCATTCCGGAGCTTGAGCGCTGCGTCAAGGAATACGGCAACGTTGGCATCAACTTGAACCCTGATCCCTCGGGCGGACACTGGACCTCACCGCCGCTGACGGACAGGCACTGGTACCCGATCTACGAAAAGATGGTCGAGTACGACATTCCGGCGATGATTCACGTGAGCACCAGTTGTAACGCCTGCTTTCACACCACCGGCGCACACTATCTGAATGCCGACACCACCGCGTTCATGCAATGTCTCGAAGGCAATTTGTTCAAGGACTTCCCGACGCTGAAGTTTCTGATTCCGCATGGCGGTGGCGCAGCGCCTTACCACTGGGGTCGCTTTCGTGGGCTCGCGGACATGATGAAGAAGCCCTCGCTGGACGAGCATCTGCTGAACAACATCTACTTCGACACCTGCGTCTACCACCAGC
>ENA-UOYA01000373-UOYA01000373.1-activated-sludge-metagenome-genome-assembly--contig:-NODE-373-length-61298-cov-7.485802_pt1 | contig 61298 bp, 58 predicted proteins | sample MGYA00238163_ERZ764804 | MGnify/ENA primary metagenome ERZ764804 (study PRJEB28919, sample SAMN05720223) | activated sludge metagenome | isolation source: Anaerobic digester | place: Hong Kong...
TGCATTGCCCTTCGAAATCGTCTCGGTGATTCTGCTGGTTGCTGCGATTGGTGCGGTGGTGCTTTCACGGCATGATTCAAAACCTGGAGGTAATTAATGTATCCTCTCATATTTCCTCTAGCCCTGGCAGGCATTCTCTTCTGTATTGGTGTGGTTGGCTTTCTGATTCGCAAGAACGCCATTATCGTCTTTATGTCGCTTGAGTTGATGTTCAATGCTGCAAACCTGGTTTTCATTACTTTTGCCAATTATTTTCAGAATGTTGATGGGCAGGTGATCGTGATTTTCATCATGACCACGGCTGCAGCAGAAGTAGCGGTGGGGCTGGCACTGATCGTCAGCATCTTCCGTTCCAGGCACAGCATCAGCATCGATGATTTGAATCAACTTAAAGGCTGATCGATCCGGGAAAGGATGAATCTTATATGGAATCTGGTCAATATTTGAACCTTGTACCCTGGGTCGTCTTTATGCCGGTGATCGGGTTGGTGATCAACCTGCTCTTCGGCAAGCGCTTCGGGGAAATTTTCAGCGGAGTTGTTGGCAGTCTTGCATCGGGGCTTTCCTTTGTCATCTCAGTCCTGGTGGCAATTGGGCTGGCCGCTAACCCCGAGGCCGCGGTGGTGACGCTCGGTGAGTGGATTTCAATCGGCGCGCTGCAGGTCAACTGGGCGTTCCGTGTAGATACCCTCTCGGTGGTGATGATGCTGGTGGTCAGCGGCGTTGGCACCCTTATCCACATCTATTCGATCGGTTACATGCACGACGACGTGCGTCATAACAGCGACCCCGGACGCTTTACCCGTTTCTTCGTTTATCTGAATCTCTTTATTGCAGCGATGATGACCCTGGTCAGCGCAGACAACTTCCTGATGATGTTTGTTGGATGGGAAGGCGTTGGTCTCTGCTCCTACCTGCTGATCGGATTCTGGTTCGAGAAGGGCAAGAACGGCACCGGTAACGCTGAGGCCGCCAAAAAAGCCTTCATTACAAACCGCATCGGAGATTTCGGTTTTCTGGTTGCCATGTTCATGATCTTCATGTATTTCGGCAGCTTCCAATTCGATACGGTTTTCAGCCAGGCTGCGCAGGTAGCTGAAACTCATCCCGGCGCGATGCTGGCAATCACGCTGTTCATGCTCCTCGGTGTAACTGGCAAATCTGCCCAGATTCCGTTATTTGTCTGGCTTCCGGATGCCATGGCAGGCCCGACACCGGTTTCTGCTCTCATCCATGCTGCAACAATGGTCACCGCCGGTGTTTACCTGGTGGCACGCAGTTCAGTATTCTATGCCCTTGTTCCTGATGCACAGACGGTGGTGATGTGGATCGGTGCACTGACGGCACTCTTTGCAGCCACGATCGCTCTGGGACAGTATGACATCAAGAAAGTGCTGGCTTACTCGACCATCAGTCAGCTCGGTTTCATGGTGGCAGCGGTGGGCATGGGAGCCACGGTGGCAGGCATGTTCCACCTGGTTACGCATGCCTTTTTCAAAGGTCTGCTCTTCCTGGCTGCCGGTTCGGTCATCCAGGGAGTGGAACGCGGACTGCATCACGCACACGGTGGAGCCGAGGTGGATCCCCAGGACATGCGCAATATGGGCGGTTTGCGCAAGCAGATGCCCGTTACGTTCTGGGTCTATTTGATCGGCGGTCTGGCTCTTTCCGGCATCGTCCCGTTGGCAGGTTTCTTCTCCAAAGATGAAATCCTCGCCGCAGCCTATCACGGTCAACCGGTTTTATTCATCATCCTGGTTGTTACAGCCTTCCTGACGGCGTTCTACATGGGACGGCAGCTGGTGATGGTGTTCTTCGGAAAGCCGCGTACGGCAGCCGCGGAAAGCGCCAGCGAGAGTCCAAAGGTGATGACCATTCCGCTCATCATCCTGGCCGGGTTATCTGTCATCGGCGGCGCACTCAACTTGCCCGGTGTTCACACGCTGGAACACTGGTTGTCGCATACGCTTGGCGAAGGTGAACCGGCTGAGTTCGTCTGGCTGGTAGCCGGGCTGTCGCTTATCCTGGCGCTGGCGGGTTTGGGCTTGGCCTGGCTGGTTTACGCTAAAAAGTTCAACAAGGCGCAAGACGCGGATCCCATGAAAAGTAAACTGGGTCCTGTCTTCACTGGTATGGAACATAAATGGTGGGTGGACGAGTTCTACCAGGCATTGATCCTGAATCCATACAAGGCGTTTTCAGAATTCGTTGCCAACCCGGTTGACCTGGGTGTGATCGACCGCATTGGCGGTGGTCTGGCAGCAGGTGCCCGTTCGGCAGCTGAAGGATTGAGTAAACTGCAGAATGGCTACGTTCGCTCTTACGCGCTCTGGATGCTTGTTGGTTTGGCCGCAATCATGACGTTCTTATTCTTCAAATAAAGGATGGGCGATGAATTCAGGCATTAATCCCCTTCTCTTGGTCACTTTCTTCCCCCTCGTGGGTGTGTTGCTGATCCTCCTCTATAAAAAGACCTGGAAATCTGCCATCCGCTGGACGGCATTGATCACATCTCTGGTCACCTTCGGCCTGTCATTATGGATGCTTTCCATGTTCGACACGGCGGATGCCAACGTGCAGATGGAGATCAATCTTCCGTGGTTCAACCTGGGCGCGAATCAAATTGGTTTTCACCTGGGAGTTGACGGCATCAGCATCCTGATGGTTTTGCTGACGGGATTCCTCACTCCCATTGCCCTCCTGTCCACATGGAAAGCTGTGGAGGACCGGGTCGCGGGCTTCATGGCGTTCTTCCTGCTGCTCGAGACGGGTCTGATGGGCGTCTTCCTCTCATTGGATATGGCACTGTTCTATATCTTCTGGGAATTTACCCTCATCCCGATGTATTTCCTGATCGGGCTTTGGGGCAGCAAACGCCGGGTTTATGCCGCGGTCAAGTTCGTTCTCTACACCATGGCCGGTTCGCTGCTCATGCTTGCCGGTATCCTCTGGGTGGGATTGAATTACGGCGGCTTCGACCTGACCCAGATGGACACCAGCCTGATCCCTGTGACAGCTCAATTGTGGCTGTTCGCAGCTTTCGGCCTGGCATTTGCCATCAAGGTTCCAATGTGGCCGCTGCATTCCTGGCTGCCCGATGCGCACACTGAAGCTCCCACGGCTGGCTCGGTTATTCTGGCCGGCGTGTTGTTGAAGATGGGGGCTTATGGTTTCCTGCGCTTCAACCTGCCGCTTTTCCCTGAAGCCACCCTCAAGCTGGCTCCCTGGATGGCAGCTCTGGCTGTGATTGGAATCATCTACGGTGCCATGGTCGCCTTCAGGCAAAAGGATTTCAAGCGGTTGGTTGCATACTCCTCTATCAGCCACCTGGGATTCGTGGTGCTGGGTATCTTTGCCCTCAACCTGCAAGGCATCGAAGGCGCTATTCTGCAGATGGTCAACCATGGTCTTTCGACGGGTGCCCTGTTCCTCATCGTTGGTTTGATATATGAAAGACGTCATACCCGCGAACTTGAAGAATTCGGCGGCTTGTGGAAGGTGATGCCGGTTTTTGGCGGGCTTTCCCTGGTTGTGATGCTCTCATCACTCGGTCTGCCGGCTTTGAACGGTTTTGTGGGTGAATTTAACATTCTCCTTGGTGCCTTCAACTCGGAATTCCTGGGTTCTCCTTGGTTTGCGGGTGTTGCCACCGTTGGTGTGATCCTGGCAGCGGTTTACCTGCTGCATATGTTCCAGAAGGTTTTCCTGGGACCAGTAACCAAGGAAGAGAATTTGAAATTGAAGGATCTTTCTCCACGAGAGATCCTCACCCTGGCGCCTATCCTGGTCGTCATCTTCTGGATCGGCCTTTATCCCAAACCGTTCTTCCTTTTGATGGCCCCGGCGGTTGAAAAATTAACTACAATCTTTCAAACCGTAGCGCTTGCAGCTCATTAACGGAAGGTGAAATCATGACAATAATTGATCTTTTCTCCATTCTTCCGGTGCTCGTTCTTGTGGTGTGGGCGCTATTCCTTCTGTTGGCTGACCTGTGGGCTTCGCGCAAGCTGCCTGGATTGACCCCCATCCTGGCCGTGATTGGTCTGGCATGTTCGCTGGCAGTATCGATTGTTCAGGTAGGCAAGCCTCAATCTGCCTTTGGCGGAATGATCCATGTGGATGGATTCAGCATCTTTTTGAACATTCTCTTTGCCGTCACCGGTATTGCCGCCGTTGCATTATCGTACGACTCATTCAAGAAACTCCAGATTCACCGCGGAGAGTACTATGTGCTGCTATTGTTCAGCATCAGCGGCATGATGCTAATGGGAACTGCCGGGGATTTGATTGTCATCTTCCTGGCCCTGGAATTGCTTTCCATCCCGCTCTACATTATGGCTGGTATGGATTACAACCGGCTTGAATCAAAGGAAGCCTCGCTGAAATATCTCCTTCTGGGAACCTTTGCATCAGCCATCGTTCTGTTTGGAGCCTCGTTCATCTACGGTGCAACGCGTACCACCAACCTGTACGAGATCGCTGCGGCAGTCAGCCTGGCAGAGGTCAATTGGACCCTTTTGATCATTGGCGCGGCCTTGCTCGTGGCAGGATTTGGTTTCAAAGTAGCAGCCGTCCCATTCCACGGATGGACCCCAGATGTCTACCAGGGTGCTCCGTCCTCTGTAACGGCGTTCATGGCGGTGGGTGCCAAGGCAGCTGGTTTTGCAGCTCTCATCCGTGTATTTTCGCTTGATTTCGTTTCCCTTTCTGACAGCCTTACCCCTGTGTTCTGGGTGCTGGCTGTACTGACCATGATCGTTGGCAATTTCACAGCCCTGGCTCAGAAGAATCTCAAGCGCATGCTGGCTTATTCGAGCATTGCTCATGCAGGTTATATTCTCATGGCTTTCGTCGCCTTTGGTAATGAGGCCGTGCGTGCAGATTCCATCGCGTCGGCATTGTTCTACCTGGCAGCCTACGCAGCCACCTCCATTGGCGCATGGGCAGTATTGATTGCGGTAGAACGAGAGGATGCTTCGAGAAACGAAATTGTACATCTGGCCGGGCTTGGAAAAGCTGCCCCTCTGCTGGCAGCTGCAATGACCGTGTTCATGCTTTCGTTTACCGGCATTCCCGTAACGCTTGGTTTCTGGGGCAAGTTCTATCTCTTCCGTACCGCTATCCAGGGAGGAAACACCATCCTGGCGGTCATCGGTTTGCTGACCTCCCTGGTTTCCGCTTACTATTATCTGCGGGTGATCGTAACCATGTACTTCCAGGAAGGTGAGGTTAAGGTAACCCAGAAGGGCTGGACGGCAATCGTGGCTATCATTGCGGCCCTGATCGTGCTCGGATTGGCATTCATACCAGGTTTGCTCTTCCGTTTCGCTGGAAGCGGATTGATCATTGGTTAGTACGTACAGAAAAAATTCAAAAACCCCGCCTCTGGACTTCAAAGGCGGGGCTTGCGTTTAAACGGATCGAATTACTTCTTTGCCTGAATTAATGCGATAGCCGCGTTCTTGACCTTGACGGTGTAGATGATCCACAGCACGAGGTAAGCGATGAATCCAATACCCGTTTCGCTTGCATACATGCAGATATTCATCCAGGTGGGAATATCGAGGTTGATGCGTTCCGCTGCGATTCCATCTGCATCCAGTTTTGCATTGATTTCCTTGGCCAGTCCCCTGAAAGCAGGGAAGTACCAGTAGAAATTCCATCCCGGGATGAAGCAGTAGGCGACGGCCTGGTCAGCTGTGGCGCGGATTCCTTCGCGCTGGACGAGTTTCCATGCCTTCCAGATGATGATGAAGAACAGGACGCTGGATGCAATAATGGTGACTCCAAAGGTCGGGATTGCAGCAATGAGGGCGATCCAGAACCACATGAAGAGTTTCTTGATGCAGGCTACTTCGGGATCATCGGGTACGCCAGCGTATGCCGCCACTGGAGGAGGTACAGATCCGAGCAGAGAAGCGAGGGGAGTTTGTCCGATGGGCTACCAGTTGGGCATGCCGTTCGTCCAAACCAGGGTGCTGTGGGTAATGGTACCGGCAGCGACGAGTTTCTTGATCTCTGCCTCATCTACAGGACCGATTTGCTGATTATTCATCGTGTAATACCACATATTCTTCTCCTTGGTCAGTCTGAGTTAAATGATTTCTAAATTTAAACCATTATAGGTTATTTTAATTAAATGTAAACTTAAAAGAAATTCAACGGCTGCTACTGCCAGGTTGATCGTAAATTCAAGCCTGGTTAGGGATTTTGGTATTCGTAAAGGTAGAAAAGGAATTCACCGGCATCGGAATAATATTCACTCCATTCGCCGCCTGGATACTGCTGCTCTACACCAGCCTGGTCACTTTCATGATTGGGCAAAAAAGCAAAGAGAATCCGGTCACCGGCTGGCTGCGGATCGGCAGATGATCCCCATGGTTCAGTAATATCGTAATAGGTGATCTGGGGTGCAAGGTAGGGGAGGCTTGATATGGAGTGATAGCCCATATTGGGGTAACCACAGAAGACCACTTCCTGGCCTTGAGGTTCGCTCTGCAAGCGTTCTGCCAGCACCTGTGCCACCCGCCCGTTGAACCCTCCAAAGTAATTGTTCGGGGTGTATTCCTCAAAGTAAAAACGGGCATCGTGGATCGATATCAGCAGGGAGACAAGCACGAACACGATGGGCAGTTGCTTGACGCGCGAAGGCCACTTTTTAGCCAGGAACCCGCTTAGCTGCTGAAGGCTGAAACCAATCACAAGCGCAACTGCCGGTGCGGCTGCCATGTAACGCTGCGCAGCAGGAGCGCTTTCACTTAATCCGACTGCCGCGGTAATAGCAGCCAGCCAGAAGAAGAGCAGCTGGCTTCGGCTGTCCTTTGGTTGTATCGTGAGGAAGACCAGCCCAAGCAGGAAGATGAACGCTGGAACCGGGAGAAGTAAAGGCACACCTGGCATGTACCAATGCATCAGCGGACGGTAGACATATCCCTGTATGGCTTTCCAGACCTGTTCGACGATGAGCAGGAATGGGGCTTTTCCGGTTGCCAGCGTGGTGTTGGTGAGCCATTCACCCATGATCGTGACGCGGTTGTATGGAGCCATGAACTCGTCAGGATGGTTGGCGTAGAACCAATTCAGCGGCAATGAGATGATCAGGGTAATCCAGAACATGAAAATCAGCCCCGGAATGGCACGCCGCAGACGTGACCGGTCACAAAGTCCGGCAACCAGCAGCCAGGCAAGAATGATCAGCAGGATACTACGGCCTGTAGCATAAAAATCCTGTGCCAGGCCCAGCCCCAGGCCTGCCACAAGAAAAGCTGAGCGCTTGTTTTGCTGCCATCCCACCCACAGGAGGCCAAGCGTCAGGACGACGAAAACTCCATCCCAGATGTTGTTCAATCCAATGCGGCTGAAGTGAATGTGGTAATGCATCCCTGCCAGAAAGATGGCGGCACTCAATCCGCCGGTGATACCGAACATGGAGCGTCCGGTAAAGAACACCAGTACCACGGTCAATGCGCCAGCGAGAGCAGACATCAAACGCAAGGCTTGAGTCGTTTGACCAAACAGCAAGATAAACTGAGATTGAATGAAGCTGTGCAGCGTGGGGAATGAAAACCAACCGGAAATGAAGAGGTTGTTGATTTCTCCCTTGAGAAATTCGACTGCAAACAGACCTGAGGAACCTTCGTCACCGGTCAATACCACTGGAATGGACGCGGTATTGATGGCGCGCAACAGTAAAGCGCCAATGAAAAGGAGTGTCCCTGTAAGCAAGGCAGCTTTTGACACTCTTTGACGTTGAATAATGGTTGTACATCCCCCGTATACCGCCAGCAGAATGGAGGCGAGCCAGCAGATTACGGCTGCCGCAGGGCTGTACATGTGCCTTTCAAAACCGGCTGCGACGATGGTTAACAAACTAAAAGGAAGACTGAAAACCAGGCAAAGCATCTGCCCGGGGGTGATCACCAGCCGGTCGGCTGCCTTGCGCAGCGGACGCTCCATCCATCTGAAAAGATGACCTTTGATAACCGAATAAACCCCAAACCACAACAGGATCAGATTCAGGAAGAAGAGAATCTGTGGAATTATCCTTAATTCCTGCCGTACATCCGCATTGATGATATAGCTGGCGGCCGCCAGTAATGCGCTGCAGACCAGTAATACCCAGGTTGAGGAAATCTCTATCGATCGCCCCCCGGGAGTGTGAGAATCAGGTTCACCCATATCAAAATTATACAATCGATGGTAGTTGATCGGATTTATTCTAAATCTTCGGGTGTCAATCGGCGCCTGCGCTTAACCTCTCCGCGCTTTTTTTTCCTTGCAACGCGAGCTGCTCGCGAACTGGCGCTTGGGCGTGTGGCTTTACGCACCGGCGGCGGCAAAACGGCTTTCTCGATCAGGGTGTACAAACGGCGGATCGCGTCAATGCGGTTCTGCTCCTGGGTGCGGTAGCGTTTCGCTTCAATCACCAGCACACCTGATTCTGTCATACGGCTGCCGGCAAGCTTCGCCAAACGTTCCTTGACTTCAGGTTCGAGCGATGGTGAATGGTGTACATCGAAGCGCAGCTGCACCGCGGTGGCTACCTTGTTCACGTTCTGTCCGCCGGGGCCTGCAGACCGGATGTAATCAAATTGGAGTTCGTTTTCATCAATCTCGATCATTTCACAATTTTATAGCAAATCCGGTTGTTCATGAACAACGGTTATAATTATCAAACCATTGCAAGATCCGAGATAAAGGAGAACGATTCGATGACCGAAGGTTCAGTAGACGATTTTTCTGTAGACGAGATCCTGCAGCTCAACAAACGCAAGATCAGCCCTGATGATTTAAAAAAATATGAGGGCTATATGGCCGAAATTTTCACCGCGCTGGGGATGGATTTGGATACACCCTCGACCCACGAAACCCCGCGCCGCTTTTTGGATGCCCTGATTGAATCAACGAGCGGCTATGACGGCGACCCGAAATTAATCAAGGCTTTCCCCAAGGAATGCCGCGGTGAACCGGATTGCCGCTTGAGCCAGGTCATCGAAGGACCGATCTTTTTTCATTCACTGTGCGAGCACCACGTTTTTCCTTTTTATGGAGAAGCATATGTGGGCTATGTGGCAAACGAGCGTATCCTGGGTATTTCCAAACTCACTCGCCTGGTGAGGCTCTATACCAAGCGTTTCGCGGTTCAGGAACGCATCGGTTACCAGATTGCCGACACCCTCGAAGCGGTGATGAATCCGCACGGCGTGGCCGTCTTTTTACGCGCCAAGCATATGTGCGTGGAAATGCGCGGTGTGCGCGAGATTTCTCCCGCCACGCGTACAACAGTCTTCCGCGGAGTATACGCTGACGACCCGTCGATGCGCACGGAATTTCTCAATGTGTGCGGCATTGTCAAATAACGATTACTCAGAATAATTCCCAAAAAATGATCTCATTGACGCTGCTTCATACCAACGATCTTCACGGTAGATTGCTGCAGGTGAAACGCGTTGCCACCCTGGTAGAGCGCATCCGCGGTGAAGTTAATGCATCCGGGGGAACTTGTCTCTATTTCGATGCGGGTGATTGCGAGGATACGACCCTGCTGGAAAGTGCCCTCACAAAAGGCTCAGCCATGGATGCCATCCTGCATGGCGCCGGCTGCGATGAGGTTGCCCTGGGAAATGCGATCCCCATCCGCTACGGTCCGCAGGCGATTCAAAACCTCTCTCAGAGTTTCGGAAAACCGATCCTGTGCGCCAATTTGATTCATAACGACGGTAGCAGGCCGGCAGGTCTTGCTCCGTATGCGCTCCGCGATGCTGGCTCTTTAAAGATTGGGGTGATTGGGCTCACGGCTGTCATGGATATCTACAGCATCTATAGCGCAACCTCCCATCTGCCTGAGAAGATTGTTCCGGCCTTGATTGAGGAAATCCGCGGTGAAGGGGCTTCGCTGGTAATCATCTTATCCCACCTGGGGCTAAGAGCTGATCGGAAACTGGCTGAAGCAGTTCCCGGGATCGGAGTGATCATTGGCGGTCATTCTCACGATCGCGTCTGCCCTCCCGAGATTGTCAATGACGTCTTGATTGCCCAGGCCGGAGAACATGGGCAGGTACTCGGCAGGCTCGATCTGTTAATCGATCCCCATTCTGGATCGATTGTTGAACACCACGCGGAGCTAATCCCGGTCGGGGAGGATGTACCGGAAGATGACCAGGTGCAGAGGGCCATCGATGAGGAGCAGGCCAGGACTCAGAGGATGATGCAGGAAAAGATCGGTGTCATTCAGGTGCCCCTGGTTGCCTCAGAGGTGGAAGAATGCAGCGCTGGCAACCTGCTGGCCGATGCCTTGCTGGATTATTTCTCGGATGCCGAGGTTGGGTTTGTGCTTGGGCAGCATTGGGAAACCGGCCTGGATGCCGGAACGATCACTCAGGGTGGACTTTATGCTGCCAATCGCTCCACCGGAAATCCCGCCCGGGTGGAACTCTGTGGTGAGCAGATCATGACTTTCCTGCGTGAAGCACTCAAACCTGAAAACATTGCCCAGACCCGAAAACCCTGGCGCGGACACAAGGCGGGTATGCCGCATGTGGCAGGCATGCACGTGTCAGTAAATCTAGACAACCCGAAGGAAATGGAGATTCAGGTCAACGGCAGTAAGGTAGGACCGGAAGACAGGTTGATTGTCGCCACCTCCGACTTGGAGCTTTCAAAAAACCTGAGATACTTACCGATTCCGGATGAAGAAATCGTTTTCGATGTCTCCGTCATTCTTCCGGAAGTGGTCGAACGGTACATCCGCAGGCATACTCCCATCCACGAGATTGCGAATAGCAGGATTGAATTTCGATCCTTTCAAAAATGAGCGCCCCGGGATACTGATCAGGATCCTGGATTGAATCACCACTCAAATCTATTCATGGGTATTAATTCATTACAGGTTTGCAAACTATCCATTAAAAGACGACTCTCGCGTAACTAATCCCCCATATCTGGTGTTGATTTAGTTTATGACTATCATTCAATTAATCGTAATCGCTTTGCTTGGTTATGCCATCGGCAATATCTCACCGGCTTACCTCTTTGGACGGCTGGTTGGGAATTTCGATATTCGCGAGCGCGGCAGCGGCAACGCCGGGGCTACCAACGTGATGCGCCTGATCGGATGGCGCTACGGGGCACTGGTGTTCATCCTCGATATGCTCAAGGGGTTGGCGGCATCGGCTCTGGGATTCTGGCTTGGCGGAGTAGCCGGTCTGGCGTTGGCTTCGCTCGGCGTGATACTCGGGCATGATTTTCCGGCGGTATTGAACTTTCGCGGCGGCAAAGGAATTGCCTCCACAACCGGTATCTTCCTGGGGCTCTTTCCCGTTCCCACTTTGATCGCGATCCTGATTTTTGTGGCATCTGTGCTTCTAACACGCATGGTATCCGTCGGATCCCTGGTATTTGTGTTTGCCATGGCTGTCTATACGCTTGTATCTGGTCAACCCTTGATCTTGATCGTCCTGGCATTTACTGTAACGGTTTTTGCGTTTGTCAGGCACCGCTCGAACATCAAACGCATTTTCCAGGGTGTGGAGAACAAGGTTTCATTTGGAAAGAAAACGCAATTACCTGACAGTCATTGATAAAGAAGACAGCCCCCGAACAAAACTTGTTCGGGGGCTTTTTTATAGGAGTTGGTTCTTTATAGGATCATTAAAACGCGTTTATGGCTGCTTAATTCAGCGTAAAGAGCATCCACCTGACCGCGGCTGTCTGCAATGAAATGGAAGGATACCGAGCGGTATTTCTTGTTGCTCGACAGGTGGCTGATAATATTTTCTTCCACTAATTCCGGTACATGGCGGCGAACGATCTCGATCACAAATCCCTCGAAATCGGATTCGTCGACACCGATCACCTTGAGCGGAAATTCAATAGGGTATTCGACAACCGGGATATCTTCTTCACTCATTATCACACCTGTAAGACGGTATTATACCCGTTTCGAATGCCTTGTGAGGCAGGCTTGATCTAGGAATAGATGTTAACCTGTCGAAACGTACGCCTCAGCGCTTTGCGATTACGGAATGCAGGGTAACCGAAGATTACCAATAGTCCGGGTTGAATCTTCTCAGGCAGGTGATACTTTTGACGGGCCTTACGGCTGTACTGAAAAATGTACCCCGGAAAACCAAGCATGCAGGTGCCTAAACCTAGTGCTTCGCCGGCAAGCATGGCATACGTCGCCGGGATGACCGGATCTGCAGGATCGGTAAAGGGAGTACCGTAGAAATATATCGCGAGCGGGGCATCGTAAAAGAACCAATCCTTCCCCCCCTCACCACCCGATGTGTAAATCTCAATGGCTGGTACCATGAAATCCCTGAACATGGCGGTGTTATCTTTTCCAATGAACGGGCGCATCAGTGCCAATACAACTGGTGAGAACATCCAGCGCCACTTCTGTATTTCACCGGTCAGGCAATCTCTCAATTCCTCAACTGCCTTGCGAGTTTGAAATACACACACCCCAACTTCGGTGGGAGGAATTCCAACCGGGGAAGTTGATGCTGCCGCGAGAATTTTCTGGACAATCTCGTTATCTACTTCCTGGGATTTGAAAACCCGTGTGCTGCGGCGTGCGAGCATCAATGAATTCAATTGGTCATAATCTGCCCGCGAACCTGCGGGAGGAATGTTGAAAACATCATCAGGGTGTAGGTCCCTGCCGGAAATACGTATGGCGTCCGTTGGACACACTGCAATGCATGCGCCGCAGGCGATGCAGCCAAAACCGCGCGTCTGATCCACTTCCAGGCGTCCATTCACCATATAGAGCGGGTACCCCGAGCACACTTCGACGCATGTTCCGCAGGCAGAACATTTGCTGTAATCGATCAATACCTCTGCCGTGCCACTGACACGACTCCCTGGAATAGCCAATTCTCCCCTCCTTATTGCTCAGTTTTTGTCAGCACTTCCGGTCCAGCGGTCGATCCATTGGCGTACTGAACGCGACATTTCAACTGAAAAATCAGAGACGAATTTGCGGTGATACATTGCCTGGGCAACCTGCCTTGCTGCTTCCCCCGGCTGCACATTGGGGAATTGCTGCAGCGCCTCTTTCATCATTTCCGGAAACTCATCCGGATTCATCTGCTCATACCTGTCGCGATGTACGATAAATTTGCGGTCAAATCGCTTGATCAGGCGGGGATTTTCACGCGTGACAAAGGGCCGGCCGAAGCATAACAATGTAATGGGCAGGGTAAAACGCGGCAGATTGAATAATTGCTGGTGAACTTCACAGTTTTCGAGGATGTCGCCGATGTAGCAGGAACCGATGCCCATGCTCTCGGCAGCGATGACCGCCGTTTGGGCAGCGATCAGCGCATCGCAGCAGGCCAGCATCAGGTCGCCTTCCTGCGGAAGCCTGGGCTGCAGCCCTTTCTCACGGCAGGATTGCGGTGCTTCGCTCCACGCGAAGAAATCCATCCAGCGTTGGTAGTCAGCCAGGAAGAGTAGCACGTATGGTGCCTGTGCAATAAAGGGTTGATGATCGCAGGTGTCTGCCAGCCTGTCTTTCAATGCCTGGTCTTCCACCTCGATGATCGAGTAAAGCATCATGTTCCCGGCGGTCGGGGCGCGCATGGCAGCAGAAAGGATGGCGTCTTTTTCTTCGCGTGTGACTGGCGTATCCGCATATTTGCGGGTGGAACGGCGGTTATGGATGAGGGTAAGTGTTTGGTTCATGGTATCTCCTGACGGATGATGGTAAATTCATCGAGCAGATCGCCCTGTGGCGATACGACCTGTGCGGTTAGGGTATCTCCTTCGATTATAAACTTGATATAGTGGAAGGCCTTTATCCTGGCCTTGACGAACGGCCAGCCGTTTTCAGGATCATAAAGCGGCGCGCCGCCGCCCCCTGTAGTGACATGGGTCACACCTTCCACGTCAGCCCTGGCATAGTAGTGATTATGCCCGGCAACGACCATCAGCACGCCGTAAGCGATAGCCATCGGCTGGATGATGGTTTGCACGGTTTCGTCATTCTCGTGTGGTCCGGCGGACCATCCCGGCTCGTGCAGGAGGATGAACTTCCAGGGCTTTTGCGAAGAGGTAAGATCATTCTTCAGCCAGAACCAGCGCTCCGATCCCTGCACCAGGTCGATATACTGGTCGACAATCACGAAATGCGCCGGTCCGTAATCGAAAGACCAGTCATAAGTTCGCGTATACGGATAAGGAAAATACTGTTTGAACAAGGCCGTGCCGTCGTGATTGCCCATGATATTCACGATCGGCATGGACGCCAGCAGTGATCGGTTATGAAGCTGGTCTGGCCCAAACATGTTTTCCTGCAGGCTTTCTTCTGTGGCAGTGTCCATTAGGTCGCCGGTGGAAATCACGAATGTCTGGGCTGAAGGATTGGCAGCTGCATATTGCAGGATGCTGGAGCAAATGCTGTCGAAAGTTTCAGGGCCAGAACGCGTGTCACCGAAAGCATAGAAGATCAGCGATTCCGATTCAAGCGGCGGGGTCACGAACGATCCGCTTATCTCGGCTGTGGATGTGGAAATGCGATACATATAGCGCGATGCCGGGATCAATCCCGAAAGCCTGACCTGGAACAATAATGTGTCTCTATCAGCGCTGGGGGTCGATGAGCCCAGCGACAAGGTGTCGTCCAATCCCCATTCGAACAGGTAGACTGCGTCTGGTTCACCCTGCCAGACTACAATCATTGCATCGGGTGTACCGGTGAAAATCAAATAGGGACCTTTTTTTAAGTGAAGTTGCTGTTTTGGGGTGGGGGTTGGCAGAACAACTGTGTCTGTTGGGCTGTGAGAAGGCGTGAACGATGGTTCAATGGCAATCAGCACCGGTGACGGAGTTGAAGGATCTTTGACCGCGGCCGGATACGCACATCCGGCTAGGAGCATCCCCAGGACAAGCAGCAGCATCATTCCCCGAGTTTTCATAAAATCATTGTAGAACATTTTCTTGCGTCTGAGCGAACCGGTTGCGATACAATTATCCCAATGAATTACGACTGGGAACCATCCTTGATTGGACTGATCGAATCTACCCTGCAGCAGCGTCTTCCGCTGCTCGCTGAACCCCACAATGGTGCCGTACGCTTGTTGAACGGATTCACCGAAGGTTTTCCAGCGCTTGCAGCTGATCTCTACGGGCGCACACTCGTGTTATTCACCCACAAGGTCACCGGCGCTGAATCCGAAACACTGCTGCAAACAGCCTGCGGCGTCTACACTAGCTTGCTGCCGTGGTTGGCGTGTGCTGTGGGCAAACAGCGTTCGGCTGAGGCCGCGGCACTCAAAAGCGGGAAGGTCCTTTTCGGGAAGAACCCTGCGCCGTTGATCATCGAGAATGGCATTGAGTATTCCATTGATCTACTGATGAACCAGGACGCCAGTTTCTACATCGACACGCGCAACCTGCGTACCTGGTTGACCCAAAACTCGCAGGGTAATGATGTTCTGAATACCTTTGCTTATACCGGAAGCCTGGGGGTGGCAGCTCTGGCTGGCGGGGCAAAACGTGTGGTGCAGCTTGACCGCAACGGCAGGTTTCTCGACCTGGCTGCACGTTCCGCGGCTGCCAACCGCCTTGACCTGGGGCGCATGAAGTGCAGCGCAGTCGATTTCTTCGTGGGCGTGGGGCAATTAAAGCAGCGCCGGGAGGAGTTCGATATCGTTGTACTCGATCCGCCTTACTTTTCGATCACCGAAAAGGGGAGGGTCGATCTGGCAACCGAGAGCGGACGCCTGATCAATAAGGTGCGTCCGTTGGTGAGAGATGGCGGTAAACTGGTGGTGGTCAATAACGCCCTGTTCTTGAGCGGCAGGGACTTTACTGCTTCACTGGAAGCATTGGGGAAAGGCGGCTACCTGACGCTGGAGGAGCGCATCGATATTCCGCAGGATTTCACAGGGTATGAAGATACACGGCAGGGAACGCTGCCGGCGGATCCTGCGCCGTTCAACCATTCCACCAAGATCGCTGTGCTCTCGGTCAAACGCAAACCAGCAGTATAGAAGATAATTATTTCTTGAAATAATCCTCGATTTTACATAACCGGCAGGACTCGTCCCAAAGACTGGCTGCAAGCCTGGCATTCATTGCCGCGCGACTGGCCTGTTTGGGTTGGCTGTTTTTCCAATATAAATGCGGATCGATGGCGTTCCGTGCATCGGATACCAGGCGTATGATGGTGCGTACTGGCACCTCGGTGTCGGTCCCTTTTTGCTGGCGCAATCTCCAGAACCATTTGACCAGGCTGCTGTTGCCCTTGCGACCAATATCGGTGTTCACCAGCCTCGGATCGACCGCGTAAGCGTGTATTTGTCCCTCGGGATTCCGCCGGTTGAATCCTGCCGTGAAAAGAACGTTTGCCAGTTTCGATACTTTATATGCCCACAGGAGATTATAGATCACTGGATTGCCGGCATGCCGGGGAGAGAACCACGTGTTGTAGTGGGAATTTGAACTGATCGTAATCACCCGCGAATCAGGAGACCTGGATAATGCAGGCAGCAGCAAATGGGTCAGGAGGAATGGTGCCAGGTGGTTCACGGCAAAGGTCAATTCGATACCATCTTCGGTGAAGCGTTTCCGTTCAGAAAACAATCCTGCATTGTTGATCAAAATATCCAAACAGACGCGCGGGGTCTTTTGGATGAGTGCATGCACATTTTCGGCGAGGTTTTTAACCTGGGATTGCGAAGAAAGGTCTGCCACAAGGAAGTCGATTTTTGCCTGCGGGTGTTGCGCAAGGATGCGCTGTCGGGCAGCTTCGCAGCGGGCGGCATCGCGGCCGGCGCCGATCACATAAGCCCCCTTTCCCGCCAGTTCCAGCGCGGTGCGAAAACCGATGCCGGAGGTGGCGCCGGTGACCAGGATGTTCTTTTCCAGGAATATATCCATCAGAAGGGCTCCAGTGAGAGTTGTTTTGGATTGCTTATGTATAATTATCTATATTAATCCTTGAAAGGGATAAAGAAAAGCATGAACGTCCAAAGCAAAACACTTCGGTTCTCTATGTTCGGACTTTTGTATTTTACCCAGGGGACCATTCTGGGCTATTTTGCTTCGCTGAATGCGCTTTACATGTTGGCGAACGGGCTTGATATGTCTCAGGTGGGAATTTTTTCCACTATCGCGTTGATCCCCTTTATCATTAAAATTCTCTTTGGTATTATCAGCGACCGCTACAACCTGCTGGGATTTGGACACCGAAAACCTTACATCCTGATCGGGCTGCTGGTGCAGATCATTTGCCTGATCATTGTTGCCAACATCAACCCCGGCGAAATGTACTGGGGATACGTAGCGCTGGCTTTCTTTTTACAGCTGGGTATGGCGTTCTACGATACCTGCACGGACGGTCTGGCACTGGATATTACCCCGGAAAATGAAAAAGGCATCCTCCAGGGGTTCATGGTTGGCGGCCGGTCAGTGGGTGTCATTGCTGCCGCTTCGCTGGCAGGTTTCATCGCGCAGCACGTTTCATGGCAGGCAGTCTTTTACTTTTTAGCCGTTTTGACCCTTATCCCCATTCCGCTGCTCTTCTTTATCAAGGAAATGAAACGCACCGCTGACATGCGCTTCAACTGGGCGGCGTTTGGCGCTTTCAAGAGCCGCCAGGTATTGGCGGTGGCGGGCGTGGGATTGATCGTATTTCTGGTAATCGTTGGTTCCAACCAGCTGGTGAACCCCTCCTATGCTGCAAAACTTGATATTGATCTGGGCACTGCCGGCCTGATCACCACCGTTTGGGGTATTGGCTGTGTGGCAGGTGCTCTTCTGGGCGGTGGCGTCATGGATAAACTGGGCAACAAGAAAGCCCTTGGTTTGTCCGTGCTGCTGGTCGTACCTGCCATGGTCCTGCTGGCACTGGTAAAGTCGCTGCCGATGATGTGGGTGGTTACGGTATTCTTCGGAATAGCCTACGGACTTTCACAGGCCATTTACTTTGCCCTGGCGATGAAGTACACCCGGGCGGATATTGCCGCCTCCATGTACTCGATCCTGATGGCGGTCACCAATATTGGCCAGGGAATCGGGTTGGGCGTCGGCGGAGGAATTGCCGACAAGGCAGGTTTCCCGACGGCCTTCCTCGTCTTTGGCGGATTGATGCTGCTCGTGCTGCCGTTCTTCCCGTTGATTTTTCGGAAGAAAGAATTGGCTGCTGCATAATTATCTTCTGTTCCATCATTACCGGTCTTAATTATTGGAAGAATTCATTAATCTTTCAACGCATTCAAGGAGGCAATATGGAACTCAGGCATTTTATCGACACACAGGATTTTTCGAAGGCTGAACTGCTTGACCTGATCGAATTGATCTGCAAGATCAAGCGGGCAGATAAAGAGGGTGCAACCCCAAAATTGCTGCAGGACGCGTCGCTGGCAATGCTCTTCGAGGAACCGTCGACGCGGACGCGCATATCGTTCGAGGTCGGCATTACCGAACTCGGCGGGCATGCGCTATACCTCAAACCTGGCGAAATTCACCTGGGGGTGCGTGAATCCCTTTCTGATACGGCGCAGGTGATCTCGCGTTACGTGGATGTGATTATGGCCCGCACCCTCAAGCACGAGACCATGCTTGGACTGGCTGAACATGCCACCGTCCCGGTGATCAACGGTCTGACCGACTACAACCATCCCACGCAGGTGGTGTGTGACGTATTGACCATGATCGAGCACGCCCAGCCTGGAAAGAGACTGGAAGATTTCAATGTCACCTTTATTGGCGATGCCACGAACGTCCTGAGTTCCCTGATGCTGATCTGCACCCGGCTGGGAATGCACTTCACGCATGCTGCCCCCAAAAAATACCAGGCTCCGCAGCAGTGGCTGGACTGGGCAAACGAGAACTGCCGCGTTTCAGGCGGAACTGTGCACGTCACGGACGATCCCATCGACGCGGTGAAGGAAGGCGATTTCATATATACTGACTTGTGGTGGTGGGTCGGGCAGGAGGCCGAGATTCCTGAAAGACGGGCTGCGTTCATGCCCACGTACCAGGTCAATATGGAATTGCTAAAAAAGGCTCCGCCTCACTGTAAGTTCATGCACTGCCTGCCTGCTTCGCGCGGCGTGGAGGCCACGGATGAGGTCATGGATTCACCGCAGTCTGTGATCTTTGACCAGGCCGAGAACCGCCTGCACACTGAAAAAGGACTGCTTGTGTGGTTGGTATACCCAAGATTAAAAAAACCAGATGACGCATTCAAAAAAGCGAAAGCGGATGAAATCCTGAAGTTCCTGGAAAAGATGGGCTAGACAACGTGCAAAAGATAAGGGAGGAAATATGTCCCGATTGATCCATTCCACACCGCGGGCAGACGGTTACCGCATGCCTGGCGAATTCGAGCCGCATGCGGGCATCTGGATGCTGTGGCCGGAACGCCCCGATAATTGGCGCAATAAAGCGCTTCCGGCGCAGAAGGTGTTTGTCAAGGTAGCCAAAGCCATCAGCCGGTTTGAACCGGTGACGGTAGGTGTTCTGCAGAGCCAGTATCAAAATGCGCGCGTGATGCTGCCCGAGAGCGTCCGCGTGGTGGAAATCTCGTACAACGATTCGTGGATGCGCGACTGCGGGCCGACATTCGTGAGCAACGGCGCAGAGCTGCGCGCGGTGGATTGGATCTTCAATGCCTGGGGAGGAGAGTCAGGCGGGTTGTACGCTCCCTGGGATCAGGACGACCTGGTGGCACAGAAGGTGGCCGAGATCGAGCGCGTGGCACGGTATAAGGCACCGCTGGTACTGGAGGGCGGTTCGATCCACGTGGACGGGCAGGGAACCCTGCTCACCACGCGTGAATGTCTGCTGAATCCCAACCGCAACCCTGACAAGCGCCAGACTGATATCGAAGGTTTGTTGAGTGATTATCTCAATGTGGAAAGCTTCATCTGGCTGAACCGCGGCATCTATAATGACGAAACCAGCGGTCACGTGGATAATATTTGCTGCTTCATTCGTCCAGGCGAAGTGGCCCTGGCCTGGACGGACGACCGCTCGGATCCGCAGTACGAGATTTCGCAGGAAAATTATGAGATTCTCTGTTCCGCTGTGGACGCCAGGGGCAGGCGTTTGAAAGTGCACAAAATTCCGCTGCCGTCTCCGATTTATATCACCAAAGAAGAAAGCCGGGGGGTTCAGCCAGTCGAGGGCACCCTTCCGCGCAGGGAGGGAGACCGTCTGGCAGCGTCATATATCAATTTTGTCTTCTGCAACGGCGGGGCAGTGGTGCCAACCTTTGGGGACGAAAATGACAACCTGGCCCTGGTAGCGCTGCAAAATCTGATGCCTGAGTGCAAAATTATGGGCGTTTACGCGCGCGAGATCCTCCTCGGCGGCGGCAACATCCACTGCATTACGCAGCAGCAGCCGAAAGTGTGATAAACGGAAACCGAAATGATTATCCGCCGGGTCCATGCCCGGCGGTAATATTTTCTAGAAAAAATTATCGGCTCGAATATGCAATGAGAGGGATGATCATTTCCTGCTCGGTCATCCCGGCATGGTCAGACTTGAATTTGATCACGGAGTCGGAATACACGATACCCTTATCAGAAACGGAGACCGCAAGGTAATCTCCGATGAACTCGTCAAATTTAGCATGAGGCGCGCCATTGCCGAATAACTTCTCCCGCTTGACGTCCTCTTTTGAAAACAAAATGAAATCATCGCCAAACGTTTTTCGAAACGCAGTGGGGAACTCATTCAAATACTCGTCGCGGACGTAAAAGACGGACGCCCGGCTCTCGATTGATGTCGGCCTTTTCAGCATTTTGACCAGGTGCGGATAATCGGTCAGCGTGTCATAGCTGAGGTTTTTATGCCCGTGATCGGCTGTCACGACCAGCAGCGTGTCGGAGAGGTTGCCGGCCATCTTTTCGACTTCATTTTCAAGATGCTGGAGTTCCTGCGTGATGGATGCGTCATAGCAGCCGTTTTGGTGCATCAGCGTGTCTGGCTGGTGCCAGTAGGCATAAACGAATTTCTTCTCATCCCTGGTGCAAAGGTCGATGACCGTATGGGTCAGTTGATCAAAGGTGTCGATGTGCGTCGTTCCGAACATCGACACGTAGTATGCCTTACCGCTGCCCGTTTCATTGATCCGGTCAAAAATGGATCGATAAGGCATGTAGCGCTGTGCAGCATCAAAATCGGCGGCTTTCTCGCCTGTATAAAAATCCGTATTTCTGAACGGGATGACGATGCGGTCAAGTTCACTGAAATATTGCTTCCATCCAAGCCAGCCGTGTTCGCACGGGGTGAGTCCGGTCATCATGGAAAGCGTTGCCGAAGTCGTCGTTGGCGGAAAAACGGAGGAATAACCGCAGAGCAGATGGCGGGAGAAGAACCCGTCCGGTTCCAGATGGTGGTTAATGGCATCAACCCCCATTCCGTCCAGCAAAAGGACGACTACGTTGCGGTAATGGCCCTGTAGCAGCCGGTCCATTTGCGGTAAGGTGGGGTGTGAATACGGTGTGCCGAATTCTTTTAGCACGGAACAAGCCAGGTTTACCAGGCAGTTTTCATAGTCTGCGTACATTTTTCCTCATACCAGCCTGAAAAAATCATTCCATCACGGCGGTGAACATCACCTGGAATATAGTTTATTGAGAGACTGGATTTCCTGTTCGCTAAGTTCGATATCCGCGGCGTCGAAGTTTTCTTTTTGATGCTGCGGGGTAAAAGACATGGGGATGGTGATCACGCGTGGCTGGGCAATAAGCCAGGCAATCGCGATTTGTGCAGGAGTCGCATGATGTGCTTCGGCTATGCTTTTCAGAGTGAGGTTAACATTTAGATTACGAAATTTGATAGGGGAATAGGCAGTGATCAGGATGTCTGATCTTTGACAAAACTCCAGCACGCCATTTGCGGCATATTTTCTATTTGGCAAGTTGTAAGGTACCTGGTTCGTGAGCAGGGGCGTTTCAGACAGTGCACATGATTTTTTTAATAACCGTAAATTAAAATTACTCACGCCTACATGTTTCACCTTTCCGTCGCGAACCAGCTTGTTCAATGCTCTGAAAGTCTCTTCGAGTTTTGTTTTTGGGTTTGGCCAGTGGATGAGGTAAAGGTCAAGATATTCAGTACGCAGACGCCGTAAACTACCCTCGCAGGCTTCAAGTACCGCCTCATACTCGAGGTGGTCCGGTGACACTTTTGATGTGATAAAAAGCTTTTCTCGCTGCACCCCGTATTCGTGGATTACCTCTCCGAGTAAATCTTCGCAATGGTTCGCGGCATAAGATTCGGCAGTATCGAAGAACGTGTATCCCAGTTCAATGGCTGAGTGTAAGGCGGCATTCGATTTCTCATCAAGATCGAGATTGGCGGTGCGTTCACCCCCAATCTTCCATGTACCAAAACCGATCTTCGGAATCTGAACTCCCCGGATTGTTTCGAATTTCATAAAGACTCCATCCCTGGTAGACCCGGCAACTAGATCCAGGCTCGTTCTCTGAACGACTGAAATCCCCTGGCAAGGGCATCACTGATCTGTTCATCTAATTGTACGTTGAGAGCCGTGATGCGGAAGCAGGATTTCCCTTTGAGCAAAGTGAGCAATTCAGGCTTGAAGTGGGCTTTGGTCTCCGGTCCAGCATATACGGACATGAAGCAGAAACCATCATATGCTTTTTGGATAATGAGCCTTGCAAAGAACACTTCCTTGCGTTTGCGTCCATCGATGACCAGATCTTTGAATGACCACAGGTCGTAATCACCCGGTTCATCACGTTTTGGCTCAAGAGGCGGCTGGTATTGGGATAAAAGCAGCCGTAAACGGTTGAAAATACCCTCAAGGTTATCCAATTTTCTCCTGGATTAGCCAGGCAGGTGCCCGTTAGGGCTTAAAATGCCCATTTCTTCCAGCTCACTGCGTAATTGCTTCGGATTCCTAAAGAGCAGCCCGGTGAAACCCACATGGCTGGCGGTCTCGATATTGGCGGGATTGTCGTCGATGAAGATGCAGTTGTCTGCCTGAAGACCGAAACGGGTGAGAAATGAATGGAAAATCTCTTCACCGGGTTTGACCTGGCCGACCATTCCTGAGAGCAGGTAGCCATCCAGTTCGTCAATGAATGGGAAGCGTCCTTTGACCCAGGGGAAGGTTTCATCAGACCAGTTGCTCAGGCCGTAAAGGGGGTAACCTTTGGATTTCAATTCGTGAAGGATATCGACGGTGCCTTGCAGGCAGTCGCCAACCGATTCGGAAAACCGGGTATGGTACGCATTGATCAATTCGCTGCGGTGCGGATATTTCGCCGATTGCTCTTTCGCCCAGTCAGCGAACCTCAACCCTGCATCAAGCCGGGGATTGACGCCGAAAAAATCGATCTCATCCAGGAAGGTTTTAATGGCTTCGTCGTTGGGCAGCAGTTTGCGGTACAGGTAGTAGGGGTTCCAGTCGATGAGGACCGCCCCGAAGTCGAAGACGATGGTTTTTTTCATAGGGGGTAATTGTACCCGGAAAATGAATGAAAAATTCTAAAATGACTCAAAATGGCACTCTCCCTACGGAAGAGGGTGATATCAATTTTCATCTGCCCAATGCTGATGGTTAGAACTCCCTCACCGCCTCCACGGGCACTTCGGGGTAGATCTGCACTGGTTTGGGCGGCATGGAGTTGTAAACCCAATCCATTTCGACCACGCCGAATTTCATCCCTGCCAGGATCCTGATTCCCTCGAAGGTGCCGCGCACGAGTACATCCTCCATGCTTAGTGCCATTCCAAAAACCGCCACTGATGAATTCGCGGGGATCTCCTCCAATTCACTTCCGTACGCACCGAATGAGAAGACCAGGTGTTGGCGGTCGAGCGTTTGCGCCTGGATGACCGGGATGATCTCCGGGTAACCGTCTGCATTGACATAAGACAGGAACTTGAGGTTGTCGATCTTGTCAAAGAATGCCTGCGTCCACGGGTTGAGCACCGTACTTTTTTCATTCTTCCTGCTCAGCGTTTTACCAATCATGGTTTGGATGGCTGCGAACACGACCTTGTTCATGGGCAGCGGATGTTTGCCGGTATGTGCGACCAGGTCCATGTAATGTACCCTGTGTACACCGAAATATGAGTTGTATCTAAACAGCGGTGTATTGTTATAGAAATCGTAATCCTTGCCTTCACTTGCGGCATTCTGATAATTCGCAAAACCGCGCCGGTAACTCTTATCGAGGCCCATGACCAGGAATCCCGTTTTTGGATTCTGCAGAACGTGCTTCTTGCTCACCCCCTCCATAAATTGTCCCCACACGACCTTTTCCGGCGTGCTGGCCATCAGCGTGGTGATGAGGGTAAGATGCGGCAACCCCTGCGGGTTGACCGTGCCAAGGATACCGATCTTCATTGATGCGGAGAGATCTGAAATATCCTGATCGGAGAATTGGGTATGCGGATAGCGAGTGGTGTTCATGTTTCTCTCCTGATTCATTATTTCTAGAACTAATTCTCAACCCTGGCAGCCCCGGTGATGAAGGTGCGCTGCGGATCGAACCCGCTCCCGGTTGCCCAGGTGCGGGCCTGTTCAAGCGCAGCAGCTGTCATCAGCTCGGTGTCTGAAAAATTCCAATCCATATCCAGGCGAGTGTATTTATCACGGCAGAGGTTGTTGAAAGCGCAGAGTTCCCAACGCTCGACATTGCTTCCCAATGCCATGCGCAGGTGAAAACCGATGGCTTTTAGATTTTCTTCCGTGACCGTTGCTCCGGGGATCAGCGGTGTGCGAATCCACATCTGCCTGCGGCCGCCAGACTGCGAGACAAGATCGCGCGCACACTCAAGGTTCTCAAGGATGCGCTTGTTGTCAACACCGGTCCATTTCTGGTGATCTTCCCCCTTGATCAATTTCAGATCGAAAAGGATCAGGTCGGCTTTCTTGGCCAGCGAGTTGAAGGTATCGGGTGTGCACAATCCGCAGGTATCGAGAGCTACATGCACTCCCTCGTTTTTGAGGGTGTCCATCAGGTCACCGCAGAAGCGCGGCTGCAGGGTGGGTTCACCGCCTGATAGGGTGACCCCGCCGCCTGATTTTTCAAAGTAAGCGCGGTCTTTCAATAATTCAGCAGCCAGTTTCGCGACCGTAACCTCCCTGCCCAGCATCTCCATTGCCCTGGATGGGCAGGCGTCCACGCAGCTTCCGCAAACCGTGCATGCGGCACGCTCGCGCAGGATACCATTGCGGGTGTGCGTCAGGGCGTTGTGTTGGCAGGCTTCGATACACGAGTCGCAGCCGATGCAGCGGTTACCGATCCACTGCACCTGCTTTTTGGGTGAGATGCTCTCGGGGTTGTGGCACCACTGGCAGTGCAGGGGGCATCCCTTGAAGAACACCGTGGTGCGGATGCCCGGGCCGTCTTCAGTGGAGAGGCGTTGCAGGTGGAGGATGGTACCTGTGATGGTTTCAGTGTGGGTCATCATCACATGTTGTGGCTTTCGCGCGCGATGATCTCGTCCTGCAATTCCTTGCCGATGGCGGTGAAGTAGGCGTTGTATCCCGTCACGCGCACCAGCAGGTGGCGGTAATCTTCGGGATGTTTCTGGGCATCGCGAAGCAGATCAGCGTTGAGCATGTTGATTTGCAGTGCGCTGCCGCCGTTCTCGATATAGCCGCGCAGGTATGCCTTGAATTTTTCCTTGTGTTCCGGATCGCGCAGCATCGATGGATTGAACGTAATGGTATGACTGCCGCCGTTGGGCAGTAAATTGAAATATTCCTCCCAATCGCCTTTTCCGTCGGGTGCCTTGCCGCCCAGGGCTTTGCCCACCGAGTTGGCGTTGGCGGTTGGGCCGTTGGTATCGGCACCATTGGAGGGGCACAGCGCATTGGAGAGGAATTTGCCTTTTGCGCGGCCGTCAGGGCTGGCGGGCAGGATGTCTGAATAGGCGATCCAGTAATTCCAGCTCAGCATTCCAGGCCGGAATTGCCGGCCGGTGGAGATCGTTTTATATTTCCAGGTCTCGCCTGTCCACAATTCCATCACCTGGCTGGCAATGGAGTCGGCTTCGTCATCGTCACGGCCGTATTTAGGTGCCTTGTGCAGCGCGATCGCCTGCAGTTTTTCGTGACCTGCCCAGTTGTCGCGCAGCGCCTGAACCAATTCCTGCATGGTACAGATTTTCTTGTCGAATACCAGGTACTTGACCGCCAGCAGCGAATCCACGGTGGTGGCGTAGGTGACACCTTCGACGGTAACGAATCCGATCTCGGCACCGCCTTCATTGATGTCTTTACCGCTTTCCGCGCAGCCCTTCACCAGGCAGGAGAGGTACGGGGTCTGGAAGAATTCAGCGCGTATTGCCTCGGATCTTTCGTAGGTATCGACACTGCGTTTAACGATACAGCGGGTCTGTGCAGCGTAGGCCTGCCAGAACTGCTCCCACGTGGTGAATTTGGCGGGGTCGCCGGTATCTTCGCCGTCACGATTGACCTTTTCAGCAGCACCGGTCAGCGCATCCACCACCGGGTTGAGATCGTACCCGCCGGTGAGTGCCAGTTCGACGGCCTTGAGCAGGTTCAAATTATCGTCCACTGTGCCGGAGCGGTCGTTGCCAGCCATGGTGTTCTCCAGGCAGCCGACCGGGGCATAGGTGAACACGTTTTCCTTATTGATAAGATTCTCGATGCCGGTTTTACGGCTTTCCAGCATCATACCCGCCAGCGAACGTTCGTCGAAGTTCAACAGGAAGGGCGCCCCCTGGCTGCTGGAAATCATGTCTACCACCTTGTCGAGCAACCTGTCCGGTGTTCCGCGGTGCAGGCGCACGTTGGGTTTGGGCTCAAGAATGGGGCTCATCTCGTCAACAACTTCCAGGATGGCATAGGTGAGATCGTTGGTGAGATCCGTTCCGCCCTCGCCCAGACCGCTGACGGTCAGCAGCTGGCCGTAACCGGCGGTGATTCCCTGGTTGCCCCCGGTCTGGATCATGCCGTCGTAGGCAGTGTTGCAGTGCACCCAGAAGCACTTGAGAATCTCTTTGCCAAATTCGCGATCCATGCCCTCGGCGAGCGATTTTTCCCATAACGGGTTGAGATACTGGTCGATGCGCCCGAAGGAGACACCCGGACCAGGGTAATTTTCGTCTGACATGACCAGCATGTGCGTCAGCCACAACGACTGTACTGCTTCCCAGAAACTCTGCGGGGGTTCCCACGGTACGCGTGCCAGGTTTTCCGCCATGTGTGCCAGTTCGGCTTTGCGGGCGGCAACAGGCTCCTTTTCCGCCATGCCTTCGAGGACGGTGCGGTATTCCTGCGCCAGGTCGCGGGTCAGCGTGGAGGAGGTGAGCATGGCGCGCAGCTGCGCGCCTTTTTTACCTTTTTGTTCAGCGGGTGAAAGTGCGTCATAGCGCTGCTGCAGGTCTGCGTGGATGCCCTTCCAACCCTCGGTGATCACACGATCGTACCCGGGCACGAGGTGGCCGCTGGTTGCGCCTGTGTTGCCGTAGCCGTGATTGTGAAACCACAACATGGCCGCGCGCGCTCCGTTTTTACCCTTAACCAGGCGGTCGTACTCCTTCGTCTGGGCTTCCGTGAGGCAGTGCGAGGTCATGATATTGAACCGCGCCCCGGCCAGCAGGTCGCCGGGCAGGATCTCCTTGGGCACGTAATGCACCATGGTTTCCTTGACGAACCAGGCTCGCCGCTCCGGCAGGCTCCAGGTCCAAAAGTCGGGATGGAGTTTTACCGGTTTGGCCACCTGTTTGAATGACGAGCGGAAGGTGGGTATGTAAAAGTAAGTTTCAGGGACGATGTAAAACGAAAGTTCGTTGTATTGAAAATCCCAGGGTGTACCCGTGGTCCACGCGGTGTACTCGTTGTTCCATTTGCGGTTGACCCCCTGGAAGTAGTAATCGCGCAGCCAGCGCACGCGGTCCGACAGGAACCTGGGTTCCTTGATGGTGAAACGCGGTTTCTCGGTAGTCATCGTGGTCATGATCTCTCCTGTTTAAATACCTTCCAAAAGCTGTTGTTCGCCCCTGACGAGCATCTCTTCCATCACGGCGGCAGCTGCTTCTGGCTGCCGGTTGGCGAGTTCATCGATCAGGCGCCGGTGATACTGGATCACCTCATCGATCACGGCGGTATCCGCCCTCTGGCGGAAGAAGGCTGCGGTGAAGTGGATGTAGATTTTCCTGAAAGAATTAAGGATGAGCGGGTAAACAAGGTTGGCGGACGCCGTTGCGAGCTGTGTGTGAAAAGTGAAATCGAGTTCGGTCAGGCGCGCAGCGTCTGCCCGGGGGGTCTCGATCTCGTCCTGCAGCACCCTGCGCAGGCCTTCGATCTGTTCCGGGGTGGCGTTGTCCGCGGCCAGGCGGGCAGTCTCGCGCTCGACGAGAATGCGCATCGCCAGCAGGCTGTTTTGGAACTCGGGGGCAAGCATGCCGTTGTTATAGTTCAGCAGCGAGGAAAGCACCGCCAAGGAACCGGATTGGCGGAAATCGTTGATCATCACCCCGCGGCGCGGCAGGATGGACACCAATCCCTTGGCTTCCAGGTCGACCAGCGCTTCGTGCAGCACGGGGCGGCTGACGCCCAGCGCGGCCGCGAAATCGCGCTCGGAGGGCAGTTTCTCCCCGGGCTTGAGTTCACCGGAGAGAATGAGGCTCTCGAGGCGTTCGATGCAGGCTTGCTTGAGGCTGCTGACTTGCAGCGGTTCAACAGGGATGACCAAAGCTCACCTCGCGAAAACTGGTAAAACCACCAGCCAATTAATAGTATATAGATTATTTGGAATTAATGCAATAAAAAACGCAATCCTGTAACTAATGGACTGCGTCTCCAGGGAAAATCCGCTATTTCGCTTACCCCCCCACCTTATCCAAAAACGCCTTGGCCTGCTTGCGCGTGCGCGGGCTTTCACTCTGCGCATGGCGCTCCACGAAGGTGAAGATCGATCCCTTGTCCTCAACGGTGTCGAAGAGCAGGTCGAAGGCTTCGATGACGTAACCCACCATCAGCCCCATGTTCTTGCCGCGGTGGATGGATTCGATGGCCAGCAGGTCGTGCAGGATCGCCTCGCGATACCTGGGGCAGGCCATCGCAATGCGTGCGGCGCAGCGGATGGCGTGCCCCGCGACCATCGTTTTCTCTGTAGCAAACAGGTCCAGATAATCGCGGCACACCGCGGCGAAGCGGTCTTCCGTGTCAATGGCGGCCAGCGCGGCGAGAACATACATCGCCACGTAGATCGAAAAGCCGTTGTTTGACCGCAGGCAGGTGACGAAGTGCTCCCAATGCGGCAGCAGCACTTGCGGCTGATTCTCTGCCAGCCACAGCAGTGCCTGCGAGCAGTTCTGGCGCCGGGTTTCGGGCTGCGGACCGGGCACCACGCCCTCTAACAATTCGCGCAGCAGGTCCGGATCACTGAGAGCCAGGGTTGCCAGGTGTTCGGATTCGAAAGTCTGGTTGGTCAAGTCAACTATGGTCATATAAGCTCCGAATGAAAACAAATTATATGCATCGATGGTGTAATGATGGATCACGCAGCAATCCAGAAAAACCAGCTGATGCCGCCGCGGTACTGGCGGTCGGTCTTCAACCGGTGTTTGATCTCTTTGATCTGAGCATTGTCAACTGACGGCGAAACTAAATCGTCTATGATTTCCTCCCTCGTTGGTAAAAATGATTTTACTCATTTTATAACAACGATTCAATTTACTGCAAACGAAATCAGACCATTTCTTTTTGATTTACTTAGAATACCCAAAAATGCGAGAATTGATTGATCAGTATGCCAATGGGAACCCGGAATTACAGTAGGGATCAAATGATCATTCGTATGAAGGTCTAAACGATTCATACCAGTCTTCGGCGTTGGTTTTCCAACCGATGCGCCAGGCCGTCAATTCGTCGATGATAAGGTTGTTGATTTTGTGATCCAATCGGTGCATGATATCGTTTGGAAAATATCTTGAGGCAAGTTGAGACTGTGCACATGTGACGTACACGTTTTCATACAGATCCCAGGCACCGTATAAATGCAGGATTTCGTGCGCAATAGACGCTGTCAGCAGTTCCTGTCCATCCTCATAATTTCGATAGCAAAATAATCCTTCAAGGAAGTATTGTGCCTGATCTCCTTTTCCACTAAACGGCATGGAGTAACTCCTTCCCCAATCGTTGGCAAAAATGATTACATGCATGTTATTGCAGCCAGTTTCTGAGATGATCTGGTTGTACAGGCGGATTGGGTTATCCCACCCGATCTTTTTTAGCAAGTCAAATACCCAGGAATTGTATTCGTTGCGTGAGCCGTGAGCATTTGGAATATTATCGATCACGAGGTGAGTGTTCAGTCCGTAATTACCACCTTGGTGAAATGACAAAGAAACTTGATATCGAGCAGCTTGCTGACAAAGCCAGGTCTCTGCTGCTCGTTGTTTTGAAAGTTGATCTAACTTTTGCTCGTAACTCCATGGATTTGCTGCTTCACCCAAAAAAATGGTTAATGGGTAGACAAATCCGCGAAGTGTTTTTGCACTGCCGTGATCGTTTGCTTCCATGAGTTTATCTTTCTGATAATAAGGTTCAATAGAGGATAATAACCCCCGCCATGAATACCGGTGAATGTATAAGGAATCCCTGAAAACCAGGGATTCCTTAATTGTCCTAGTATGTCAGTTTGGTCACGTCGGCCTTCACACGCTTGCGGAACACCCAGTACGTCCAAACCTGGTAGGCCAGCACGATTGGCACCATGATAGCTGCCGTGATGGACATCACCTTCAGCGTATACGGTGAAGACGAAGCGTTATAGATGGTCAGGTTGTTGGCAGCGTCGGTGCTGGAGATCATCACGTTGGGGAAGAGCGCAATGAAGATCGCGGCAACTGTGAAGACCACCGCTGCGCTGGAAAGGATGAATGCCCAGACCTCCTTCTTTTGACTGCCGAGTACACGCGAGAGCACCAGTGCAGCAGCTGCCAGCAGCGGCAGGACGAGGGTCAGCGCGCCTTTGTCACTGAAAGCGGAACCGGTGAAGTAGAGCGCAGCAAACAGTCCAACGGCAAAGATCAATGCTGCCGGGAAGTTCCTGACAGCTGCGTTGAATGCTTTAACCCGCGGACCTTCGCTGAGTTTGAGGCTGAGGAAATTGGCACCGTGAAAGATGAACACGAATACTACCGCCAGTCCGCCCAGCAGACTGACCGGGTTGAGCAGGGTGGTGAACTTGCCGGTATACTGCATGCTGGCATCGATGGGCACACCTCGCACCAGGTTGGTGAACACGACTCCCAGCAGGAAAGACGCCAAAAAGCTGGCAACGGCGATCGCCCAATCCCAGCCAAAGCGCCAGTTGGGATTGGCGATCTTGCTGCGGAATTCAAGCGCCACTCCGCGTACGATGAGCGCCAGCAGAAGCAGGAACATGCCCAGGTAAAAACCGCTGAACAGGGTGGCATACCAGTGGGGGAAGGCAGCAAAAGTCGCGCCGCCGGCCACGATCAGCCAAACCTCGTTTCCGTCCCAGTGCGGTCCGATGGTGTTGATGATGGCGCGGCGTTCCACGTCCTTTTTACTGATCATGGGCAGCAGCATCCCCACGCCAAAATCGAATCCCTCAAGGAAAAAGAAACCGGTATAAAGGACGGCGATCAGGATAAACCACAGGATATTGAGGTCCATTATTTACCTCCCTTCTTTGTTTCCGGTTTTTCACCCGCCATGAGCACCGAATCCGTGTCTCCGGCAGGCAGGCCGGCTTTGGCAAACTTTAAAAGCAGGAACAGATCAATTCCCATCAGCACAGCGTAGATCAGCACGAAGCCAACCAGGCTGGTGAGCACCGTCCCTGTGGTTACGTTAGGACTGATTGCGTCACTGGTTTGCATCAGACCGTGCACCACCCAGGGCTGGCGGGCGGTCTCGGTGAGGATCCAGCCGGTGGTATTGGCAATATACGGCAGGAAGATGATCCACACAAGCCATCCCGAACGCCTGATCCACTTCTCCGGGAATTTCTTCCAGGCGACGAACCATGCTCCGAGCGCCAGTAAAACCATCAGCATGCCGACGCCGACCATCACGCGGAACGTCCAGTAATCCAATGCCACCAGGGGGATGTAATCGCCGGGACCGTACATCTCTTCGTATTGCGCCTGGAGGTTATCGATCCCTTCCACTTCACCGCTGAATTTGAAATAGTAGAGGAAACTTTGCGCCTTTGGAATTTTAATATCCCAGATCACCTTTTTTCCGGTTTTATCAAAGAGGGCAATTACTGACCAATCCGCCGGATCAGCGGTCTGGTAATGCGCTTCTGCTGCAGCGGCTGCCATGGGCTGCACCTGGCGCAGATAGACAGCCTGTGCATGGCCGCTCAGCCCGGCGCCGATTACCGCAACCAACCCAACTGCTGCAGCCAGGCGGAAGGTCTTTTGGAAGGCTTCGGCATCATGCTTGCGTACCAGGTGGTAGATGCTAAACCCGAGGATGAAGAAGGCTCCCGTGGTCAGTCCGGCAAAGATGGTGTGCAGGAAGAGGTAAAGCGCGCGCGGGTTGCCCAGCAGTGCGCCAAAACTGGTCATCTGAGCCCGGCCGTTGACAATCTCGTATCCGACCGGGTGCTGCATGAAACCGTTGGCCACCAGGATCCAATAAGCGCTCAGGTTGCCGCCGATGGCCACCAGCCACATCACCGCGGCGTGCAGCTTTTTAGAAATACGCTCCCAGCCGAAAATCCAAATCCCGAGGAAGGTGGATTCGAGGAAGAATGCCAGCAAGCCTTCGATCGCCAGGGGCGCGCCGAAGATGTCGCCAACGAAGCGGGAGTAATCCGACCAGTTCATGCCAAACTGAAATTCCATGACAATACCGGTCACCACGCCCATGGCGTAATTGATCAGGAACAGCTTGCCCCAGAATTTGGTCAGGCGTTTGTATATCGGGTTGCCGCTGCGCACATACATCGTTTCTAGCACGGCAACGAAGATTCCCAGCCCGAGGGTGAGGGGTACAAAGAAGAAGTGATAGATCGTGGTGAGCGCAAACTGCCACCGGGAGAGTGCAACAAGATCCATAGCAGGCTCCTTGGAAGAAAATATGAAAAGAACTTACCGGGGAATCCAAAAACCCGGAATAAAGGTACGCACCAGGATATCCAGAACGAGAGCAATCAACAGCAGATTGCTGAACAGCCGGTTGTGATAGAAGGCAAACCCTGAGAACCAGGTAGGCCAGTATGTCCATTCCTTGGGTGGTTTCTGCGGGCGTGGCTTGGTATGCACGCCGACGGCATAGGCCATGCGCTGACCGGCAAAGAACACGATGAGCAGAATGGGTGAGAAGTAGCGGGTAATAAATACCAGGTAAAGGATCAAGATATAGATCAGAGACAGTGCGATGATGTTCACGATGCGCGCGGCTTTTTCACCGATCAGCACGGGAAGCGTGGTTACTTTCCTTTTCTTATCTTCCTCGAGCTTGTCAATGTGTTTGCCGAGGTTGATGCTCACCACGCTCAAGCCCCAGGGAATGGCAGCCAGGGCTACCTTCCAAATGTCATCAGCCACCCCTTTTGAAAGGACGAGGTACACAGCCGAGATCATGATTGGTCCCCAGATGAGAAAGATGGAAATTTCCCCCAGCGCGATGTGTTTCAGTGGCCAGGTGTAGAGCAGCAACACGGCCGCGCCAATGATAAAGAGCACGATAACCGACATTGAAAAATTGGTATAAAAAAGGGCAAAGATTCCCGTGAGTACTGCCAGAGTCCCGCTGACGGCGAACCACCTGAAATGCTGTTCCTTGCTCCAGAACTTTTGCACCAGGGGATGAACGCCATATTGCGTGCGGAAATAGTTGTCGGTATCGACACCGCGCGAAAAATCTGTGTAATCGTTCAGAAAATTATTTGTTCCGTGGGCGATGAACAGGCCGATGGTCACAATCAACCATGCAACGATCGACATCAACCAATTATGTTGAAAATACCCGTCACGGATCGCCAGCAGCCCGCCAATGGCACACGAGTAAAGAGTGACTATGGTTACAGCAGAGCGGGTGGCGATCAACCATTTGGAAACGATATCCAGCCGGTCCCATTCCTCCTTGCTATCCATCTTCACAAGTTCGGAAAGAGCCTGACGCCACATGGAGAAGTTGATCTTCATGAAAATATCCTCCTTTCGCTCGTTATGGAAGTTTCGAGCATCCCTGTTTGTGTAACGTTGATTAAATTATATACATGAACCCTGATTGATAAACCAGTGAGTTTATTTGCTGGCTGTAAAGGGTCCGGGGATGCCGGCAGTCTTTTCGCCAGGTAGCAACTTGATTTTTCTTGCCACGAAAAAATTGATAGTCGCAATTACCACCCCCACAAGGAACACATACTGGAATCCGAAATTGTTCCAGATCACCCCCCCCAGCAGGGCGATGCCGATCGAAAAGAAATGATCGATGCTGATCGAGGCTGACAGCGCCGGTTGGATGTCTTCAGGCTGCAGGGCGATCTTCTTCATATAGGTTGAGCGTGCCATGCTGACCGACATCAGTACCTGGTCGAGCAGGTAACACACGCAGGTGATGATGAACGCGATGTTTTCCGGAAAAATCGATTTGGAAAAACCGTAAGCAAAACAGACCAGAACCAGCAATACTGCCTCAGCGCAGAGGATCACGCGCTCTCCGAGGCGGTCAATGGCTCTGCCCAGGATGGGTTGGAAAAGGATGCCAATCACGCCGCCGATGGTCATCAAGGTAGCCAGAGTTTGAGTGGGTTTGTGAAAAATGGTCACGATCACCCAGGGGGCAAAGGTCATGAAGATCTGTTTGCGTGAACCATACAGTACCGCCAGGGCATAGAAACGGGTGTATTCCTTGCGCAACTGCAGGAATTTTCTTGGTGGAGTAGACGGAACGGGCGTCATCAGGAACATCATCAATGCAGCCACGGCAAAGATTACAGCAGCAATCGTGAAGCTGTGGCGGTATTCAAAGTGCAGGTATTTGAAGCCGATGAAAACGATGAAGCTTCCGAAAATGACCGCCAGGTTGCGGATGGCATTAAGCTGGCCCAGTCGCCTGCCGGTACGCCCGTCTGCGGCCAGTTCCATGCCGATAGTCGTGGATACTGGCATGAAAAGATGGTTTCCCATGCTGAAGATGAACAGGAAAACGACCATGATGGAGTAACTTGAGCTCGAAAAGCTGAGCAGAAAAATACCAACGCTCGCCATCAGGAGGGCTAGTGCGCCCAGGCGGCGGCTGCCGAGGAATCCGAACGCAGCCGAGACGAGCAGCACGATAAAACCGGGAAACTCGCGTGGAAATTCGAGGAATGAACGCTGGAAACCGTTGAGAGAAAAGGTATCGTTGAGAAAATTGTTAAGGGTGGAATCGACAAGACTGCCCGCCATGCCCACCGCAAATGATGCCAGGATGAACAGGAGCAGTTCGCGCGAGATGTTGGAAATGCGAAGTTTCAATGATGAGGTCTGCATTGAAACGGCTTCTATTGCTGATCTTCAGTAATGAGTTTTTTCAAACCCTCGATTGCAACCTTGATGACGCGGTCGGCATCGAACTCGGCCATATGCTTCTGGGCGTCTTCCTCGGAGATTTCCGAGAGGTCAAATTCGTTGATGACAAGCATTACGCCGCCGGCACGCTTACGGTAAATGGAGGAGAGAATGAAGATGGCAGCTGATTCCATTTCGGAGCACATGGCTCCGCCTGCGATCAACGCGTTCCAGTGTTCTTCAAGACGCTGTGCCAGGGGCATGCGCGTGCGTTCCACCTCTCCATAAAACGAATCCTTGGATTGAGAGATGCCGGTGTGAACTTTCAAGCCGAGCTTTTGTGCACCTGCGCGCATGGCATTGACCACTTCGAAATTGGCGACGGCCGGAAACTCAATGGGAAGGTAATGCGAGGTCGTTCCTTCATCGCGGATCGAACCGGTGACCACCACCACGTCGCCGGTATGCACGTACGGCTGCATTGAACCGGACGACCCCACACGTACCAGGGTATCTGCACCGCATTCGATCAATTCTTCAACGGCAATCGCTGCCGAAGGGCAGCCAATACCGGTGGAAACCACCGATACCTTCTCGCCGAGAAGGGTACCGGTCCAGGTGACGTATTCGCGGTTCTGGGCAACGAAATGAGGGTTGTCGAAGTACCGCGCAATCTTCTCGCAGCGGGCAGGATCTCCGGGCAGCAGGATATACCGGCCGATATCGCCCTCCTTGATATGCAAATGAAAAGCCAGCCCTTCTTCATTTTTCATGGTCGACCTCGGTATTGCGGTTAGTGGAATAAGATTATAGCAAAGAAACGATATCATGCAGATAGAGAGTTTTTTCTTGTCAATGCGAGTGTGATTTTCAACCTCCCCGCATATTTTTGCAACCGAATGCTCTTACAAAAACCCTCTTCTGGTTGGGAAGAGGGCAAGGGTTATGACAATATTAAAGGGCATCAGTTTGTGATTGGATCATACCGTCTTGATCCCATACGTATCTGCCAGTACCTGCTCCAGGCTGGGTTGGGTGCTTAACATGTCGGTGACATGCTGCAGGCAGGCGATCTTGAGCAGCCTGTCAGGCTCACCTTGCACAACGCAACGCATTTTGTTGTCTTCGATCGACAGGTTGCGGATGTTTGGAATCCCGGCAAACACATCCTTGGAAATTGGATTGGCAAAACGCATTTCAACGATGCGCAGCGCGCGTGAACGAAGCTGCACCCCGCGTTCGACTGCAACCAGCTTTCCGCGGTGGAGGATGGCTACCCGGTCGCAAATCCGTTCCATCTCTGCCAGCGAGCGGGAGGTGATGAATACCGTGCGGCCGTCCTGCCGGGCCTCCATGATCAGGCGATAAAACACGTCCTGGATAGCAGGTTTCAATTCATAGGTTGGTTCATCGAGAATCAGCAGTTCAGGCCGGGGGATGAATGCCTGCAGCAGGTCGAATACCTGGCGGTCGTGGGTGGAGAGAGTGGCGGCCGGCTGGGAAAGATCCAGATCGAGCTGGCCGGCCAATTTTTGAATCTCAGTCCAGAGCATGCCGCCGGGTTGGTGGCCTTCATAACGAAGCAGCTCTGCTACTGTATGGCGGCTGGGTGCGGGATAGTTTCCGGGAAAAAGACCGATCCTTTCGTGGATATTGCGAGACTCCCTCTGGCAATCTAGTCCAAACACCCTGATGTCTCCGCTGCTCGGCCGAAAATATCCTGCCAGCATACTCACAATGGTACTCTTTCCGGCATGATCAGTCCCGAGCAGACCAAAGATTTCTCCTGGTTCAACCTCAAAGGATACATTATCGATTCCCTGACGGTGACTGTATTTTTTGGATACATTTTCTGCTTTGATGACAAAATAGCGCATACCGGCCTCCAATAAGAATAGTCAATATCCCTTGTCGATTCAAAGGGATACATTTTTCACTTTTTTACCGTTAGCCGGGAAAAGAAACCGGCTGGTAGCGGAAGTACCAGCCGGCATTGATGACATGCCAATTTGATCAGTAATTAACTGATCAGACCAGTACTCCCTGGTTGGCGCCTGACCGAATGTAAACGGAGATTTTGCTGCAGCAATCGATGCTGATAACTCCGTTTAAGATGTGAAGCGCCTTATTCTTTTCAACGAACCTGGATAGCGTTATGATTCCTCTGTAACTAAGAGGAGGGACATCATTGGCACTATCCGTTTCTTCCAACTGCATTTGAGACCCTTTCTGCTTAAATTTTTATCTATTAAGCGACTACGAGTATATCGATTTTAGTAAAGCCTGAGAAGGATGTCAATAGTGAAAACTTCACAGTTTGGTAATGAACTTAATCCTTGCGAAGTTGATAGCTGATTCCGGTTCCATCCGCCTTGATTTCGGAAAATCCGCACTTTACCAGAACTTTCTGTGAAGAATAATTATCCGGCCGTACGTCAGTGGCGTTGATGGCTTTGCACTCAGGGTGCGAAAATGCCCACTTAATGAGTGCCCTCACAGCTTCACTCATGTACCCACGGCTCTGGTAGATGGAGTTGATTCCATAACCAATCTCGACTTCGCCGTCTTCATTCGGGTTTCCTTTGAATCCCGCCATCCCGGCTCCAATATTTTCGCAATCGATAACAATCAACCAGTAGGTGAACCACGGGTGAAGAGAAGGCGCAACCGAACGCATTTTTTCGATCTTCATGCGTACTGCCTGCTCCGCTACCCCGGTCATCAGGTCTTCGACGATGGGTATGTTGAGATCGGCTGCCAGCGACTTAATGGATTTCAGTCCTGATTCCAATTGCTGCGGCGTCAGCGGAATCAGGGTCAATCGTTCGGTCTTGATCATTTCTCCTCCCGGTACTATTCAATTAAAAATAGTCTAAATCACCAGATAGACAAAGTCAATCATTTGGAGCTATTTGATATAATTTCTTCATGTTTATTATATGTAGAAGGAGTGGCGAATGACTTCAACTGTATATTACGGATCACCCAGACAGGCAAGGCTTAACGCTGATGAGACGCTACCGGCCAAGTTAGATTTAATTCTCGAGGCGCTGCATTTGCGCGATCGGGTCAAAGATGAGATGGTATGTCTGAAGTTGCACGTAGGAAATAATATCGGCTATTCCACCATCCACCCGGTTTTCGTGCGCAAGGTGGTTCAGGCAATTAAAGATGGCGGCGGAAAGCCATTCATTGCAGATGTGGATTGGGATGTGGCCGGCTGCGAGCAGCGCGGCTATACAAATGAAGTACTGGGCTGCCCGGTTTATCCTGCTGCCGGGCCCCGTGAGAATTACTTCTTTGCCCACGAACGTAAATATAAGAATCTTAAATCTTGGAAGGTCGCGGGCATGATTGAGGAAGCCACTTTCTTGGTCAATTTTGCACACGTCAAAGGTCATCCTGCCACGGGTTTCGGTGGCGCCTTCAAGAATATTGCCTTAGGGTGCATGATCGGCGAGACCCGCTCACAAATGCACGATGTCAACCATTACGACAAGTACTGGTTCAAGGAAAATTGCCCAGACCGCTCGGTGATGCAGCAGATCGTGGATTCCTGTCCATTCGGCGGGATCGTGTTCGACAAGTACGATCCAGCTGAATTGCATGTACATTTCGAACCGTGCAACCAGTGTGGACGCTGCCTGAAAGTGGCTCCTCAGGGCAGTTTAAAAATCGAACCGGTGAATATTCACTCATTCATGGAAGCCTGTGCCATTTCGACAGATATCGTTTTGTCGACCTTCGAGAAATCAAAGGCCACTCACCTGGCTTTGGCTACCCAAATGACGCCGGTATGCGATTGTTTCGGATTTACCAGCATGCCTATCATGCAGGATGCCGGTATCTTCGGCTCCGATGATATCGTGGCGCTTGACACTGCAATCCTCGATAAGACCGCTGACAGCAGCCTGTTTTTGGAGAACCTGCCGACCTGCATGGAGGCCCAGCCGAACGGCGGGCATCCCTTTGCGCAACTGCACGGAAAATTCAAGGATCCCTATATGGTTGTACGTTACGGAGAAAAACTTGGATTGGGCAGCATGCACTATGACCTGGTGGATGTGCTGCCGCTTAAAGAAACCACCCCCCAATCACAGGGTTATTACATCTCTGCAAAATAAAACTCAATCCCAATAGACTCTACCGGAGAGAAGTATCTCTCCGGTTTCTTTATTATTATGTAAATTCACGGCCGTGGTTTGCTGGCCTCGGCAATCTGGAGGGCTTCAAGCAATTTCGACACCACCGCTTTCCGCCCCTTGAGCATGGTCTTGTAATCCGGATTGTCTGTAGCTGATATTTCATCGTGCAGATCGTTGATACAGCTTTCCAGGAGCTGGTGCAGGACAATCCTTTCGTTTTCATCCAACTGCAGGCGAATCATGCCAACCTCCTTTCACGGGGTCGAAAAAGGCTGTCCATTCAGGACAGCCCGGTAATGACTGTGATTATTATTTTGAATAGAGCTGTCAACGATGTATGATTCTATAATCAGTATAGAAAATTGAACCCTTCAAGTCAAGTATGGTTAGTCTCTAGATGGCCATTTCGTACACCCGGTAACGCCGCAGGTTCTTGACCCCCAGCTTTAGCAGAGCATTGTTCATCCGGTCGTTATCTTCCAGCACGTAGTTGATCGCAAGGCAGAGGCGGTCTGAATAAATTGCGTCATAGGTGGCCCGATAAAGCAAAGTGTCGATGGCTTTCCCCTGGTATTCTGGAATTACCCCCAGTGCCCACATGCGGTATTGTTCCAATTTGGGAAGTTTGAAAATCATCCTCAGCAGACCCGTCGGGAAGAGGTGTCCGTTCAACCCTTTGATGATCTGGTTGATGTCAGGCAGGCTCATGGCAAAACCGATCGGGCGCTTGTCGGTGGTTTCAGCGATTAAGACTGCTGCCGGATTGATAACCTGTTTTAAGTCGCGCGCCATGGCTTTCGCCTCGTCCCGCGTCACGGGGTAGAATCCCCAATTGTCGGAAATCGATGCATTGGCTAGGTCGGTGATGGTGATCACGTCCTCCTCAAGGTGTTTCATATCCACCGGCCGGACATGAATACCGTAGCGCGCCTGGATTCGATCGGTAAGCTTCAGGATCCTTTCAGGGATCTGGTAGCCTTCCGAGGCATCGATGACATACACCAGCAAATCCTTGGCCTTGGCGAAACCGAAGCTGGTGAGCAGATCGTTGTAATACGGAGGATTATAAGGAGCCATGATCACGGGCTGCGGTTCGTAACCTTCCACGACCAATCCCCATTCCTGTGAGGCAAAACTCCAGGGGCCGCGCATGGAGTTCATCCCCTTTGTTCGCAGCCAGTCCCTGGCCGCTGAGAGCAGGCCATTGGCCACCTCGGGATCGCGGATGCATTCGAAAGAACCGAACAAGCCGACCGGCTGCTTCCAATGCTCCAGCGCCAGGCGATCGAGGAAAGCGGAGATGCGCCCGACCACCCGGCCGTCTTTGTGCGCGGTAAAAAGGACGTGTTCGCAGTGATCAAGCATCGGATTCCGGCTTGGAACGAATTGGGCTTTCTGCTCGCTGCGCAGCGGAGCCACCCAGACCGGATCATCACGATAGAGGGTATACGGCAGTTCCATGAATTCTTGCAAGTCTTTTTTAGTGATTACAGGTTTGATCTCCATTGATCCTCCAATGACCTATCGATTAATTACAGCTTCATCGCTGTGATGATCAGGTTGCCGCTGGTATGCGGGTTGAAATCCTCGCCGCCCATACTGCCGAAAGTCTTAATATCTGAAAACCCCGAGGTGGTTAATCCCTTTCTTAATTCACTTTCCAGCTGTGGGTAAAGGTGTGTGCTGCTCACACTGCTTGACCACTCACCCTGGTCTTGACGCTTAAGGGTGACGATATTGAAGCGGATCAAGCCGTCAGGTTCGAAGTCATAGAAACGCTGAAAGACCCATTCCTTCTCGTTTTCCTGAAAGGATTGAGGGTCCATCCAGCGGTCTTTCTTTGCCATTACTGCGTCGAAATTTCGGTTCTGGATGAGTACCATCCCGCCCGGGCGAAGGACGGCGGCGAAATCATTCAATGCAGCGGAAAGGGCAGAAGGAGAAAGAATGTGTGGGAGAGAGTTGCCCAGGCACAGCAGCAGATCGAAACGCTGCGCGCCAAAGGCGGATTCAAGTTGGCCAAATCCGGCGGTTCTAAATTCGACATCCGCGCTGGCAGCTCGCGCATTGTGCCGGGCCTGTTCCACCATTTCCGGCACCAGGTCGGCTGCGCTGACAGAGTGCCCGTCTTGGGCAAGGGCAATAGCATGCATGCCGGTACCGCAGGCTGCATCAAGGATGGCAATTGATTTGCCGCGATTTGCTTGCAGCCTGTTGATTTGTTTTTCGATGAACGGCATCTCGAACGCCAGGCGGTTGGTCCAGTTGTTGAACTTGTCGTAATCTGCTGACAGGGATTGATACATTAATTTCTCCTGTTTTTATTTTTCGATTCGGAAGTTCGGCATTATATATTAGCAGTGCGCCTCGCCAAAGCATTTGAACAATTTTGGCTCTTCAAAAAGGATTACCAGAAATGCAGCATAGTGAGCACGGTGTACCTGATAATTAATCCTATTCATTCCAGAATGTCTTCGAACATCGTTAAGGATCAAAAAGCAGGTTATCCCCAGGACTTGAGGGATGATGAGGATTGTCTCATCTGTAGCATCGAATCACCCATGTTTATCAAACAGTGTACAACAAAAAATGGCCATCCAGAAATCAAATATCACTTTTTGCCGCTTGTCTTGATGTCAGTAGAGGATTATTGTCAAAAAGGATTAACAGTGTTAATGTGAATTCACAGGGTCATTCAATCGGAGGGGAGTATGAAAAAGATCAAATTTTATTTGATGCTGGTCTTGTTCGTTACTGTTGGCATAGGTTATGGTTTTCTACGCGAAATCATGCGCCAGGTTACTGCGAGATTGTTGGATCCCTTATTCATTATTCTTTTCGATGTCTTCTCGGCCTTGATCTTCATGGCTCTTGTGCTTTGGCTTGCATTCTACTTATCTAGAAAAGGAATGTCACAACCGCTTGCGCTCCTGTTAATCGTTGTGGGAGCATTGCTGACATTCTATCAGTTGATCCGCTATACAGGCATTGTACCCATGGCCTTCGATTTTCTCAGTAGCTTCAATTATCCCGGGTTTTCATTGGTCACCGGCTCTTTCCTGCTGATCTCAGGAATCATTGCAATTTGTGGTCCATCGCGATTGGCGAGTTAGATTCAGACCTGGATGAGTATATCCAACGCTGCGGCACAAGCTTTTGGTCATCATCCAATCGGAAATTTCTTGGTGTTTGCCTATTATGCCCAAAGATGAGTTGCAGATTTATAGAATTCACGCATAATTACTCCAAAAACGAAGGCAGGTGGCAGAAGTGGAAATCCTCTCAACACTCAAAGAAACATATCCGCTTTTTGGCTGGCTGGGTTGCCTTGTCATCTTTCTGGCTTCCCTGGTGACCGGATTGGTGTACCGCGGAAAAGACAACGAACACTACTCGCCATTCAATCATTACATCTCTGAGCTGGGTGAACTGGGTGTCTCCAGACTGGCGTGGTTATTTAATACCGGCTTGGTTATTGGCGGAATCCTCTTCGTGTTGATGATGGTGGGGCTGGGACTCATGCTTTCTTCAGTATGGGGGTTAATTGCATCGAGTGTGGGAATGATCGCTGGTGTCTTCTGTGCAATGGTGGGAATATTTCCGATGAACCACATGAAACAGCATTCCTTTGTGGCAATGACCTATTTCAGAGCTGGCTTGTTGACGGTTCTCCTTTATACCATTGCCGTTTTCGTTCAACCCGCTGATGGCCGTGTGCTGCCCTTGTATGTTAATATCTTCAGCCTTATGGCGTTTCTCTCATACGGCTTGTTCATCCTGCTTGTGGATAGAGCTGAAAAGAAAAAGAATCCCAATGATACAGTACTGGATACCAGCGAAGTCGCCAGGCGTCCAAATTTTTGGATCATTCCATTTCTTGAATGGCTCGTCTTTTTCACCACCCTGCTCTGGTTCCTGGCTGTGTCCTTGGTTGGATAATCACTGGAACAAAAATCGCTACACTTCGTCTTAATAACAACAGCCAGATGGAGGTAGAAATGAAAAAGATATTGATGGTCGTCTTGACCCTTTTTATGCTCTCTTTGAGCCTCACAGCTTGCAGTTCGAATAAGGTAGAAATAAGTGCAGATGCTAACGGCCAGACCATTGATTTAACCACCGGGCAAAAACTGGTCGTTTCACTGGAAAGCAATCCTACAACGGGTTTTGATTGGGAAATCACCGAAATTGACCAAGCCGTGATAAAACAGTCGGGCGAATCGGAATACAAATCTGAATCAGACCTGCTCGGAGCAGGCGGAGTACGCACCTTTACCTTCGAAGCAGTAGCAACGGGAACCAGCACCCTCAAGTTGATCTATCACCGGTCATGGGAAAAGGATATTCCCCCTGAACAGGAGTTCACGGTTACGATCAACGTGAAATAAACCCGCGAAACCAGGGAGATTACTCCGTGGATTGGGTATTGCGAGCCACCAGTTCAGCGTGCTTTTGGCGTGTGATTGGATACCAGATCAATAACGGCAGCGCAATCGCGAATGCAATCACCGGTACGATGGCAAAAAAGAATCGGATACCGAATAGGGCATGATCAGTCTGCGCCACGTTGGGAACGTATCCGTAGAGTTTCAGAGCCCAGCCGCTGGCAGCCACACCCAGCGCACCGGTGAGCTTGCCGAGCAGAGAATTGACTCCGAAATAGATGCCCTCGTGGCGTTCACCGGTCTGTGCCTGGTCCACTTCGATCACATCCGGGATCATGCTCCACGGGAAGACATACTGTGCTGAAAATCCAAGCCCGGCCACAAAGGCGATAACGTAAATCAAAGGAGAAGGACCCTTGGGCAGCAGGAAAGCTCCAATGATAGCCACCGAAGCGATCCCCAGCCCCAGCGCATAAGCAGGACCTTTGCTCATTTTCTTTGCCAGCAACCGCCAGGGAATGAGGAAGATGCCGATTGTGCCCAGCATCACCAGCATGACCAGCGAGATTTGATCAGCCATTTCCAGTTGGTAGGTGAGAAAGTAGGGCAGCAGGCTGGTGAGCAGCGTGAAACTGATGCTGATGATGGTGCTCATGATCATGTATTGAACAAAGGGCTTATTCTTGAAAACCTGAGCGATCTGAGAGAATGGCGGCATCTTTGCCGGCTGAAGGTCTGGATTCGGTTTTTCCTTCACACACAGCGCGGTGACCAGGACGGTGCCGATCGCCACCACTCCAAACACGGCACCTGTGGCGCTGTATGCTGCAGTTTTCGCCAGTCCCATCCCTTCAAAAATACCGGCCAGTAGGGTGGTGGATGCCGCGCCAAGAATATAACCCACAACCGTGAAGATCATCCGGATGGAAATCAGTGACGTGCGTTCATCATAATCATAGGTCAATTCGGCAGAGAGGGCGTAGTATGGAACACTCACCAGCGTCTGCGCCGTATCGACCAGCAAAAAGGTCCCAAGCACGGCGAAGAAAGCTGTCACTCCGGTCATCCCGGCGGGGAGAGAAAACATCAGCCAGATGGTGAGTCCGAAGGGTATTGCACCAAAAAGGATATAAGGTTTGCGCCTTCCCCAGCGGCTGCGGGTGCGGTCGGAAAAATAGCCGAAGAGAGGATCATTGATGGCATCCCAGGTCAGTTTGGCCACCAGCAGGGCGGTACCTGCCAGCCCTGGGTCGATTCCAAGGATGTCGGTGTAGTAGAACAATAGAAAGAACTGGATCGAGGCGGTGACCAGGGCAATTCCCAGGTCAGCAGTACCGTAGGCAAACTTTGTACCCCAGCTTAACTTTCCTGATTTTAATTTAGCTTCCATTCTTCCTTCTCCTCATGGCCTGGCTGGCGAGCAGTAAAAATTCATCCCCGCGTACGACATGGAGATGAGAAATATCCAATACGTTGACAAAATTGACCACATCCTCGATCGTTGTGCGGTACGCAAAAAGATGTACACCGATAAAGCATGGTCTCTCGTTTGATTCGGTTATTTTCTGTCTGATGGTTTCAAGCAGTTCGTTTGATTGCTGGGCAATTTCATTAACCAGTGGAGAACGATTAGCAATGACCGGTACGTCATCAATGAGATGCATGGGTGAACGCGTGACCACAGCGTACCCGCAGAGATACCCCAGCAGGTTGCCGCGGTGACGTACCAGCTGTTGCAGAACCCTCCGTGGCGGATCGGCAACGTAACTGGTCACAACGCGGATACCCGACCGGTCACAAACGCTTTCGCTTTCATCCATATACTTTGCCAGGTTAGGTGCCAGCGGGGGAACGATATATCCTGCGCCTGATGGTCCGGCAACCAGGCAGTCGTTATCCGTTGCCGAGCCGATGTATTTTTCCAGCAATCCCGGAGCCAGTTCTGACAGCAGGGGCTGCACTTCCCAGTTGAAAGGCACTTTCCCGCGTGCCGGATGATACCAGTTGCCCAGTTCACCGGTGTGCATCATCATCAACTGGTCTCCATCTGAAAGGGTAAAGGTCAGATAGATCCCTTCGGGGTCGAGTTCTGTAGCTTGCCTTCTTGATTTTTGCTGGATACCACTGGCTTTCAATTTGCTGTGGAAGGAGTAGTTTCCTCCCAGGTGTGAAGGAACCAGCCGCAGCCCGTTGGCAGAAAGCTGGAACATGAACGAGAGTTCATCATCTCGGCGTGTGTGCCAGCCGAAAATGGTGGGGTATGGTTCGCCTTTCACCGCCTTTTGAATGCGGTTTGCCAGGGCAGTTTCGCTTGACATGTTTCCCATTTGCCTTATTGCGTATCTCCGCAGGCAGCCGTCGAGGCGCAGCCCGAAGATCAACTCGCGGATAATTGGAGGCCCAAACGCCAGCAGCATCAAGAGGGTATGACCAGCCCCTTTTACGCCGCTGGCAAGACTGTAAGTAAAGATTTGATTTTGAACGAGGTAGTCGATGAATTCTGGGCGCTGCCATTCCGGTTCAACGCAGGCAACAACACCAGATTTGCAGCGTCGAAAGAGGTTGTCGAATGCCCATTGGTACAGGCTGACGCGGTCTGACCAGCGTCCGCGCAGGTCTTCCTTAACCATGAGCCCGAGAAAGCCCAGTTGCTGAGCCAGAGAGAATGTTACCGGCAGCAACCCCTCGAGGCCGGCGAACATCACGGCAATATTGGCTGTGTCAGGCAAATTCTCATCCCAGATCACAAGCCCTGAAATCGACTCGCGATGTTTATTGATGAATCCGATCAGATCCGACTCTTGTGTGATTGCCAGCTGATATCTCTGGCGATATTCCTCGAGATTGCGCTGATCCTGATTACCTAAAAGGGAGCGGTACTTGCCAAACCACAGTTCATCATCGAAAAAGACTTCGTTCGTGCGCCGGGCGTCAGGGTCGTCATAGATTCCATAGTCAAGATAAATTTTTGGTCCGCCGCGGTTGATCAATCCCTGCAGCGCTGCCGCGCACAGGCGTTCCGCGAAAGGCAGGCGGCTCACATCCAGGAGGGTTACTTTTTCAGCTTCTGCGCGTGGCAACATAAATTGATTATAGAGGAGAAACAAGGAGAGTCAACCGGGGGGCAACACCAAGGTAATAGGAGAACGACCTGAAAACAGACCGCGCGATTACTGCTCGTTCCAGCGGTATTTTTTGTTTTGGCAGAGAGTTTCAAGGTCGCAAGCCAGGCACAACCCGTTATGGCAGCAGATCATTCCGCCGCACTTTGGGCACTGCCATTTCTCAGTTTCCTTTGCGAGAAATGCCTCAATTCCGTCGTCTCTGATGCTTACCAGGTTTTCGATCATGCTCAGGTGATAGCTCGTGCGGTAACGTTTATCAAGCGCTTTCAGGCGTTTGCAGGGGAACTGCTCGCACTCAAAACAAAAGCGCACTTTCCCCTGCGTCAGCAAAGTGCAATCCATAAACAGGCAGTTCTTCCCGCGCGGGATGCAGCCCGGGCAGCAGGTCTTGTGGAACCCCTTTTTGTTCAGTTCGTGGATCCCCGCCTGGTAGCTGATGCACACGCCGCAATTCATCCCGCAGGGTGCGATCAGGAGCTCATTCATATTCGCTCCTTTCTTTCACCTCATCAGTATAGATGTATTTCCCTCACTGAGCTAATTGAATTTGTCCGTTGATTTCGGGGCTTGATTCGGACTCAACTCATGCTCACCACATCACATATCCTTGCGTGAATGATTTCGACAGTTAGAACATTGAATCATGTACAATGTTCATGGATCACAACATGGCTTGAGTTGTGCGAACAGTATCCCGGTGGATTAGCCCAAAGAGGAGCTATATGACTGAAAAAATAGATATTGCTCTCACTGGTGTTCCTGAAACATTGTTGATTCCGCTCTATTATCGTGCACTTGAGTCCCAGCGCTCCGATGCGATGTTGAAGGACGAAAAGGCGGTTGAGATTGTTGCCAGGTTAAATGCCGACTTTAGGCATTTAAAACTTCAAAAGCATGACGTTGTTGGCCTGGTCTTGCGCGTTCGTCAGTTCGACCGCTTTGCAAGCAAATTTCTCGATGATCATCCTTATGGCGTGGTTGTCCATATCGGCTGCGGGTTAGACACTCGTTTTGAGCGCAGCGACAACGGATTGGTTGAGTGGTTTGACCTTGATCTGCCCGAGGTGGTCGAACTGAGGCGCAGGCTCATCGGAGATGAGGGTGGACGCTATCATTTACTTTCATGTTCGGTCCTTGATCCCACGTGGATAGAGAAAGTGAAACCATGGCGTCAGCGTCCATTCCTGTTCCTCGCCGAGGGGGTGCTTCCCTATTTTGAAGAGCATCAGGTCAAGGCACTGGTGCGGCAGCTCCTTGAAGTTTTTCCGGGGTCTCAGATCGTCTTTGACGCTCATGCTCCATGGGCCATTTGGGTTGACAACCTTCAGTTGGCGCTTTCAAAGATCAAAGCGCGGTTACGCTTCAGCCTGAAACACGGACACGATGTGGAGTCCTGGGGCCCGGGTATTCACCTTTTGGAAGAGTGGCACTACTACGGCACTGATGAACCCCGTGTTCGTCCTTTCCGTTTCATGTACATGATCCCCTTTCTGAGAAACTCCACCGGGATCTTCCATTTTCAGCTTGGATCTCCTTAGATACGGGTTCAATTGAACATCCACAGTTGAGTCATCAAAGAAGCGTGCAAATTGGGATAGATGAATTCCCGTCAATTCATGAATTTTTAGCTCATCCGTTTGTTTTTTAACTAACCTTCAGGACCACAAGGGGATGGTTATGAAAACCAAATTTTGGTTGGGTTGGCTACTCTCGAGGGGCTGTGTTTTTTTTCGCACCCGAGCAAGTTCTACGAGGGGTATCGCGCAGAGCATCCAGAAATGGAAGAGTGGGATTAAAAAACAACCCGTTGGGGTTGTTTGGTTATTCTGGCGGGGAGGGAGGGATTCGAACCCTCGGTGGAGTTTAAAGCCCCACAATCACTTAGCAGGCGATCCCGTTCAGCCACTCCGGCACCTCCCCGAGTATTCAATTATTGTCCTGCAGAAAGATCTGGCGGAAGGGGAGGGATTCGAACCCACGTTGGCTTTCACCAAACCTGTTTTCAAGACAGGCGCCTTAAACCGCTCGGCCACCCTTCCATTTCTCACACAGGGCGGAGTCATTTTATCATGACTGACACCCGCGGGCAAGACACGAAATATTAATCTGCTGTGAAAAACTTTACCTCGTCACCACTATCCAATGAAAGGGTGTCCCTGGGCAGACGCAGCAGCCGCAATGCCACGAGCACGTCACCGGCACAGCCTGAAGAATTGAACACGATAAGCAAAGACATAAAATACCTGACCGGCCGGCTCAGCGCGGGCAGGATCAGCACGCCGGCAGTGGTAATCACCACCAGGGGAAGCAGCGTGGCAACCAGGTAAGGGGTGCGCGGAAGGTACCAGCCTTCGGCACAGGCAGAGGCATAATACCACTTGAAGGCAAATCTTGGCCGTTCACGGGTGATCAACCAGAACACCAGACCGTGCAGCCCCTCATGGACGATAACCATCACCACAGTGACTACTGCAATCCCGCCAAGAACACTCAAGAGACTCGTAAGCGAGCTGATGGAAAATTGCAATGGACTGCCCCCGTGATTGCGTACTGCCAGGTAGATGAGCGGCAAAGGGAATATGAACAGAATGACGCTCCAGACCAACATCTGGAGGATGTCGGCTTGATGATGAATGTTTACAGAACTATGCTGCTGATAATCGGGCGGTAATGTCTTTGTTGGCAGAGTCAATGATGCCCTCCTTTATGTATAATCATTTTATCGCAGGATGATATGTGTGAAGAGGAGAGATTAATGACAGGACACGTTTCAAGAGCAAGGCGCGCATTGATGTACGTGCCGGGGAATGATGAACGCAAGATTGCCAAGGCTGCCGGTTTGAACGTGGATGGAGTCATTCTTGACCTGGAGGATGGCGTGGCTGCCAACCGCAAGGATGAAGCTCGGTTGGGAATTCTCAAGGCTTTGCAGTCGGTTGAGTTTGGCAGATCGGAACGCCTGGTACGTATTAATTCTCTCGTCAGCGGACGTGCGCAGGGTGATCTGCTTGCGGTGATGCCCGGCAAGCCGGATGCGGTGCTGGTTCCCAAGGCGGATTCTGCTGAAATTGTGCAGGAGATCGACAGCCTGGTATCGGAAATGGAGCAGGATCTGGATATCGAGTCTGGTAGGACGGCCATCATCCTGACCATTGAAAGCGCAAAGGCATTCCTGAATCTTCAGCAAATCTGCTCCTCAAGTCAGAGGATCGAGGGTCTGGTGTTCGGGGCGGAAGATTTTACCGCGGATACCGGAATCACCCGCACGCTCGAAGCACGCGAATTGCTCTACGCCCGCAGCCGACTTGTGATGCATGCCGCAGCTTTCGGTTTGAACGCCATTGATATGGTGCAGACCAACTTCTCAGACCTCGAGCTGCTGCAAAAGGAATGCCGCGAGGGCGCGGAGTTGGGATTCACCGGCAAGCAGGTGATTCACCCTGCGCAGATAGAGATCGTGCAGGCAGCGTTCGCCCCCAGTGCAAAGTTGATCGAATATGCACGCCGGGTGATGGATGCCGCTCAAGAAGCAATGAACGAGGGTAAAGGTGCTTTTACCCTCGATGGTCAGATGGTGGATACCCCGGTCATCAAACGGGCTGAAAAGATTCTAGCGCGTGCCCGCGCTGCCGGTGTACTTGATTGAATAGACTCGGAATGATGGGATCCTGCGTGGTATTAATTTACGTCAGTCTTCCCGGTAAGGTAAAACTTGCACCCGTTTGGGTACTGCGCCGTGTACTTCGAATACATAAGACACCCGCCCAAATTGGACAAGATCGCCGTGTTCGAGGCGTGCTCCGTGAGATGAAACTGGAGCATAATTGACCCAGGTACCGGCATTCGATCCCATATCCGCAACTCTAAAGTTACCTTCGGCATCCTTGAAGATGCGTGCATGCACGGCGCTAACTGTTTCATGGGTCAGAATAATATCGGCCTTCTTTCGTTCAGAACCGATGCAGACTTCATCGCCGCTCAGCGCGATTTCCTGTGGCTGAAACGAGTCTTGCGCCGGGCTTCCTTTATAAAGTAATCGAGCAGCAGCCAGTCCGGTCCCGCGGATTACCGGCCATTTAATTTCTTCCTCAGCCGATACAGGAGACACGCTGTACTCACCATTGATCACCACAGGTTGGGTTACGGGATCGATGGTGGTCTTTTTAATGAGTTTACGCGGCTTTTTCTTTAACATCCGGAAAATGACTGCGATTCCTCCGGCTACCAGCAGGATAAGCGTGCCGCCAATGATTCCGTTGACAATGTTGACGCGGGCGAATATTCGTTCCAGGAAGGTTCTTGGCTGTTCCAGAACCACGATATCAACGGGTATTTTTATCGTTTCACCCTGTAACCCTGCAGTGTCTTCGACGGTCACTTGCATGGTGTGACTACCCGATTCTGTGAGCCTGGAAATATCCCAGGTGAAGCTGTTGAAGGGTTCAGCAGTGTTCTCGCTGACCAGTTTATTATCTACAAACAAGCGGCTGTATGTGAGATCGCGTTCCATCCCGTCAGGGAATTCAACCATGATCTGGATCATGGCATTATCTGGAGTGAGAACAGAGTCACGCTTCCTTTTCGTTTCAGTCCAACTGCGGGTAATTTCCGTTGGCGGGGAGAGGAAGATGGGGTTGGGCGGTGCCACATTCAATGAAAAGGCTACCTCCTCAGATTCCAACGTTACCTGGTCTTTTACAACCTTAATCCCCAGTACATAATCACCACTGGTGTTGAGAAAGGTTTTATATGAAAGACGATATAGATATGCTAAAGGATCGAGAAGATCTGACAAAACAGGGAGCTCTTCCGATCCTGTAAATAGGAAGAACTTTCCGCCAGTTTGTTCTGCGAATCCTTGTAACTTTAAGGCATTATCCGCTATAGCATATTCCTTTGGTCCGACAAGCCACACGAAGATGTGAATACCTTTTTCGTTAGCCCGGGTAAAAATGGCCTCTAATTCGTCGAATTGATCGGCTGCTGGAAGTGGTGTGATATACAGGATGATAGTTGGCTTATCTGAGAAACCTTTGCTTAAAACGCCATCCACCGCACTGGTGAGACTGGCAAGGCCAGGTTGAAGGTTGCGCAGGTCGGGCTGATAGGCCTCAATCGCTTTAGACCAGTCTGCTGGATCAGTACGCGAGAAATCCACAGACCCCTGGTTGGTCACGAGATGAAATTCATCCGTGGTCTGGCTGTCATGTGCTGATATCCAGGTGAAAAGGGCGGCCTTGATGCGTTCAAAGCGTGATACGCCGGAATAACGGTTGGCAAGCGTCGGACCTTCGTTGACAGCCACCGTTAGTTGAACTCCGGAATTCACCAGCTCAAGGCTGCTTGCTGATAATTTTTGACCGTTTTCTATGATCTCGACATTGATCGGCAACAGATCTTTAAGAAATTCCCCTGAAGCAGTTACAGGACGAAGTGTGAGGTTGATCTGAGGATACTGACTGAGGTCAGGTTTGGATAATTCGATACTCCCTGCCGACTGCGCGGAACCCGCACTAAAGTACACTGACAGCAGAATGGTCGCTATCACGATGCTTCGCAAAATCGATGGTCTACCCTGTTTGAGGATCTCGAAATTCATCATCTACCGCAATTGTAAGTCAAAACACAAGGGTTTCAAACCCGTTGATCATTTCTCCATTATTCCCATTCGATCGTGGCTGGTGGTTTGGATGTGATATCGTAGACCACACGATTAATTCCTGGTACCTCATTAACAATACGGTTGGCGACCTTACCGAGCAGTGCGTGCGGCAGTTGTGCCCAATCAGCGGTCATAAAATCTTCTGATGTCACAGCCCGCAAAGCAGCGGTTTCCTGGTAGGTGCGTTGGTCTCCCATCACGCCCACCGAACGCACGGGAAGCAGAGCAGCAAATGCCTGTGCCAGCATGGACTTGCCTTCCACAGGGTGTTGGTTGATCAGCCCCTCATGTTCCAGTTCTGTGATGAATATTGCATCAGCCTGCTGCAGGCAGCGAATTCGTTCAGGCGTGATCTCGCCCAGGCAGCGTACGGCCAGACCCGGTCCGGGGAAGGGCTGACGCCAGACCATTTGAGGTGGAATCCCGAGAGCTTCGCCAATCTTGCGCACCTCATCCTTGAAGAGATAGCGTAACGGCTCGATCAGCTTGAGTTTCATCTTTTCCGGTAATCCGCCAACATTGTGATGGGATTTGATTTTTTGAGCCTTGTTCCGGTCAGGTGCCGAAGATTCAACCACGTCAGGGTAGATCGTACCCTGCACGAGGAAGGGGGGATTACCGGCGTGGGCAGCTTCTTGTTCGAAGAATTCGATGAACTTCGCACCAATGATCCGGCGCTTGGTTTCGGGGTCTGACACTCCGTGCAGGGCTGCGAAACACTGTTCCTGTGCGTTCACCCTGGTGAATTGAATTCCAAGGTTGTTTTTGAGTGTATTTTCAACTTGATCCGCTTCTCCCAGCCTTAATAAACCGGTATCTACGAACACTGCACTTAACTGGCTGCCGATTGCACGATGCACCAGCACTGTTGCCACGCTGGAATCCACTCCGCCGCTGACCGCGGAAATAACTTTTTGATCACCTGCCTGTTCACGGATACGCGTGATCGCAGAAGCAATAATATTGTCTGCAGTCCAATTTGGATTTAATCCGCAAATATCGAATAAAAAATGACGCAGAATCTCCAGACCCCGGGGAGTGTGGTGTACTTCCGGATGGAATTGCACGCCATAGATTCGCTTCTGATCATTACCCATGGCTGCAATCGGAGTATTGCTTGACCGTGCCAGGATTTCGAATCCCGGCGGAACCGCGCTCACCTGGTCGCCGTGAGACATCCAAACAGATTGATTGCCGCAGGGTAAAAGAGGATTCTGAAAACTGCAATCGATTTCAGCCAGACCGTATTCCCGGTTCTCGGCTGCGTTCACACTGCCGCCAAGCGCCAGTGAAAGCAGCTGCATCCCGTAACAGATGCCCAGTACCGGAAGACCACTTTCTATAATGTACGGAAGTAGTACAGGCGCACCGGGTTCATAGACGGACGAGGGTCCGCCGGAAAGGATGTATACCGCAGGATTAAACTGCTCCAATTGCTCCCGGGTGGCATCCCATGGAAATATTTCGCAATACACGTTCAATTCGCGCACGCGCCTTGCGATCAATTGCGTATATTGTGAACCGTAATCAAGTATGGCTACCGACTGGCTCATATTCACCTGATTGCTTAATCTTCAAACACGATCTGATGCCCATCCAGGCTGGATATTTTAACCAGCGCTTCGATCGGTACATTGAATGGTTGGAGGGCTTCCCGTCCGCCTTCGAAAGTTTTCTCAATTAGCGCACCAATCCCGCAAAGCGTGGCGCCGGCTGCCTGGGTGAGTTGGACAAGACCCAAGATTGTGGCTCCCGTTGCAAGGAAATCATCGATGATGAGCACCCGTTCACCGGTTTTCAGGTATTCAGGCGAGACAATCAATTCAACCATATGGCCTTTGGTGTGAGATGGTGCCACTGTAAGGTAGACCGTATCCGGCATGGTGATCGGACGGGATTTGCGTGCATACACAACTGGAAGATTCATATGCCGGGCTGTCATTAGAGCCGGGGCAATACCTGAAATCTCAGCAGTGAGAATACGGGTGGCGCCGACATTGGCAAAACGCCTGGCAAACTCCGCACCGCATTCATCCATCAGAATGGGATCGACCTGATGGTTGATGAGACTGTCAACTTTCAATATTCCTCCGCCCAGATTCTTACCTTCTTTTAAAATCTTATCCTTGAAAGATTGCATATAAAATCTCCTGTGATTTATATGTAGACCATTTTACTCTATTGTACGGACAACATAAGCAGGCTTTCGGTTATGTTAGAATAATTCATATTATGGATACACCTCTCCTTGTTCTTGCTTCTAATTCTCCCCGCAGGCGGCAGCTTCTGGGCTGGCTTGATGTCTCGTTTACCACCACTGCAGCAGATATCGATGAAACCCCCGCTGCAGGAGAAAAACCTGTGGATTATGTGTTGCGGCTTGCTGAAGAAAAATCGCGGGCCTGTGCGCGCTTTGCTCCGTTTGGCGGGATTGTGTTGGCAGCTGATACGACCGTTGCCGACGGCGATCAAATCATCGGCAAACCATTGGATTTGGAAGATGCACGGAAAATATTACAAAAACTGCGCAATCGCACACATTTGGTGCACACGGCAATTGTCCTCTCGATCCCTTCGCGCGGAACCAGCATAACCGAGCTGTGTTCTACCTCAGTAAAAATGCGTCCTTACACCGAAGAAGAGCTCGCTGCCTACATCGCTACAGGCGACCCTCTGGATAAAGCGGGTGCGTATGCTATTCAAAATGGTGACTTTCGACCGGTGAGTAAAATTACCGGATGTTATGCTAGTGTAATGGGCCTTCCTCTTTGCCACCTGGAGCGCTCACTGCGCAAATTAGGCTTCGGTAGTCGAAATGCGGTTCCTTATCGTTGCCAGCGTGAATTGGCTTATACTTGCCCTATCTATCGGCAAGTTCTTTCTGGAGAAAATGTTGGATAACCCGGAAAATTACCGGGAGGAAAAATGAAAAAAATTTGGCGAGTAATCCTTGTAGCAATTATTTTATTGACAGCATGTTCGAATGGCGTCAAACCCACTGAGAAACCAACAGAAAGCCTGCCCACTCCGGTTATACAAACCACTAGCTTGCCGGATGCATCTGCAGTTGTAATGGAATTTCTGGAAAAGTGGAATTCTGCTGACTATACGGGGATGTATCAAATGTTGGCTCCAACCAGCCGTGATGCGATCACGGAAGAAGATTTTACGAAGATCTATTCCGATGTTGCAATGAACCTGACACTTACAGAAATCAAATACGGTGTGCTGACTTCTCTGATCAATCCAACATCTGCGAAGATTGGTTACCAGGTGAATTTTAAAACATACCTGTTCGGAGATATCCAACGCCAGATGGAAATGAACCTGGTTGCCAGTAATGGTTCCTGGCAGATTCAGTGGGAAAGCGGTTTGATCCTGCCAGAATTGAGTGGCGGTAAGAAGCTGGCGCTGCAAGTCACCCAACCTGCGCGTGGAGAAATCTATGACCGTAATGGGAATATTATCGCCACCAATACTGATGCCGTTTCTCTGGGTGTTGTCCGCGGACAGATTTCAGACAGCCAGGAAGAGTCGCTAGTTGTGCAATTAAGTGAAATGACTGGTATTCCGAGAAATATGGTCATTGACTTGTATGAAAATTCCGAAGCCGAAGCCTACACAGCCATCGGTGAGGTTTCAAAAGAAGGGTACGACAAGCGCGCTGCCGCCTTGGAACAATTCTCAGGGTTAGTGGTAAACGAATACTCCTCACGGTATTACTTCAATGGCGGAATCGCACCACAGGTAACAGGTTATCTTCGATATATCAATCCTGAAGAGTATGATGATTACCGCCGCATGGGATATGCGGGAGATGAAAAGATCGGGGCTGCCGGCTTGGAAAAATGGGGCGAGGATTACCTGAAAGGTAAACCAGCTGCTGAATTGTATGTGGTCAATCAAGACGGAACCTACTCTACACGCCTGGAATATTCCGATCCGCAGGCAGCCGATATCATCTATACCACCATTGATAAGGATTTTCAGCTCCTCGTTCAAAAAGCGCTTTACGGTTTCACCGGTGCAATAGTGGTGATCGAGCGGGATACCGGGCGTGTGCTGGCTATGGCCTCCTCGCCGGAATATGACCCGAACGCTTTTCAACCGGAAAACTACAACAGCCAGTATATGTTGAACGATCTGCTTAATGACGAAGATACGCCCATGTGGAATCGCGCGACGCAGTCTGCATATCCGCTTGGTTCGGTATTCAAACTGATCACTATGGCTGCAGCACTTGAGTCCGGTTTATATACCCCTGATACAACTTACGAATGTTCTAGCCAGTACACTGAATTGCCGGGATTTGTGGGCAATGATTGGACTTACGATAAGGAATTACCCCCTTCAGGCACCCTGACTCTTGTTGAAGGTCTCATGCGTTCCTGCAACCCCTGGTTCTATCACCTTGGACTGGACCTCTACCGGCAGAAGGGTGCCACGTACCTCTCCGACTTTGCCCGAGAATTTGGGCTGGGAGAGGCTACCGGCATAGAGGCGGTAGCTGAAGAAGTCGGAAGTATTAACGATCCGACCACTGAAGGTGCAGCCGTCCAGATGGGCATTGGGCAGGGTGACATGCTGGTTACTCCCATCCAGGTGGCAAGTTTCGTCGCGGCGATTGGAAACGGCGGCACTTTGTACCGCCCGCAAATCATCGATAAAGTGACAACAATAGATGGAGATATTATTGAAGAGTTCGCACCAGAGGTGCGTAACGAACTGCCGGTCAGCCAGGAAACCCTCGATGCTATCAAGCAGGGTATGTACATGGTTGTGCGAGACGAACGGGGAACGGCGTACAGAAGGTTCTTGGGAATGCAGACTATGATCTACGCCAAGACCGGCACAGCCACAACTTCAGTGGAAGATCCTCATTCATGGTTTGCCGGGTTTACCGATTCTAATAATCCAGAAAAACCTGATATTGCTGTGGCTGTCATAGCCGAATACGCCGGTGACGGCTCTGCAATTGCAGCACCTATCTTCCGTCGTGTGATCGAAGCCTATTTTACCGGGAATATTTCCACAACTTATCCGTGGGAGCAAACATTCTATCTGACTAAAACTCCAACAACCGAGGGAGAATAAACGCGATACCGTGAATCAGCAGACCGTTCCCGGCAGGGTAATCCGATACCAGTCAGGTTTTTATAATGTACTGACCGGTGATGGTGTGGTTACCTGTGTACTGCGCGGACGATTAAAGCGCCGCACCATTCAAGGTGACGTCATTAGTATTGGTGATAAAGTGCAGATCAGTCTGCTGCCGGAAGGAACCGGGGTGGTCGAGCTCATCGAACCCAGGCAGACAGAACTGGTGCGTATGGATCCGACTCCGCGAGGTGAGTTCCGGCAAATTTTGCTTGCCAATCCAGATCAAATCGTGGCAGTATTTGCCTGTGCCTCTCCTGAACCGCATTTACGCATGCTTGATCGATTTCTTGTGATCGCTGAAAAGCAGGGTTTACAGGCGCTGATCATTGCCAACAAGGTGGATCTGGTCGGACACCGGAAAGCAAAAAAGATCTTTTCAGACTATCCACCTCTTGGATACCCCGTGATCTACACTTCGGCTGTTGAGGGTGACGGCATCAAAGAACTGAAAAAGGCACTCTCTGGAAAAATTTCAGCCTTGGCCGGACCCTCTGGAGTGGGAAAGTCAAGCCTGATGAACATGGTCCAACCAGGATTGGGATTGGCTGTTCGAGAGATTAGCAGCCACAATGAACGCGGACGCCATACCACGGTGGTACGCGAGATGTTCCCTCTCGACGGCGGTGGTTTTGTCGCTGATCTTCCTGGTTTGAGGCGGTTATCGTTGTGGGATACACAACCAGAGGAATTAGACGGATATTTTCCTGAATTACGGGATCTTGTAAAGCACTGCCAGTTTAACGATTGCACACACTATGAAGAGCCGGGATGCGCTGTGATTCGAGCAGTAGAAGAGGGCAAGATTAGCCCTGAGCGTTACGAATCGTACCTGCGGATGCGCGCTGGTGTTGAGTAAAACCCAGGTTTTTATGATATTATATTGAGGTACGCTAAACAATAATACCTATTGACTTTTCTGTTGTTTGGGGTACCATTTCTTACCTTTATTGTACACGCCGAAATTTAAGACCGTAATAAACTAAACAAGGTTAAAAACTAGAGGTTTTCTATTGTGAAGCCTAAGGTGAGTAAACAGAAGCAAATTACGGGGCTGCTTTATGGCCTCGTAGCAGGTTTAACGTTCGCAGTTTTAGCTTGGGGGATTGATGGAATACAGTTGGCTCGCGCGCACGGCGCTTTTTCATGGATAAAATTCGTTCCGGGTCTTCTGGTTTGTATCATCTGCAGCGGTCTGGCCGGCTGGCTGGTGGTAAAAATTCAAAACAGCCTTTTAGGCGTAGTATTTTGGCTGTCCGTCGTCTTTGTCTATTCACAGTTGATACTCTGGTTGCCTATCCGGGTGGCACCGTTTCTGATCAAATTATTCAACGGCGCTCTGGGAAATTACCTGCAATATCCATATTATTCTGAACTCAATCAAAACCTCTGGTTTGGTTTCGCGGTATTTGCCATCATTGGCATTATCAACGGATTGGTCGAAAATATCCTTATCGACCAGGCGCTTTTTTCTTCAAGTAAGATCGCCATCCTCACTCCTTTACTTGTTTGTGGTTTGAGCTTTGGGCTGGCTGGTTCCATCGGCGACTCGTTGTTGAATAAGAATCTACGCGAACCTGTCCAAATCGTCGATGAGTTGATCCAGTTTGCTCAAGATAATTACGACAAAGAGGTTCCTCCTGCTGTGGCCAAGTCTATGCATCTCGGTGCCTTGACCCCGGTGATGCAGTACGTCACACTTGATCGGAAACTGGTATTAAGCAACTATGATCAGTATCTGGGACAGGTGGAAGTATTAGTCGATTTTGAGGGTAAATGGGTCAAATGCGTTACCATCTACAATCAGGTTACCAATTGCAGGCCTGCATTTGAGATTCCTTCGATCCGTTTGACCAGCATTAAAAAGGTCGTTAAGTTATTTATTCCGGGAATAACACCAATTTATCAATAAAGGAAAAATTACCGGATGATTGTTTTACCGATGTAATGTACAACAAAAAGATATTTCTCTAAATTATGGTAAACTTGGCTATGCCGACATTTTTAAAAAAGAATATCCATACTACTTCAAAGAGGACTCGTAGATGGTCGAACAATTGTTAAATGTACAGAATCTTGAGACTCAATTTAAGACACCTGACGGTATTGTCCATGCAGTTAATGGAGTGTCGTTTTCATTAACTGAAGGAGAGACCCTCGGCGTGGTTGGCGAAAGTGGCTGCGGAAAAAGCGTTACCATGCTTTCGTGCTTGCGGCTTGTCGCCTGTCCGCCGGGAAAGATCGTTGCCGGTGAGGCTGTTTTTCGCGGCAAAGACCTGTTGAAAATGAGTTCCGAGGAAATTCGCCGTGTCCGCGGTGGCCAGATCAGTATGGTCTTCCAGGATCCTATGACTTCACTGAATCCAGTGATGACCATTGGGAAACAACTGGCTGAACCGCTGATGCTGCACTTGAACATGACGGCCGAGCAGGCACGCAATCGCTCCATCGAGCTACTTGGCCTGGTTGGAATCCCAAATGCCGCTGACCGGTTGAAGGATTATCCGCACCAGTACTCTGGAGGTATGCGCCAACGCGTCATGATTGCAATGGCTCTTTCCTGCAATCCTCAGATTCTGATCGCTGACGAACCCACTACTGCATTGGATGTGACCATTCAGGCCCAAATCGTTGATCTGGTCAAAAGACTGCGCGACGAGCTCGGAATGGCAATTGTATGGATCACCCATGACCTGGGGGTAGTTGCTACGATTGCACACCGGGTGATGGTCATGTATGGCGGATATATAATCGAAGAGGCAGAAGTCAAAGAGCTTTATGCCAACCCGAGGCATCCGTACACGCTTGGTTTAATCGGCAGTCTTCCCCAAATTCATGAACAGGCACACACAAAGCTATTTTCAATTGAAGGAATGCCTCCTGTTCTATATCAAAAACCACGTGCATGCCCGTTTGCTCCCCGCTGTACGTGGGTAACAGAGAAATGCTGGCAAGAAAATCCGCTGCTTGAACCAGTTGCTCCTGGCCATCGAGTGGCTTGCTGGGTTGATACCAAATCCGGGAGTAAGCGATAATGACCTCTGACAAGAATGTTTTGATCAAAGTTGAAGATCTCGTCATGCACTTTCCAATCTACCGGGGAGTGGTCCGCCGCCAGGTGGGTGCAGTTCATGCTGTGGACGGGATTTCGTTCGATGTTTATCAGGGTGAGACACTGGGTCTGGTGGGTGAATCGGGTTGCGGTAAATCCACCACAGGTCGTACGATTTTACAATTGTACAAACCCACGAGCGGCAATGTTTATTTCAAAGACAAGAACCTGGTCAAACTGAAACCTGAAGCCATGCGGATGATGCGGCGCGAAATGCAAATGATCTTCCAGGATCCGTATGCGAGCCTCAATCCG
>ENA-UOYA01000374-UOYA01000374.1-activated-sludge-metagenome-genome-assembly--contig:-NODE-374-length-61126-cov-10.917915_pt1 | contig 61126 bp, 56 predicted proteins | sample MGYA00238163_ERZ764804 | MGnify/ENA primary metagenome ERZ764804 (study PRJEB28919, sample SAMN05720223) | activated sludge metagenome | isolation source: Anaerobic digester | place: Hong Kong...
AAACCTGATTAGACAGTTTTCGCGTGATGATTTCGATTCTTCGGATTTTATGTTGCTTGGAGGAGGGTTGGGTGTTGTTGGTTGGGAGTTGAGGGTTGTTGGTTGAGGGTTGTTGGTTGAGGGTTGGGAGTTGGGAGTTGGGTGATGAAAGAATAGCTGGACCCTTCTTTTTTCTGAGCAAGAAAAAGAGTCCAATTAAGAGCGCTATAGCCCCAATAAGTATAGCTATTACAATCATTTTAAATTGTTCTCTTTGGTTAAATAGTTTATAAATCCTATCAATTGCTTTCGAGTACTCTCTAGTATTAATAATACAGCATCAACTTCTTTTTCTGCAGCAAAGTTCAAATCAACGGATAACAATAATTGTGTTTCTAATTCATTGAGCGAGCCTTTGGCCATGTGCAAAAATTGAAGGGTTTCTTTTTTGTATTGTCGTCCATGCCCCTCAGCAATATTCGAAGCCACAGAAATGGCCGCTCGTCTAAGTTGGTTGGTAAGACCAAATTGTTCTGATGCAGGATAAGCCTTTGTCAAAGAATATATCTCGACACACAAGCTTCGCGCGGAAACCCATACGTTCAAGTCTTTATATGTTTTATATTCTTTCATTAAAAACGCTTTTATCTAAAGTTGTTACAGTCACCCCCCCAACCTCCAACCAGTTACCCTCACCCCATTCCCCTACGGTACCTCTACGATATTTAAGATTTCGCTGATGATTTCATCCGGTGTGATGTTTTCGGCTTCGGCTTCGTATGTCAATCCAATTCTATGGCGCATTACATCGTAACAAACAGCGCGCACATCTTCCGGAATTACATAACCTCTGCGTTTAATAAATGCATAGGCTTTGGCCGCAATCGCCAAGTTAATGCTAGCACGTGGAGAGCCTCCGTAGCTGATGAAAGGCTTAATTTTGTTGAGCTTGTAATCTTCCGGTTTACGCGAAGCAAAAACAATATCTAAAATGTAGCGTTCAATTTTTTCATCCATGTACACCTCTCGCACCGTTTTTCTAGCATTAGCGATAGCTTCTTTTGAAATTACAGGATTGATGGTAGCCTGCTCAAGCGCCATATTCTGACGAATAATGAGCTGTTCTTCGTCTTTTTTCGGGTAGTGAATAATTACCTTTAGCATGAAACGGTCTACTTGCGCTTCCGGTAATGGATAGGTTCCTTCTTGCTCAATAGGGTTTTGGGTGGCAAGTACCAAGAACGGTTCATCTAATTTATATGAAAAATCGCCAATGGTTACCTGGCGTTCTTGCATGGCCTCTAACAAAGCCGATTGCACCTTTGCAGGAGCACGGTTAATCTCATCGGCCAAAACGAAGTTGGCGAACACCGGTCCTTTTTTCACTACAAAATCATTGTCTTTTTGGTTGTAAATCATCGTTCCAACAACGTCAGCCGGTAGCAAATCGGGCGTAAACTGGATGCGCGAAAATTTAGCATCAATGGCTTTAGCCAACGATTTGATGGACAACGTTTTTGCCAATCCCGGTAAACCTTCTAACAAAATATGCCCGTTGGCTAAAACGGCAAGGAGCAATTTTTCGGTCATGTTTTTTTGTCCTACTACCACTTTGCTCAATTCCATATTGAGGATATCTACGAATGCACTTTCGCGATTTATTCTATCGTTAAGCGCTGCAATATCCACCGATTGCGAAGACCCAATAATTTCCATGTTCGAATGATTTTGCACAAAGTTATCTTTAACAAGCATTCGTGCCTCTAAAAAAAAGTTAATGAAAGGTAAGCGGTTGTTGAGGTTAAGAACTTTTTAGAAATAAAAAAACCGCAACAGTTATGCTGCGGTTTTTTTTGATAAAGTGTTTTTTCTATTAGAATTTGTAACCAATACCTAAGTTGAAAGCTTCACGGAATTGAGTTCCACGGCCTTTGTAGGCAGTACCGTCACCTCTGAATTTAGGCGTAGCCACATCATGATCGTAAATCAATTGTGTTTCTAAAGAGGCTTGAAGGAATTTGTTGATTTTAAACGAAATCAATGTAGACCAGTTAACGTCTGTATTTCCGCGGTTATCGTAGTACAGTTTGTTGGTCATCGAAGACGGTGCAGAACCAGCGCCATTGATAGCTTCATAATCTGCAATTTCTGTTGCAACCAAAGCATCTTTGTGATGTTTATCCAAATAGTTTTGGAATAGTTCGATTGACGTTTTCAAGTTCACGTTTTTGAAGATGTCTTTTTGGAAATCTGCTCTGAGGAACGCACCAAACTCTGCTCTATAGATTTTTCCTTTTTCAACGCCATAACGCGTTACATCTACGTTGTTGGTACAGAACGTAAATTTACCGGCAACAGGTGAAAGGTAAATAGAGAAATAGCTCACCGGTTTGTAGTTAATACCCAACGAAAGCGTTAAGTAAGCAGGAGCCGCAAATTGTGAAATTTTTGTTTTCACTGAATCGCCAGGGTATTCATAGCCCGGAGTTAATTGACTTCTAAAGTCTAACAAACCGGCAACAAACCATTTGTTTTTTTTGTCGATAGAATAACCGGCCTTCGAAGTAAGTTGTAAGATATCTACGTTCTTACGTACCGGAAACTTATTGTTTTTTAAATCTCTCAATTTTCCTTGAGCAATAATACCCCACGAAATGTTCAAATCATTATCCCAAGCCCATTTTCCTTTTGCATATTTCGCAGAAGCGTTACCGTTCAAGAGCACAGAGATCGAGTTTTGACCACCACCTGCCCAGTTAACAAGGGCAACCTGTCCGAAGTTAGCATTAACAGATCCTGCAAATTTCCAATGTTTCACCGAGTCGGTTACAACAACAGCGGCATCCTTAGGTTTTAAAGCAGCTTCTTTAATTGCTTTTTCATCGTCTTGTGCAAATGCGCCAACACAAAGCAGAAGTAGAGTAGAAAGAGAGAGTAATCCTTTTTTCATAAAAGTAATTTGGTTAGAAATATTTTCCATCGCAAATATCGAATATTATGCCAAAAATCAATAATACGAGAAAGAGGCAAAAAATAACTTTTCATTATCCCTCGCAAAATTTTTTCTCATTGAAAATCAATTAGTTGAAAAACAATTTAGTACTATGTATTGCAAGTTACAATGTTTTGTATATATCTTTGCATTGTATTTAACAAACAATAAAAGCAAAAATCATGGATATAGAAAACAGTAAAGCTCAGATGCGCAAAGGCGTGTTGGAGTTTTGTATTCTTTCTGTGCTATCGCAAGGCGAAAAATATCCCAGCGATATCTTGGAAGAATTAAAAAGCGCAAAACTTTTGGTGGTAGAGGGAACCTTGTACCCTTTGCTTACCCGATTAAAAAACGAAGGACTATTGAATTACCGATGGGTAGAATCTAGTTCGGGTCCGCCACGAAAATATTTTACGCTCACCAATGATGGGGTAGCGTTTTTAAAAGAACTCACCGGAGCGTACAAAGAACTCAGCGATTCGGTACAAACATTAATCAACCAAAACCTATAAATCAAAAAATATGAAAAAGACAATCAACATACATATAGGCGGAATGCCATTTATTATTGATGAAGAAGCATACGCTGTCCTTCATAACTATATTGAAAAATTGAAAAGCCGTTTCTCTAATGAAAACGAACGCAACGAAATTATTACCGATATCGAAGCCCGCATTGCAGAAGTCTTTGCAAAGCGACTAGACAAAACGCGTCAGGTGGTAAACGAAGAAGACGTTGCTTTTATCATCGAACAGTTGGGTAAACCGGAAGATATTGCCGGAGAAGAAACGCAGAACCAAGGCAATAATCAACAGTCTACAAGCACCAACAACGGTTCGTATACTTCATACCGACAATATACACAGCCGGGAGTAAAGAAATTATTCCGCGATGGTGAAAATAAAGTAGCCGGAGGAGTAATTAGTGGTTTATGTCAATATTTTGGAATTACGGATCCAATTTGGGCGAGAATTATTTTTGTGCTGTCGTTTTTTGCCGGATTCGGAACACCGGTGTTTGTGTATTTGGTGTTTTGGTTGGTAATACCGGAAGCCGTTACCACAGCCGATAAACTGCAAATGAAAGGTGAGCCGGTAACCTTAGAGAACATTGAGAAAGAAGTGCGCGACACTGTTGGTAGAGCGACTGATGCCTTCAACAGACCAATAAACGATTCCAATATTATAGGCAAACTGGGAACCATTCTCTTGTTAATAACAAAAGGGTTTTTGAAAGTACTTTCAGCATTTGTTTTCTTAGGCTGTTTGTTAGCGCTCATCGTGTTTTTATCGGCCATGTTTGGCGTGTCTTTTCTAGGCATGAAAGACTTAGCGCCAATTACAGAGCTGGTATTAGATAGTCGAATGACATTCTTTGTCGGATTTATTGGTTTATTCTTAACAGTTGGCATTCCTATTTTCTTAATCATGTATGCTTGTGGTCGTTTTATTTCTTCTAGTAGAGTGCCGGTGAATAAAAACTACATTTTGCCGGTATTGATTTTGTGGGCTTTAGGTGTTGCTATGTTTTCATATGTAGAATACAAAGTTGGACGAAACTTTAAAGTAGAGGAAACAAGGAGAGAGCAAGCAGAACTTATACAACCAACAACAGATACGCTTGCCATCGGTTCATATCGCGATACGACCAACCTACAGTTTGATATCGATCATAATGTAGACGAAGAAGACGCCATTGGCATTATCATGAATAAAGATTTTCTGAAAACCGAAAACGGATACATAGTAGGCGAATCTGAATTGGAGTTAACAGCTTCACAAGACAGCTTTTTTCATCTAGAAAAAGTAGTATCTGCTTCCGGAAGAAATAAAATGGACGCCAACAAAACAATAGATATGGTGAATGTGGGCCATAAACAAGAAGGAAATCTTTTACTCTTAAATGCTTGGGTAGAAATTTTTAAGAATGCTAAATTTAGAAAGCAGGACCAAAGAAACAAGGTATATATTCCTGAAGGGAAGTTCGTTAAAATTGATAGTAGAAACCAAATTGATGTGGAGATAGATGGTGATGAAGACTTTGATTCAGATGATTCGAAAGGAAAAATCTTCACCAATAAAAACGGCAAGGTGGTTTGTGTAAATTGCCTCAAAACCAAGAGCGATGGTACTGCTGACGAAGAGGATGAAAGCGAAGCCGAAAACAATGATGATGAAGCACAAGTAATCATCAATAAAGACAGCATTCTTATTGATGGGAAAAACGATAAAAAGAATGTTCACATTCACGTTGGAAAGAACGGTGTGGATATAACTACGAAGTAAAAAACAATTGCTGATACTATAATACGTCTAAAAAAACTTAAAAAGAAACAAAGACCGCTGAACCAAAAGCGGTTTTTGTTCCTTTGTATCGACCCGCAAAGGGCTCTCTAAAAAATTGAAAATGAGAAAATTATTACCCCTTGTTATTTTTTTAATTGCGCTACAGGCCAAGGCTGAAATTCCGGGTATCCATACCATTAGCGGTGTTGTGCTCGATTCATTAACCGGGAAAGGCCTAGATTATGTGATTGTAGCACTAAAGGATAATGAGAACACAAAGGTAGTTGCTTCAACATTTACAGAAGCAGACGGCTCGTTTACGCTTACACAACTTAAACCCGGAGACTATTGGCTGAACATAGCTTATGTGGGCTATAAAACGCACCAACAAAAAGTTTCGTTGAGTAAGAATGTGAAATTAGAGCCGATTAAACTAACACAAAGCACAACGCAGTTGAATCAGGTTGAAATTGTAGCCGAGCGCAATTTGGTGCAAAAGGAAGCCGGTAAAACAACCTACAATGTGGCGAAATCTTCGTTGAATGCAGGAGGAACATTGGAGGATGTAGTGCGGAACTTACCGAATCTCACCGTTGATCAAAAAGGAAATATTTCTATTTCAGGAAACAAAAGCGTTTCGGTGTGGTTGGACGGAAAACCCAGCACCATGGCGGAGGTGGATCTTGCTGCGTTTTTAAAGTCTATACCGGCCTCAGCGATAGAAAATATTGAAGTCATTACAAATCCATCTTCAAAGTACGATGCAGCCGGATCGGGCGGTATTATTCATGTTCACTTGAAAAAAGATAAACGCGATGGCTTAAACGGAAATGTTTCGGGAGGTTATGGTTTTTTGTACCGTGATAATTTGAACGGCTCGGTGAACTACAGAACTGGAAAGTGGAACTTTTTTGGAAGCTATGGTTTTCAACGCGATTACGATCCGCATCGTTATGACGAAGACAGAACGGTAAAGACAGCCGATACAACCTATTACTATAATATGCGCAATACAGGTATTGGCAAATCGTATGGTAATACAGGGAAAATAGGAATTGATTTTATTCCGAGTGATAAAACAACGGTTTCGTACACCTTTAATGTAAATCATAGGAATGCCAGCGGAACGGGAGTAACCAATGGACAGAGCTTCAATTCGCTCAAAGAGCCTAACCTTACATTCAAAACATTAAACAGCGATGAAAGCCCGTCTTTAACTATTTCCAACGATATAACAGTGCGCTCAGATTTAGATACAAATGGAAAAGCCATTAATGTTGGAATAACGCATACATGGGTGAGTAATCAATCGAATTCAGGACTTCAAACAAAAGCCTATGACGTGTCCGCTAATGAGATGTCAGCCATGGGGCTCGACCGGAAAACGCCTTCGAAAAGTGACATTCATAATGTGATTTTTCAATTCGATTTTTCTATGCCAACATCATTCGGATCGAAGGTGGAAACGGGATTGAAAAACGAAACGACACTCAACAGAAATCAATACGAAGTATTCGATAGGAAGAATGGTTCGTATGTGCGGGAAGAACAACTAAGCAATAATTTTCAATACATTGAAAATATTAATGCGTACTATATAATGCTTTCAGGACCAATCAAAAAATGGTTGGAATATTCTGCCGGGTTGAGAATGGAACATACCTTTATTAACAGCAACACGTCTAATGTCAATAGAAATTATTTGAGTTTGTTTCCAAACGTTGGATTAACAGCACATCCCAGCGAGGAACAAAGTGTTGGTGTGGCCTATAGCCGAAGAGTTCAACGGCCCGATTTTAGTCAGATTAACAACGTAATTTTTTATAGCGACCCATATACCTCTTGGCAAGGCAACCCGAATCTTCGTCCAGCGTTTAGCGATATCGTTTCGTTTAATTATTCCATCATGAAAAAGAAATGGATGATTAGTTTGGATGCAGAGGGCATTATTAGTAAAGATATGTTTTCAGAAGGAACGAAGTTAGATGCGGCCGGCATCACTCGCTCGGGTGTTTACAACGGCTCTGATGCCATTTTTGCCAATGTTTCGCTGTACACCAAATACGACCCAACAAAATGGTGGTCAATTCAAATGAGTAATGCTTATAACTACCAAAACTACAGTGCAAAAAGCGGAATCAACAACGGAAAAAAAATCGGACACCAATATTCTCTATGGCTGAATACAACATTTAAGTTTTGGAAAACAGCTTCTTTAGAAATCGGAGGTTGGATGAATACGGGAGGTGTATTTGCTCAAGGACGCGGTTTTCCGGCCGGCATGCTGAATGTGGGTTTGAAAAAAACCTTCTTGAAAAACAAGTTGAGCGTTACGGTTTCAGGAAAAAATTTGCTGAACACGATGAACTTCAGATGGACAGTTGAAAACGACCCGTTGAATACCTCCGGCAGATGGCAAGTGTTGAACCGAACGGTTTTTGTGGCGCTATCATATACGTTTGGTTCATCCAAAAAATATGAGCGAAAAGAGAGTGAAGGGAACAGCCGTTTGAGCGGAGGAGGAAAACGATAGGCGATTATCGATTTTCGTTCATGAACAACAATTCGTTGTCGTATTTTTCTTTGTTCATTGTTGAAAGAATAGCGTCTTCTCTGTTAATCTGCTGAATAGATGCAGATGGACTGTTTTCAATTGGCAACCAATATTCTTTTACGAAAATAACATCCCCTACTTTCAAGTGTGCAATTTTGGATTTGTTGAGGGCTATTAAATCGGCAGGAGAAACTTGCTCAACATCTGCAATAGTTTCAACGGTTTCGCCATCGCGCACTATGTGAGTAGAAAACTTAGCATATTTTTCTTGATGGCTTAAGGCTTTAGTTGTTGCTGGTGTTGCAGGAATAGAAATTGAAGCCATTGCAGGGCTTGATATATTGTTACTTGGCTTTGGTGCAACTTGAATAGGAGGAACAGCGTTTACGTCAGAACCTTTCACTTCAACAGTAGGAACCTTAACAATACTGCCCGTTTTAAGATGAAAATCAGGGCCATATTGCGGGTTGTTTTTCATTAAAATCTGTGGACTTACATGATATAATCGTCCGATGGCATAAAGCGTTTGGTTGGCTTCCACTTTATGAGAAATGATAGATGTTAAACTAGGCGTTTGGGCAAATATGTTAATTCCTATAAAGAGCAAACAAAGAATAAATAACCGTTTCACATGTTGGATTTAGAACTGTATCTACGTTATTGTCGTTAAAAGGTTGCGATACAGCAACAAGAAGCTCTTGCATAGTAAATACAATTCATTAGATTTGAATAAGATATAAACGAAAACTATGTACGGAAATTCATATGTATCACCTGAAGAGGCAGCCCGATTTACTGCAACATCGGAAGACCCAGAGAAATTAGCGGCTTTTGAAACACGTATTGCGCGTGGCGAAAAAATTGAGCCAACCGATTGGATGCCAACGGAATACAGAAAGCAGTTGACGCGGATGATTGAACAGCACGCTCACAGTGAGATTGTTGGTGCTTTGCCGGAAGGAACCTGGATTACAAGAGCGCCAAACTTCAGACGAAAATTGGCATTGATTGCAAAAGTACAAGACGAGATTGGCCACGGGCAAATGCTCTACAGCGCTTGTGAAACATTAGGAAAAACGCGCGAAGAAATGATGGCGGATTTAATTAGTGGTAAATCGAAATATAGCAATGTGTTTAATTATCCCGCTCCAACATGGGCAGATGTAGCCGTGATTGGCTTTTTGGTGGATGGCGCAGCTATCGTAAATCAGGTGATTAACTCGAAAGGCTCTTATGGTCCGTATTGCAGAGCGTTAGAACGAATTTGCTATGAAGAAAGTTTTCACTTAAAACAAGGACACGATTCGGTGGTTTACTTAGCTACGGGAACAGCAAAACAACGTGAAATGCTACAAGCGGCTATTAATCGCTGGTACAGACCATTATTGCACTTTTTCGGACCGCCCGATAAAACATCGGAGCATAGTGAAAAGCTAATGCGTTGGAAAGTAAAACTAGCGTCAAATGATGATATGCGAAACCAGTTTTTGGATCAGTATGTACCTAAAATTTTGGAGTTGGGCTTAACCTTCCCTGATCCGAATTTAAAGAAGAATGAGTCAACAGGCGTATGGGAATTCAGTGATCCGGATTGGGATGAGTTTAAACGCGTAATCAATGGCGATGGTCCTTGTAATGCCGAGCGCCTGGAAGTGCGTAAATATGCCGAGCTTGCCGGACGTTGGGTACGAGCTGCTTTGGCGCAAAAAACCGATCATTACGTAGTTCCTCTAGCGTAATTATTTATGGTTTTAATGTTTGAAGCCCCGCTTCTATATAGTTGCGGATATCATCGTTTTGGTAGTGAGGGTCGTTCGGGTTGCGTTTGATTTTCTTGCCTAAACGAACAATCACGGCATTTTCATCGGGAACCACAAAAATAAACTGACCGAGTATTCCTCTGAAGTAAGGAATTTGATGTCCTTTATAATTAATCATCCATGTTTGAAAGCCATACCAGTCGCAAGTTCTGCCTTGTGGGTCTTTTAATAATGATTGAGGTGTTATCATTTGTAGAATGTAGTTGGAGTCGATAACTTGCGTACTGTCCCAGCGACCGTGTTGCAACACCAATTGCCCTAGCTTAGCGAAATCTCTGGCTGTGGCATTCAAACAACAAAACGATTTTTCCATACCGTTTTTATCGACACTCCAAATGGCATCGCTCTCCGCACCAAGCGGCTGCCACAAGTATTCTTGAGCGTTCTCGGCAATCGATTTTTGGGTAGCATTTCGGATGATGTAACCCAAAATTTGCGTGCAGCAACTTTGGTATTCCCACACCTTACCCTGTTGATTATCGTTTCGAAGCACTAATTTTCCCATGAGTTTATCTAAGTCGTTTCCATAGTACGATTCGGCCGTGAGCGAAAAAATATTCCAATACGATTCACTCCAGTCGATATTGGCACTCATGGTCATTACATTTCGAATGGTGAGTTTTCCTGCCGGAATGCCTGTTAATTCAGGAACGTAGGTTTTTACATCATCATCCAGCGATTTAATTTTCCCTTCTTCTAATAGTTTTCCAATCAATAAAGCATTCACCGTTTTCGCCATAGAAAACGAACCCGATATTGTTTCTTTCGCATAATCTTCGGCATAGCGTTCATACACCACTTGTTTGTCTTTAATCACAACAAAGGCGCATGTTTTTCGTTCGTCAAAAAAGTTAAGTAATTCGGCAGAGGGCACTTTTTTGTTATAGTCTGTTGCATCAGCCCACGGAGAAGGAGCTGTGGATTTATGTACGATATGTTGATCGAAAATTTTATAATCATCTACATCTGCAAAAACATACTTGAGTCCCATTTGCACATGGTTAGGTAGCATGAAATAGATAAGACCAAGCGCAAGGATAACACCGATTAGCTTTTTCATGTTATAGATTTTGATTAATGTTTAAGAAAATAATAAAAGGTTTTCATCCATTCGTTATTGAACCAGATCAGGCCATCTTCGTTATGCCACCATTGGTTTTCATCGTAATGTACAGATTTTGCGCCACGAATAATAACGGTAATGCCAGAGCCGGCAAAAACTTTGGAATACACGCGCTTAACGCGAGCAGTATGAAAATACGTACTGACCACAATAATGGATGTTAGCTGATGAATATTGCAATATTCTTTTACAGCTTGTGCCTCCTCTTGTGTGCTTGTGCCATTATAGATACAAACTACAGAGGAGTCGGACACACCGGATTGCAGAATTTTTTTCTTTGTGATATCACATTCGTAAATAGAATCTCCGAAAAGAATAAGGTAATTAAGGTCTATGTTTCCACCCGGACAAATAATTTTTTTTGCAAAACCGTTTTGTAAGAGTTCAGCCCCTTTGTTTCCGCGTTCGAAAGCGCTACCTGAAAGTACAACTAGCGCATCGGCTTTTTGGAGGGAGTCTTCGCTTATCAGGCAGTTTCCGGCAAATCTAAGAATAGGTGTATGAAAAGTTTTCAGTACAGCAGTAAGCATCACAACGAAAACAATAAAAACGATTAGTTTTTTCATCCGATGAGTTCACTGTAAATGGCGTTATATTTTTCTACACCATTGTTCAAGGAATAGAATTGTATTGCACCGTTTCGAATTTCTTCTTTTGAAAACGTGTGGTTTGCGCATACTTCTTGTACGCACTTAAGCAATTCGTTGTCGGTAAATCCTTCAACAACATAGCCCGCGTTCGATGTGCGAACAATTGCTTCGGTATCTCCAATGCCTTTATTGGTAATAATGGGAATGCCCAATGCCATTATTTCGCCTTGTTTTGTTGGGCTTGAAGCAATCTTAGAGTAATAGGGTCTGATAAAAAACAAGGAATAGTTGCAAATTGAGAGCATGCTCGCCACTTCAAGGCGCTTTGCTCCTTTAACTCGAATGTTATCTAAAGGAATATTGTTTTCTTTCGCCAGCGAGTATATAAATTCGGCCGGCTGTGTGGTGATATAGAGAAAGATACTATTTGGCTTTTCGGCTAATAGTAAAGAGAAAAAGCGCATCATTTTATCGGGCATATACAAATTGCCTACAGTACCTAGAAAGCAAATAACCAGAGCGTTTTCATCAATATTTAAGCTTTTTCGTAAGGCACTAACATCAGCGCTATTGATTTTGTTATAATCGAAAACGGAGGTGTCGACACAACAAGGAATCACGTTAATTTTGTTTTCCGGAACGGAAATGTTTTTCCAAGTTAGTAGTTCTTTTTTACCAGAAGTCGTGAGGCTAACAATGGCATCCGATTGTTCGAGAAAGTCTTTCTCTTTTTGCTTGAAGTAAGAATAAACCCTTTTAAACAAGACGTTCTGTAGATTCCAAACACCCATGTCTTTGTTTTCGTCTGCCCAAAAACCACGCATATCGAACAAAAACTTAATGCCCAACGTTTGTTTGGCCCATAACCCTGACAGCGATGCCATATAGCTTCTGCAATGTATAAGCGATATAGGGTCCTTACTGTGAATTTTTTTGATTTCCTGTTTCATTTGCCACACATTCCAAAGTTTGGAAACGATAGGCGGCTTGGTTGAAAAGGATTTGATTACCCAAGCTATATTGTGGGTGTTCAACAATTCTTGAATGAGTGTTTTACGTTCTTGTAAATAGTTTTCTTTTTCAAAACTTAATATGGTGAAGCGATAGCCTTTTTTGCTGAGTTCCACCAAATATGGAATTACTTGCGACTGCGGAATGTTTTCCGTGAGTCCGTCATACAGCACATAAAGGACGTGTTTACTCATGAATTGTTTTTAAGAAAAATCTGTAATAACACACACAGCCAAAGGCGTTGATATAAAAAATCTTCTCCCGCAAAAAAGCGCTGTTTAAGGGATGCGATATGGGTGTAGTTTAAAACACCGAATTGCTCCACCGCTTCTTTTGATAAGTGAGAATCGATTAAATACTTTAAGTCGGTTTGCAGCCATTTATTCAATGGAATTGAAAAGCCCCATTTCGGACGATTAAAGAGTTCTCGAGGAACGTAATCGTAGAGCACTTCTTTCAATAAATACTTTTGAACGCCATCTTTCACTTTCAAGTTTTCGTTCAGGTTCAGGGCAAACTCTACTAAACGGTAATCCAAGAAAGGGGTTCTTGCTTCCAACGAAAATTGCATGGACGCGCGATCTACCTTCACTAATAAATCGTCTTTCAAATAACAATTTATGTCGAAGAGCGCCTGTTCTTCTTTTGCCGAAAGTTTTCGTGCTGAAGAAAAGTTTTCGTTTAAAGTAATGGGAGAACAAAAGGCCTTATTTAATATAAGCGGCAATTCGTTTTCAGAAAAGAAATATTGCTCTTGAGAGAAAATGTGGCTTTTAATTCTTTGCTCGGTGGGATAATTGAACACCTGCGCGCCACGTTTGTATCGATTGCCCATCAGTGAAAGCCCTGCCGCTATTGGGCCACGAAGCGCTTTGACAAAGGGGGTGTTCAATCGTTGTGCCCAAGTGTACATTCCGTATCCGTGAAAAAGTTCATCGCCACCATCGCCACTGAGGGTCATGGTAACATGTTCGCGGGCTAGTTTGGAAACAAACATGGTTGGGATGGAAGAGGAATCTGCAAAGGGTTCATCATAGGCGCTTGCAATTCTATCAACAAACGAAAGCGCTTCCTTTTCTGTTACTCTAAATTCGTGATGGTCGGTTTTCAAATGTGAAGAAACCGCTCTGGCAAATTCTGCTTCATTGTGCTTTGCATCATCAAAAGCTATGGAAAATGTTTTGAGTGGTAAAGGAGAAATTTCTTGCGCAATTGCGGTAACGGTGCTAGAGTCAATACCGCCACTCAAAAAGGCACCATAGGGCACATCGGCAATCATTCGATATTCAATGGAAGAATGGAGTAGGTTTTTGAGTTCTTGCTTGGCCGTTGCAAAGTCGTTTTGTGTGTTCGGCACTATTTTTTCTTCAGCTTTCCAATAACTTTTTATTGAAAGACCTTTTTGGGAAAGAGTAGCAAAGCTGCCTGATGGAAACTTGAAGATGTTATTATAAATGGTTTCCGGCTCAGGGATATAACCTAAATAAAGAAACGAAGCAATAGCAGAGTGGTTGATTGTGATGTGTTGTTTAACGAAAGGCGCTTTCGTTATGGCTTTTAATTCGGATCCGAAAGCAAAGTTTGATCCATCGAAAAAATAATAGATGGGTTTAACGCCTAATCGATCTCGAAAAAGGAAAAGTTCGTCTTCTTGTTTATCGTAAATAGCAATAGCAAACATGCCGTTAAGTTCATTTACGCAGTCAACCCCTAATTTTTGAAAGAGAGCAAGGATAACTTCTGTATCAGATGTTGTTTTGGTAACAATATTGTGCTTTTTCTGAATGTCTTTAAAGTTATAGACCTCGCCATTAAACACAATCACATATCTATCATCAGCCGAAAACATAGGCTGATTGGCAAAGGTAGACAAGTCGAGGATAGAAAGTCTGCGATGTCCTAAACCAAGTGTTTTTGCTTGATTTACATAGAATCCGTTAGCATCCGGTCCGCGGTGCTGCATGGAGTCGGTCATGGCTATTAAATCTGCCTCAGAGAAGTGCTTATTCAGCGAAAAAAAACCGGCAATTCCACACATACGCTTTGATTCTAGACGGCAATAGTTTAATAACCAAAAGGGTGTTTTGTTAGTTCAAGTTTTGCAAAAGGATGATAATCGCCTGTTAAACCTACAGGAGTAGCGTGGCGGATATCGTGAACAATACCGATGGATGCATAAGCTTCGTCAAGACCAAAACCCCTACCGGCTAAAATTTCTTTGTAGCTTGTGGTATGTAAGTCGGTGAACCCATCGCTGAATTCAATTTCTTCGCCTTCAATATTCATGGAGCGGTATGTTCTTTTTCCTTGTGCGCGCAATTCAGCAGGAATGGTGTCTGCATTGATGCTCAAGAACCAGCGTACTTTGGCACGATCGAATTCGAGCAAACCTGCTGCACGATCATGGGTGTGTACGTGAACAATGTTTGTTTTCACCGAACCAAAAATCCAACTCAACATATCGTAAAAATGCACACCAATGTTTGTTGCAATTCCGCCTGATTTAGTGGTATCGCCCTTCCAACTTTGGTAATACCAATTCCCTCGTGAAGTAATATAGGTAAGGTCGAATTCAAAAATTTTGTCTTTTGGAGCGGCAGCCACTTTATCTTTCAAGGCAATAATAGCCGGGTGAAGTCGGAGTTGGAAAATATTCCAAACTCTACTTCCATAATCTTTCTCCATTTCTTTTAGCCCATCAATATTCCACGGATTGAGAACAAGCGGTTTCTCGCAAATCACATCAGAACCGTGACGTAGGCCAAATCGAATATGTGAATCGTGTAAATAATTGGGCGTGCAAACAGAGGTGAAGTCTAACTTGTTATTAGAGCGTACGTACTTATCGATAAAGCGATCGAAGCGTTCAAATTCAGTAAAAAAATTAGAATCGGGAAAATAGGAGTCGATAATTCCAACACTATCGAAACGATCTAAAGAGGCAACCAAATTATTTCCTGTATCTTTGATTGCTTTTAAGTGTCGAGGAGCAATATATCCCGCGGCACCTATAAGTGCAAAATTTTTCATGTGCAAGTTTAATTAATTCAAAGATATACTTTATTAAATGTCTTCGTTTGCAATAAAAGAAATATTCCCTCTACTTAAAAATTACAGATTTTTAGGAGATGAAAACAAAACGATTGAATGTGCAGCTAACTTTGAAAAAAAGGGCGTTTGGTCTACTAGTGTGATGTGGCTTTCCGATACATCATTAGAAAAAAACAGAAACGCCCTCCAATCGGAAATAGGCTTATTGGTGTTAACTGAAAAGAGTTATGAAGCGCTGTCCGAGAAACCGCGAAACACATTGATTGTAGAACAGCCACGCGAAACGTTTCAGCAAATTTTGAGTGCTTTTTTTGAAAAAAAGTGGACACCATTGGTTGAAAAAACGGCCATTGTTCATCCTTCTGCTGAGATTCCAACAACCTGTTATATCGGCCATTTTGTTGTGATTGAAGAAGGCGTTGTGGTAGGTGAAAATTGTTTTATAGGTCATCACAGCGTAATACATGCAAACACAATAATGGGGAAAGGAGTAACTATAGGAACACATAATACCATTGGCGGAGCGGGTTTTGGTTATGCTCAAAATGAGTCTGGTGCATATAGTCAATTTACGCATTTGGGAAATGTAGTGTTGGAAGACAACGTAACAATCCATAACAATACGTGTATCGATAGGGCGGTTATAGGATCAACCGTTATTTCGGAAGGTGCGAAGATTGATAACTTGGTGCACATTGCGCATGGCGTTATCATTGGAAAACAGACATTAGTAATAGCAAACAGTATGATTGCCGGAAGCACTAAAATTGGCGATAATTGTTGGATTGCCCCTTCTGCATCCGTGCTAAATAAGCTTCATGTTGGAGATGGCTCAACAGTAGGTATGGGCGCTGTGGTGCTAAAAGATGTACCATCGGATACAGTTGTATTTGGGAATCCTGCAAAGCAGAAATGTGTGTAATGTTACCAAGGGTTCTTTAAGTCTTTGGCGTCATAGTGAAGATTTCTTGTAATAAAATAAGAGACCGACTCCGATTTTTTTAGTTGTAATGTGTCTTTTCTTCCCATTCTGTATATTAATGCAATAGGAAAAAGAAACAGAAAGTAAATTGCCGAAAGAATAACTCTTGAAGATACTGCGCCCATTGCTTCGCCCACTTTCATCCAACCATTACTAATATATTGGGTAAGTGTTTTGGAAAACATTCCAATTAAGCCAATGAGCAACGCAAAAAGGAAGATATATTTGTTTTTGGTAGACCACGCAACTAAAAAGAATCCCACTGCAATAGTGAGCATTGTTTCCAATTGTTTTTCGCGGTTTAGTTTATGCATGGAATATTAAAACAAAGTATATACAAATGGAGCAGTTGCAGAGCTTCCTCCTATAACTACTAAAATACCTAACAACAATAAAACGATTATGATAGGTAAGAGCCACCATTTTTTTCGCTCTTTCATGAAGTCCCATAAATCTTTTAGAAAGTCCATATTTCGTTTTTTATAAAGGTAAAATTAATCTTTTGCAAAGGTAGTTTGCCAATTTTCTTTTTCGCTCCATAAAGGTTGCTCTTTTTTGTCGAGCAAATAATTACCAACTACCAAGTAGTCCATTTCGGTTCGCATGAAACAAGCATAAGCCTCAGTTGGTGTACAAACTGGAGGTTCGCCACGTACATTAAAACTCGTGTTTACTAATATTGAATAGCCTGTTTTTTGTTTGAACGACTCCAAAAGTTGATAATATCTAGGGTTTGTTGCTCTGTGTACGGTTTGAATTCGCGCTGAAAAATCGATGTGTGTAATAGACTGAAGATCCGAACGCGATGTATACAAACGTTCAAACAAGGGTAACGAATTGTAATTTTCCGGAAGTGTTTTTCTTCGTTTCGAAGCAATTGGCGCCACCAGCAACATATAGGGAGAAGGACAATCTATATCGAAATAATCTTTCGCGTCTTCTGCTAAAACTGAAGGAGCAAAGGGCCTAAAGCCCTCTCTATACTTGATTTTCAAGTTCAGTTTTTTTTGCATCTCTTCGTTTCGAGCATCGCCCAAAATACTTCTGTTGCCTAATGCACGAGGACCAAATTCCATTCGCCCTTGAAACCAGCCCACAACATTTCCTTCGGCAATAAGAGCCGCAACTTTAGCCGCTAAAGCATCGAAATTATCGGATTTTTCAACGATAGCTTTTTGTTTTTTCAGATCCAATTCAATTTCTAAATCCGAGAACTCCGGACCTAAATAAGAGCCGTGCATATAATCTTCTGAATCGATGACGGTTCTTGGCTGTTGGAAGAAAATATAGTTAGCAGCCTGAGCTGCTCCCAGTGCTCCTCCGGCATCACCGGAAGCGGGTTGAATAAAAATGTTTTTGAAGATCTTTGCGCGTTCTATTTTACCATTTGCCACGCAATTCAAGGCAACTCCTCCCGCCATACATAAGTTATTGCAGCCAGTGAGTTGCTGAGCTTCCTTGGCCATTTTCAGCACAATTTCTTCCGTTACTAACTGAATGGCATAACCCAAATTGCAGTGATGTTGTTGCAGCTCTTCTTCTTCCTCTCTTCGAGGAAAACCAAATAGATTTTTCCACAGCTCATCTTTTGCCATACGCAATCCCACAGCATAGTTGAAGTACTCTTGATTGAGCCAAATTGAGCCGTCTTCTTTAATATCAACTAAATGCGTTTTTATTTGTTGAACGTATTTTTCTATTTCAGGCGAATCGGGGTTGCCGTAAGGTGCAAGTCCCATTAGTTTGTATTCTCCGGAGTTTACTTTAAACCCAAGAAAATAAGTAAAAGCAGAATAAAGTAACCCAACAGAGTGTGGAAAGCGTAGCTCTTTCAATAGCTCAATAGTGTTGTCTTTGCCCCGACTTATGGATGCCGTTGTCCACTCTCCTACACCATCAATGGTAAGAATAGCGGCCTCTTCAAAGGGTGAAGAGAAAAATGCACTCGCAGAATGCGACAAATGATGTTCGGGGAATAGAAACTTAATTTTCCGTTTGTCAAATGTTTCAATTTTTTCCAATTCCTCACGGATGATACGTTTTAGAAACAACTTTTCTTTAATCCACACGGGCATGGATTTTATGAACGAAAACAACCCTTTCGGAGCAAAGCCATAATAGGTTTCTAATAATCGTTCAAATTTCAAAAGTGGTTTATCGTAGAATGCAATGGCATCAATATCGTCAATAGAAAGACCCGATTGACGCAAACAAAATTTCACTGCATTTACAGGAAAAGCGGCATCGTGTTTGATTCTAGTGAAGCGTTCTTCTTGTGCTGCGGCAATAATTTTTCCATCAACCAAAACGGCTGCAGCCGAATCGTGATAGAAAGCAGAAATGCCAAGAATTTTCATGTTTGAAAAATAGCAACAAAAATTAATCTGAGAAGATTTAAATAATCCAACGAATCAATTCGAAGGCTTCGGCATAATCGGCAGCGATTTGTACACCTCGTGTTTTAGCCAGCGAGCGAATGAAGTCGGCATTTAAATACGATCTTGTTTTTTGTGATTCGTATTCGTTTAATGCTTTAATTTTTTGTTGCACATTGCTTTCATTAAGCGTAACAAAGGTGTTTGTAGTGAAACTTAAATTATTCCAAGGAAGCTCATAGCCAAGAATGGTTGTTCTTTTAAATGCCCGTAACCCTTCCGCGTAAATGGTTTGGTGATCTTGATGGATATCCGTGGAGCAAGGCATAAGCACAAGATCCGGTTTAATCTGCTTTTCTAATGCTACCATTTCCTCAAGGATTGTTTGTCGTATAGCAGGAAAGTGGCGCACATCATAGTCATAAAGAATTAGATTCTCTTTGCTCACCCCCAAAAGTTCAGTTGCTCTTTTCACCTCCTCTGCTAAAGTCATAGGGTGTAGGTATTCCGGTAGCGAACGTGTACAAATCGAAAAAGCAACATAAAACACTTCTGCTCCTTCAGACGAAAATTTGTGAATAGATGCACCACAGCCCAATTCACCGTCATCTGTATGTGGCGCAAGCACAAGTACTTTTTTAAATTGATTCATAACGGTAGCAATTAGTTTTTATTTTAGAGTCGAAAACAGAAAACACGAAACCGCTTTTCATTTGATGTGTAATTCGTGAAATAGCGAGCTTTTCGATGGTTTAGTTTTTTCAAAAGTAGAATTTTAAATGCAATACAAAAGATAAGCACAAAACGGAGTACACTTGGATAAATAGGCATGGACAAAATACCTTTCAATAAAACACATGTTACCGGTAACGAACTGAAATACATAGCAGAAGTGATTTCATCGGGAAAAATTTCTGGTGATGGCGCATTTACTAAACGATGTCAGCGATTTTTGGAAAACAGGTATGGCTTTAGGAAATGTTTACTTACCACGTCATGCACTGATGCGTTGGAAATGGCAGCAATTCTTTTCAATATACGACCAGGCGATGAGGTAATTGTTCCCTCCTACACTTTTGTCTCCACAGCCAATGCTTTTGTGCTTCGAGGTGCAAAAATCATGTTTGCCGATTCGGAAACAAACACCCCAAATATAGCTGCAAAGGAAATAGAAGCGTTAATCTCTCCTCGAACAAAAGCTATTGTGGTGGTGCATTACGGAGGTATTGCATGCGAAATGGATGAAATTATGGCAATTGCTCAGAAATATAATTTGTTTGTTTTGGAAGATGCAGCGCAAGCAATTGATGCCTATTATAAAGGTCGCCCACTAGGAAGTATTGGCCATTTATCGGCATTTTCATTTCATGAAACCAAAAACATTATTTCTGGAGAAGGAGGAATGTTGGCCATTAATGATGAGCGATTTTTGGAAAGAGCAGAGATTATTCGAGATAAGGGGACAAACCGGGGTAAATTTTCCAGAGGAGAGGTCGATAAATATGAATGGACAGATGTTGGGTCGTCATATTTACCCTCTGAGCTTGTTGCCGCTTTTTTATATGCCCAGCTGGAAAAGATAGAGGTTATACAAGCCTGCCGGCAAAACGTTTGGGCGCAATACTACAAAGGGCTTCAGCCTTTATCCGACAAGGGTTTTTTCCGGTGTATCTTAACGAGCAACGAAAAAACACAAAACGCAAATACATTCTGTATTGTTACTAAAAGTGAGCTGGAGCGGAGCTGTTTAATTGACCTCTTAAAAGAGCATGGCGTAATTGCCGCTTTTCACTATTTGAGCTTACACAAAAGCCCCTTTTTTGTTAATCAACACGGCAACCGCGATTTACCTAATGCAGACAAGTATAGCACTCGCCTTTTGAGGTTGCCATTCTTTGCCGAGATGAGCTCTGAAGAGGTAAATGAAGTTATTCGCCTAGTTGTTTATTTTTATACAAAAGACAGCCAAAACCACAGTTGATTATGCCTAAAGTATTGATTGTTGCTAACCACCGAAAAGGCAGATCTCCCGGTCAGCGATTTCGATTTGAACAATACCTAGAATTGTTAGAAAGAAATGGTTTCGTTATAACTTTTTCAAACTTTATTGACGAGGAAGATGATAAGATTTTTTACGCTCCAGGAAGTTATTTCGGGAAGATAAGGATACTCCTTAAAAATTTGTTTTTGCGAACAAAAGAAGCACTGTTTGCATCTCACTACGACATCATTTTTATCTATCGAGAAGCAACAATGATAGGCTCCTCTTTTTTTGAACGATGGATGGCTAGGTCGAGAGCGAAACTAATTTTTGATTATGACGACTCAACGTGGTTGCCTAATGTTTCAGAGGGGAATAAAGCTTTGGCGTTTCTGAAGCGACCGGAAAAAACAAAAGAGATTATCAGTGTTTGTGATGTTGTATTTGCCGGTAACGAATACCTTAAGCAATATGCATTGAAATACTGCAAAGATGTTGTTGTTGTACCTACAACCATCGACACAAACTATCATGTTCCGCAAAAAATTCAAAAGAACAAAATTTGTATTGGTTGGACAGGAACACAAACCACAATCCCTCATTTTTTATCTATTCAAAAAGCCCTTGAAAAAGTTTTTCAAAAATATCCCGATCGCATTTACTTTAAACTTATTGCAGAAAAAGAGATTGAAGTTCCGGAGTTGAATTTACGAACAACATTATGGAGCAAGGAAGATGAAATAGCGCAATTATCGGAAATTGACATTGGTATTATGCCATTGCCTGACGACCAGTGGACAAGAGGAAAGTGCGGCTTTAAAGGGTTGCAATATATGTCGTTAGGTATTCCAACAGTAATGAGCCCAGTGGGTGTAAACAACGATATTATTAAGCATGGAAAAAATGGGTTTTTGGCGAGTACAGAAGAGGAGTGGATATGCTTGCTCTCGGAGTTAATTGAAAACAGAGGTCTTCGAGAAGGGTTGGGCTGTCAAGGAAAAAAAACAATTGAAACGTACTATTCTGTAACGGCAAATGAGCAAAAATATTTAGATCAATTTGAGCGAATTGCAAAAATAAAAAAGCAATAACACAATCTATTTTTTCCCCACTTGTTCACCAATATATTCGTTCACGTCTTTATTTAGACCTACAACAATTGGAAGCTTCAGCTCTTGATTGTCAAAGTATACTTTCAAATCAAATTGGTATGGCATAAAATAAAACATGAGTGCAGTGGCAATTTTGGATTTTGCCTCGGTTTGAAAAGCTTTTATGCGCTCTAGCTTTATCGGCAACATAGTCGCTAAGTCTTTATTGGCTGAAGACTGCAACTCTTTCTCAGAAACGCTCTTTATGGTTGATGTATAGCTTACCACCTTATACTCTATAGCCCAAGTTTTAGGAAGCATCGCTTCAATTTCATTTCCGTTTTTATTGATTTTATAAAAGTGAGTATCTAAGTTTGTGCCATATTTAGCAATCACTCTTACCGTTAAAGTTGGGCTATCTGTTTTTGAAACGGACGACAAAGCGAACAATGCGGGAGTTTCCTCTGCTGTAATTGGAAAAGTAAGCGATGTGTCTACTTCAACAAAACTTCGGTTAACTAGAGTTTTAATGGTTGGATAATTGGCCACTAAACCATCGCGAACCCTGTTGGAGCCGAAGTAAAATCCTGCAAATGCTGTAGCAATAAGCAAAACAGAGAAAAATAAATACTTAAGCATCTATTGTTTTAAGGTTGAACTATAATTTGTTCTTTGTTCTGTAGGCTTCAATTCTATCGCGCACTTTATATGATGCAGGTTCGCGATGAATTTTCTCTGGAGTGGATTCAAATATGTCTTCATCTTCGCTAGCAACGGTATAAATGTCGGAGGTTTTCACTACCCAAACATTCGTTGTTTTCCCTCGTCTGGCAAATGCTTCCTTAGCGAAAAGCACAGCCATATCAACAGAAGGAGCATGAACTACACCTACATGTACGGCTTGTTTTCCTTTCTTTTCTTGATGGAACACTTCCCATGTAATCCAATGCGTATTTGTGTTTTGTTCTCCGTCCGTTACTTTTTTCAAGTCTAAACGATTAACACGCGGGTCTAAAGATGTTGGTTGTTGGCTCATACTATTATCGCTATAGAAATATTCAAATTGGATTCAAAAAACACTTATTCTTCAACGGCAATCACCTCCGTTACTTCCGGCACCATTCGTTTCAACAGGCCTTCAATGCCTCCTTTTAGCGTCATGGATGCAGAAGGACAACCACTACAAGAACCTTGCAATGAAAGACGCACGACACCATCTGTAAAGCTTCGGAATTCGATATAGCCACCATCGCCCTCAACAGCAGGTTTCACATACTTATCCAACAGTTCTTTAATTTTGGCTTCCGGATCATCGCTGGCTTGTGCCTTAGGGGCTTCGCCTTTTTCCAGCAAAGCGTTACTCACAATCGGCCGGTCGGAATACACAAACTGTTTAATCACTTCTTTCAACTCCGGTGTTATTTCATACCAGTCGTAGTCGGGTTTTTTAGTGATCGTTAAAAAATTGTTCGAAATAAAAACCGATTGTACAAAAGGTACCGTAAATAACTTTGCCGCTAGTTCCGATTCCCCGCAAGCATCGGCCGATTTGAACTCGGCATAATAATTCGGCAGTAAATGTAGGTTTGTTACAAATTTCAAACTCTCAGGGTTTGGCGTAGCTTCCTGATAAATTTCAAGTGTCATTGTTTCTTTCTTTTCCATAAATTTTTTCAAGGTTGATAGGATCGACATATACTTATTCTTTCACTAATTTGATTTGTTTCACGGCATCGTTCGTCTTGATAATCAAGATATAAACGCCTGAATCTTCAATGCGCAGGTCAAAACTATATTTTTTGTCTGATATATTTTTGCCTGTTTCGTAATGCGCAATGGCTTTGCCCTGAATATCAACAACAGCAATGTCAACAAGCGAATTATCTTCATGCTCCAAAGCAATATGAAAGATATCGTTGCTTGGATTCGGGTATACCGCAACAGAAGAAAGAACCGCTCGATTGTTTATACCTAATCCCTGCGACAACGAAAGCGTTTGCCACATATCGGCCTCGCAACCTTGGTTAGTTTTCGTTTTAAGGTGCACCGCAAAATTGCTGTTTGTTTTGAACTGATGTAACGGAAATTGAGCTGTGCTAGAATCGCCATCGCCAAAGGTCCAGTGCCATTCTCCCGGAATTGCCTTACTACGATCGATAAAGCGAAACAGGCGGTTCGGCCAATCGATAGTATCGATTTGAAAAGCCGTTTCACAGCAATTGGAGCGCTGTTTGGTCAAAGTAATCTTTCCATACACCGAATTATTATCTCGATTTAAATCGGTAATGCGCTGCAGTGGGTCGAAGTTGGCAAAAATGTAATAATCGCCATTGCATAGTGTTGAGTCGAGCGGAATGCTTTGCCCATCGAGGTTATACTCATACAAATCGGCATAGCCTACAGAAATACCTTGTATAGAAAAACCGGTAGCGCCATAAGTGGCTCCCAGTCCGGCATTATGAAAATCGGACGAAGTGTAAATTTTGTTGTTGTACTCACAGGCTTCGAATGTATTGTCGCAACGCAAATGATCGTAAATGGAGAACGAAACTTTTTCTCCGCGGGCAAGCATAGGCCATTGCAAAGGATCGGTTTCCGGCCCACCAATACGCAGACTGTTTTCGGTAATATTATCGACATGTAAATGCTGATGCCCTAAAGCGGCATGGAAGCCCATGGTGCCAATTAGCGTGTCTTTATAATCAAAGAACCCAAAATTGTTTTTGATATAGATGCGCTGATTCACTTTTTGTTTAGAATAGCTGCCATCCGGACATTGTTGTACGCCACCCACCATACTATCACCACAATACCATTGCCCCGTTCCAACGAGTTCAAGGGGTCCAAAACCAATGTTAGCAAGCATGTTGCTCACACTAATGCTGTGCGGTTTTTCCAAATAATGTCCAAAGCCTAACGCTGAATCTGAAAACCAGTTCTTGGAAATCACCATATCGGGCAACAGCCAACAATTTTGTTGAACGGAGCTGTCCGGACAAGCACAATTCGATGCATTAAAAATATTGCAAAGTGCATTGGCGGTGAGTTTCGGTGCAGGTGCAGGGGATCCGAAATACAAACTCCAACTACGTACAAATCCACTGTCGTTTTGTATGCCGTCATTGACAGCCAGCTTCCAAGTCCCGTTGGGGTTCTGGCCGTTGTTTACAAAACCAATATTTTGCCGCGGGTAAAAAGTATCTCGAAACGCGAAGGAATCTTGCTGTGCTGCAACAACCATTAATGCCGTTCGTGTGGCGCTCATTGAAAAATAGGTGCTATCAAAATTTTTGCCAAAGCTACCGCCCGCGGCATTCACGAGCTCTACGGTTGTGCCATCTGGTGCAATAAGGGTTACTATTAAATCTTGGACTTTAGTGTGCCTAATGTCAAACATTAACATCATCAATCCAAACGTAGAATCTATAGTTGGTTGCGGGAGTGTAACCGGCAAATAAAACTTCACTCCACTGCTATTGTGATCGGGAATTGACCCTCCAACGTTATCGGAAAACACTTGCGCATTCGACATCAAAACCAATACGGTAAAAAGTGTGGCGAATACTGTTTTCATGGTTGAAATACTATATTTATGAAATGATACTACGGGTCAAAGTTAAACCAAATTCAAGAATAGATGCCATAGAAAAAGAGCCGGATGGTAGCTTCAAGGTACGCATTAAAGAACAACCCATTGAAGGTAAAGCGAATAAATATTTGATTTCCTTTTTGGCAAAGGTTATTGGTGTTCCAAAATCGAATATTGAAGTAGCCAAAGGAGAAACGAGCGCTTTCAAAACATTGCACATTGCCGCTGAAGAGGTGCTGGTGTACGAAAAGTTGAACAAGAACATTAAAACGACCTAGCCCCCATTGCGTCTTTAATCAAATCGTAAGCAAAGCCTTTGCCCAAAAGGAATCGAATCAACTTTTGTTTTCTGTCGGAGGGTGTTTCGCCTTTAATAGACTTAACTTTTCGATCTATCAGCAATTGAATCTTTTCGATCAACAATGGCTTTTGGATGTCTTCAATAAAGGGATGAAAAACCTCTGAAGGTATGCCTTTGGCCTTCAGTCCCATTTCAATTTTTTTTGGTCCCCAGCTACGATTGGCTTTCGACCGAACAAAAGAAGCGGCATACCGTTTTTCCGATAAAAAACCTTCTTCTTCTAATAGCAACAAATATGCGCTAAGTTCTTCCTGCGGTATCTCCAGTTTTCGGCATTTCTCGGCAACATCTTTTCGGCAGCGCTCGCTGTAGGCACAGAAGTTGGTGAGTTTTTCGTATTTAACCTTGTCGAGCACGCTGTTATTGTTGATTTATCGGAAAATTAAAACAATAAAGCACATCTTGCTCTATGAAAAATTCCCGTTCCCTAAATATCGCTTAAAACAGCGTTAAAAATTTTTATTTTCACGACCTATTTTTTGAAACATTCAACAGATAATGCACATTTACCTCAAAACCAGTAATACATGAAGAAACTACTAGCTCTTTCGTTCGGAACAATCAGTCTTTTGGCCCATGCACAAAAAGCAGATAAATCTGCCGTTATTTTCACTGTTGCTTCGCAGCCCGTAACCGTTGGTGAGTTTGAATATGTTTATACCAAAAACAATATCAATAATCAAGCAAATTACAGCGAGCAATCGTTGAACGATTATTTGAAGCTGTATGAAAACTTCCGGTTGAAGGTGAAAGAAGCGGAGGCGTTACATTTGGACACTATTTCTTCGTTGAAAACGGAGTTAGAAGGCTACCGAAAACAATTGGCAAAAAACTATTTAACGGATAGAGAAATTTCTGATCAGTTGATACAAGAAGCTTACGATCGTTCGTTAAAGGAAGTTCGAGCAGCACATATTTTGGTGAAATGCGATGAGAACGCAAATCCTGCTGATACTTTGGCGGCTTACAAGAAAATTATGGATATCCGAAAGCGCATTGTGAAAGGCGAAGACTTTGGAAAAATTGCACAAGAATTATCAGATGATCCATCTGCAAAACAAAACAAAGGCGACATAGGCTATTTCACTGTTTTCCAAACCGTATACCCATTTGAATCGGCTGTATACACCACAAAACCGGGTGAATTGTCGATGCCGGTAAGAACAATGTACGGATACCACTTAGTGAAAGTAATTGCTGAACGTCCGGCTCAAGGAGAAATTCATGTGGCGCACATTTTACGCAAATTCCCGGAAAATGCCACTCCGTTACAAAAAGAAGAAACACACAAAACGATTGATTCCATCAATGCGTTGTTGACAAACGGAAAAATCAGTTTCGATGATGCAGTAACTGCCTTTTCTGAAGACAGAACCTCAAAGAGTAAAAATGGAGAATTGCCGTGGTTTGGTACGGGCCGTATGGTCCCTGAGTTCGAAGCTGCAGCCTTTGCCATTAAAGCAGATGGAGCTGTTTCTTCGCCTGTTCAAACAGCTTACGGATGGCACATTATCAAACGCCTAGAGCGAAAATCGCTTCCTACTTTCAGCGAAGTTAAAAACGAGTACAAGAAAAAGGTAGAGCGTGATGCTCGTTCACAAGTAGCCAAAACAAAATTGTTGGAGCGCATTAAGCGGGAAAACAACTTTCAAGAAAGTGTACAGAATCGTAAAACATTCTACGCTTTGGTGGATAGTTCTTTGGAGCGGGGATTGTTCAAAGCAGATAGCATAAAATTGCCGTTAAATAACTATTTGTTCTCGTTTGCCGGCATCAATTTTGGCTCTAAAGATTTTGCACAGTTTATTGAGAAATACGGACGCAGAAGAACCGACAAATCAAAAGAAGGATTATTGAACGAATACTACGATAACTTCGTTACACAAAAATGTATGGAGTACGAGGAATCGCAATTAGACAAAAAGAAACCTGAGTTTGCGAGCTTATTGAAAGAGTATCGCGATGGTATTTTGTTGTTTGAACTAACAGACCGAAAAGTATGGGGTTATGCCTTGAAAGATACTGCCGGTCTAGAAAAATTCCATGAAGCCAACAAAACAAAATACATGTGGGGAGAGCGTGCTGATGTAGAAATTTTCAACTGTTCCGACAAAAAAATTGCAGATGCCGCACACAAAATGGCATTGAAAAGCAAATCAGCCGGAGACATTCAATTGAAACTGAATCTAACGAATGCGAAAAGTAAAGTATCGGTGATTAACGGAAAATACGAAAAAGGACAGTACGATGTAGTGGATAAAATAGAATGGAAACCGGGCACAACGGCAGTTGTTGCACTAAACGACAGCAGCTACCAATTTATTCGCGTTAAGGCCATTGCACAACCGGAGCCAAAATCGTTGAAAGAGGCAAAAGGTTTTGTGGTGTCGGACTACCAAGAATATTTAGAGAAAAAATGGTTAGCTGAATTACGCGATCGCTACCCTATCGCCCTAAACAAAGAAGTTTTCAACTCGTTAATCAAGAAATAAATTGAAACAACTCGTTTGTCTTTTTTTCTTGGCTACAAGTATAATGGGTTGCAAGAAAGCGTGCGTGGACTGCGCAGCATCTTCAGCTGCATTCAAAGGCACAATATGTAAAAGCGATTATACTGCAGGAGCCGGTAAAACAGCCGGAGCACCTTCGTGGTCGGCTTACCGAGATGTGTTGTTAGCGGCTGGTTGTAAAGATTCAAAATAGAATATACATCATGAAAACAATTTTTGCCTGTATTTCTTTAGTTGTAGTGCTAAGCGCATGTAATAAATGCGGCCACTGCGAATTGAATGGCACTTCCGATAATTATTATTGTGAAGGCAGTAATAAAGAAATTTACGATGCCACAAAAACAGTATGTGAGAAGGCCGGAGGAACTTGGGTAGTAAAATAAACACGCTAAAAATATAATTAATTAGCCATCTCTAGTAGGTGGCTTTTTCATTATTTCAAATGGTCTTATATTGAAATTTTTATCTTGCGTAACATGAAAACAAGAGAGCCTAAAATACTGGAAAATGTTCTAATTACCGAAATGTCGAGCGAAGGCAAAGGCATTGCAAAGATTGATGGTAAAGTATACTTTGTGCGTGGAGCAGTCCCTGAAGATGTTGTCGACATCCGAGAGAAAAAAAGTAAAAGCTCCTATGCTGAAGGAGAGATACATCAGTTGCTTTCGCCCTCTTCGTTACGCATTCAGCCCACATGCGAGCATTTTGGCACCTGCGGAGGTTGTAAATGGCAACATATTGGCTATTCTACACAATTAGCATATAAGACAAAAATTGTCGAAGATGCATTTAATAGAATTGGGAAGTTGGATGTGAAGAACATTAATCCGATATTGGGTTGTGATGATTCCTTTTTCTACAGAAACAAATTAGAATTTGGTTTTACGGATAGAAAATGGTTGACGTTAGACGAAATTAATGGCGGTGGGGAGTTTGACCGAAGAGGCGTGGGGTTCCATGTTCCTGAAAGTTTTTCGGGGGTATTAGATATTCAGAAATGTTGGTTACAAGGTGGAGATTCAAATGCCATTCGAAATAAAGTGCGACAATTTGCAATTGCAAACGACTATACGTTTTTTGACTTAAAGAATCAAGGCGGATTTCTGCGTAACTTAATCGTTCGTACATCTAGCGTTGGAGAAACAATGGTGCTGCTTAGTGTTACGGAAGACGATAAGGAAAAGATTAGTGCGATTATGCAATTTATCTTGCAAGAATTTCCTTCGATTAACTCGCTCCAATATTTGGTGAATAAAAAACGAAACGATACCATCTACGACCAAGAACCTATTGTTTTCCATGGTAAAGATCATATTATTGAACAACTAGGTCGATATCAGTTTAAAATCAACCCAAAGTCCTTTTTCCAAACCAACACCGCACAAGCAGAAAAGTTGTATGCAGTTACAAAAGAGTACGCACAACTAACGGGTGCCGAAAATGTATTTGACCTATACACAGGTGTTGGAAGTATTGCACTATATGTGTCGGATGCATGTAAGACCGTTACAGGCATTGAACAAGTTGAGGCGGCCATTGAAGACGCCAAAGAAAACGCAAGACTAAATAATGTAACTAATTCAACATTCTATGCCGGAGACGTGCGTATGTTACTCAACCAAGAATTTATTGCTAAACACGGGAAAGCTGATGTGGTGATCACCGATCCTCCACGTGCAGGTATGCATGATGATGTAGTTAAAACATTACTTGAATTGGAAAGCAAAAGAATTGTGTATGTGAGTTGTAATCCGGCAACACAAGCACGCGACTTGCAATTGCTTTCTGAAAAATATAATGTTTCGGCTATTCAACCTGTAGATATGTTCCCGCAAACCACACACATCGAAAATGTGGTTCGATTGGATATTAAAGCGTAAGAATTTTCTATATTTACTGAAGCAGATTCAAATAAAAAACCAACAAACATTGCGTCCCGATTTTTATTCTATTGTTGATGTTTTAGGGATAGTATATTTTATCATATTCTATCTTATTGCCAATTCAATTGCACGAAAGAACGAGTCAAATCAGCTTTACAAGAAATATTTTGTGAAGGGGTTTTATTATAAGATGATAGGCTCGTTGGGCTTTTATATCATTTACGCTTTTTATTACAGAGGAGGAGATTCTTGTACCTACTTCATTAATGGCGTAGTGTTTAACGAGTATATGCTTTTCCAAGATTTTGCAGACGGAATACGAGTGATATTCTCAAATATAACCGGAGTTGACAACTTACCGAGTTGGATTTCGAATCAGTCTGTTTATGTTTATGGAGAAGGGTATATTTTGAGAGATACAAAGGCACTGCTTGTGGCGAGAATATCATCATTAATTAGCCTTTTTTGTTTTAACTCCTATTTAGTAACTTGTATGGCCTTTGGCTTTTTGAGTTACTTGGCAATTTTTAAGTTGTTTTCTCTTTTCTGTCGATTTTACCCAAGTAGGGTAGACGGGTTAAGTTTTGCCTTCCTAAAAGTGCCATCGTTCATTTTTTGGGGCTCTAGTGTTAACAAAGATACTATCTGTGTAGCCATGCTTTGTGTGCTTTTTTATTCATTTCATAAACTGTTTATTGAATTTAAACTATATCCGAAATATCTTATTGCATTGATAATAAGTACCTATCTGGTGTTTAGTATAAAAAGTTATATCGTTATTGCTGCGCTTCCGGGATTATTAATGTTTGCGTTTGTTAACTATCAAAATAAGGTGTTAAGTGGAGCGCTTAGAAGATTGTTTGCTCCACTGATGATAGCTGTTGGGCTACTTACCTTTTTCTTGTTGTACCAAAGCTTGAGCCAAACCTTTACAGAGTTTTCTGAGGAGAGTTTAGCGGTTAGAGCGGAAGGGTTTAAAAGTGACCATATGAATATCCAAGAAAGGTCGGGAGGGTCCGGATATTCGTTAGGAGATAACATAGATTATTCTCCACTTACCATAGTTAAAAAAGCACCACTTGCATTAACCATAGCCCTTTTTGGGCCGTTTCCGTGGCAGGTTAGAAATGTGGTTATGTTATTGTCATCAATGGAGAGTATGTATTTTTTTTATTTGTTCTTAACTTCTATTATAGGGGTGTATGGTATTAGAAAACTATCTGGAGCATTAACTGATCCTGTCCTGTTGTTTTGTATAACATTTACAATTATTTTAGGGATATCTATTGGTCTTACAAGTTTTAATTATGGAGCCTTAGTAAGATTTAAAATTCCTTTTCTTCCTTTTTTTTCTACATTTCTAATAGTGTTGGAGAAGCCCGTTTTGAATAAAAGCAAGTAACATTGACTTTAAATAAACAATCTATTTCAAAGCAAGTAATGTTTTTGCAAGAAGTTGTGTTTGGTATTGTCTGGAAAACTGTTCTCCTACCTCTTGCTTTTTATCGGTATTAATTGCCAACCCGTTTCTCTTTCTTGTGAATAACTCATTTAATAACCCAATACAACCATCTTTAGTATCGGCTACATAACCACAATTTGTACTTAGAACAAAATTTTCCATATCTCCTTTGTCTGAAGGACAAAGAAGAATAGGCGTTGCTGTTTGGTAATACTCGAAAAGTTTAACCGGATACCACCCTTTAACACCTTTGAACGCAGTTACTAAAAGCAGGTCTGATTTTTCATAATACTCAATCAACTCGTTTTTTTTCATACGAGGAAGAATTGTAAAGTTGTTTTCGTAACCTCGAGTTAGATATGAAACTCGTTTTTCTTGATCTTCCATCATATTTAAACCAATAAAGAAAAAATGAATATCATATTGATTGTTTCTTATAAGTGATTTTACAGCATCAATAGTGGTGTCAATTTCTTGGTATTCGTACAACGAACCAATGTAGCTAATAACTAATTTGTTAGGATTAGTTTTCTGTGTATAGGAATATGTGGTTTTTTCAAAACCGTTTTTTATTGTAATACCTTCTTTGTTAATAAACTTACTAATTGAACTAACCCAATAGTCGGATACAGATAAGAAAAAAGTGGCGTTAGACGTCCATTTTCTTTCGCTTTTTGTTTCAAGTACTTTTATAAACTTCGATAAGAAATTGGACGGATTACTTTGTTGATGGCTATTCCATTCATCTCTATAATCTGGAATCCAATGGATGTGCGGAAACTTTTTTTTAAGTAAATAGCCAATAAAAAAGGATTGAAATGGTCTGCCAGAGGCAATTACAGCTTCAATATCAGGGTTCTTTTCTAGAACCTTGGTTGCGTGTTTATAAAAGTTAGAATAGGGTAAAAAGCCGATATAAAAATTAGAGAAAACCAGTTCAAAAAACGTCAAAGCCTTTTGGGCTATAAATAGTTTAGGGAAAAGGGATAGCTTATCTCTTAAACTTTGTCGGTAAGGTAATCTGTGGATCTCAGCTTTGTTTGTTTTTTCAATTTCAAGTTGGTTGTTGAAAACCTTGGAAGTTATGTCCATTTGGTTGTCATTCCACTGGCGTGTAATAATTATCGGATATATATCATCATTTGAAAGATATTTTGACCAAGCATAGGTACGCTCACCTCCTACAAAATTGCTAGGCGGGAAAAAGTAGGATAATATTAAAACTTTCATGAAGTTATAAAGAGGTTATAGCGTTATAGAATGCGTTGTAATTTTTATCCGCGTTGTAATTTTTGTCCCAATTTTCATAAGAATGTTTTCGCTTCTCCGTTTGTTCTTCATAAGAGGAGTCAAAGAAATTAGCGATGATAGTTGAAACATCATTAGTTTGAAACTGTTGATTAACAAGGAAGCCATTTTGCTCGTTAACAATTTCAGAAACGCCCCCAACATTAGTTGCCAAAACAGGTATTCCTGCTGATTGGGCTTCCATAATACTTACAGGAATACCTTCGGTTTCACTAACATTAACAAATAAGTCCACGTAGTTATTGGCATAGTAATCTAGAATCAGGCTATTCGAAACCATTCCTCGAAATTCAAAATTTATATTCGGTATGTGTTCCTTGGCATAGTTGTATAACTCCGTTTTTAGAGGTCCGTCACCAAAATGAACCCATCTAATTTCCTCAAAGTGCAACTCCTTTATGATGTCAATAATTAGGTGGATACGCTTCAACGGAATAATATTACTACAACTGCAAAGTACAAAGCCTGTGTTACTTTTATTAATGATAGGAGCTCTATTGTTTAATTTACCCAACCGACTTACATCAGTTTTGGGGTTGTTTGTCGTGTTTAATAAATTGTCAAAAGTTGTTTTACCACTTTGCGAAATAGTGTATGTTTTATCTAAAGTCTTAATAATAAATTGCTTAAAGGGCAGATACGCAGGATGGTGCCTTTTGTAATCAACATCCCAACCGTGAGCTCTTGCTATGCAAATAAGACCTTTGTTTTTTTGTTTATAAAGAGATAACGCCAAGGCCATTTCATCGTGCCAATAGGAATAAAACAGAATGTCCTGGGTGTCAATATCAACAGTGTCAACAAAAGAATTGATGTTTTTTAAAATGAAAGTTGCTTTGGAATAGCTACCCAAAATGATTTTTAGGTGGAGTAAAGATGGTTTAGTTTTAAATTGCGCCCCAATATTAATCAACTCAGACCAAAATGCTTTTTTAAGAAAAAATCGCAAAATCCATATTTTATCCCAACTGGTAATTTGGCGACTTATAGGAATTGAGATTACATTTTTTGGCGAAGTCCTTACTGCTTTTTTTTGATTGTTGTGAAAACAGAGTATAAATATTTTCTCAAATTTGGAAGCGAGGATATTAACTTCATCATCAAGAAAAAACTCTCCATCATAAAGTGGATATGCCGATGTTAGTAGAACTAAATATCTATAAGGTTTCATTTTTTATGTGTTGTAGATATTTAGTAAATTTTCTATATATAGACTGATATCAAATTGTTTTGCGTATTTCTGAGCGAAGACAGATACTCTATTATATTCTGCTTTTTTGTTCCAAAGAGAAATTATTTTGTTTGCAAAAAGGACAGGGTTGTTTTCAAAAATCATATATCCATTTTCTCCCTCTATGATTAAATCTCTGTTCCCTTTGCCATCAAGCGTAATTACTGGCAAGCCAGCGGCCATAGCTTCAATTAGAACTAGACCTAGTGGCTCATAAGTTGCACTATGAAGATAAATGTTGGCATGTTCAAGATGGGTCTCAACGTTTTCAACATTCCCTAAAAGAGAAATACATTTCTCTAGTCCTAGATTAGAAATCTTCTCTCTTATTTTCGTTTTATTTACCCCGTCTCCGAGAAGGTGTAGGTGAAAAGGAAATCCCCTGTTGAACAATACAAGGGCAACATCTATCAAAAAAGTTTGGTTTTTCTTGTCAACGAAGGAGCCAACATTAATCAAATGAATTATTTCCTCGGTACCATTTCTTGTTTTCTTATTTAAAAAACGGGAATAATTTATCGCATTCAGAAGTCTAGTAACACTATATGGTTGAGCGGTGTTCTCAAAATAAGAAAGGGTATCATTTGATATTGCAATAAAACGAGTACCGCCATTTTTTTTGTAGCATTTAAACAAAAATCTTTTTTCTAAAAAATTGGCTGCTTGTTTTTTAGAAAAAAGTGTGTAGAGGCCGAAGTTTCGGAATTGTTGCATATTATCGTGACAATGTGAAAACCATTTTGCGCTAGGATAAAAACAATGGCGGCTAACAATTTCGGCTTCAAATAAATGGGAGTGGATTACATCGGGTTGATAGTTATCGATAAATGCTTTAAGTGACGCAACAGAATAGCGGTTTTTTCGCCATAACGACAGCTCAATTCTAGATGGGATAATGTGTATTAAGTCTTGAATGTCGCTTACATCATATTCAATAATATCGTTAAAAACGATTAGAGCAACAGAGATCGTTTTTCTAGTGTTTAATTCTCGAACAATATCTATTACAAGCCTTTCTGCTCCTCCTTTGCGGAGTGTTGGTATGATATGAATAACTCTCAAACAAACTAAATTTCTAGGTTAATTGATTAAACGAACACTATGTGCCTCAGCGTTAACGTATATCTTTTCAGGCATTAAATGTACAATATTTCCAACAACAGCAGTTGGAGATAGGTGTAGATTATAATAGTGTAAAACGTTTTTACGCATTGTTTTTTTTTGGTTTTCAGGCATTGAAAATGCAAAGAGAATAATATCGTCTAAATCTACAATACGCTCAAACACTATAGCATTTTCAAGATGTTGAAGCGGAGGTTCAAACAAAAGTGCATAATCGGCTTGAATCAAAGGAATCGTTCCAACAGACATAGCTTCAATAATATTATGCGAAAAAGGCATACTTATGCCTGGACAGGCCATAAAAAAATTATACTGACCAAGTGTTTTCCGAAGATTTTGCATTGGAACGCTGAAATATTTACGATCAATAATAACTATTTTATTTTCTGCGCTTTTATTGTCGAGAACACTCATTGATTCGGGCACTATCGTTAGTGGATTCTGTTTAAGGTAATCGTATAATTCAATTCTAGAGCATATATTAAACTTCCGAGCTTCTTTTAAAATGGAGTACTGCTTTTCTTCAAAGTTCCCTGCAAAAAAGACACTGTTTTTTCTTTCGTTATCTATAATGTCTTCAAGGTAATAATTTGAATAGAAAACTAAAGGGTGCATGGCCATTGGAACGCTAAAGTCTTTAGTTGTTTTATGCTTAGAAAAGTAATCGTACGACAATAAGATTCCTTTGCCTTTTCTATCGGAAAAAACTAACTCGCAATTTTTAGGTTTTACAAAGCAAAATCTAACATTCTTCTCTTTAAAAAGAAGCATAGTGTAGGTGTCAAAATCCCCAAGAAACTTGAAGTTTACTTTGATATAAACAACGTAATTGTTAATCAAAAAAAACTTAATAAACAAATATAAATACCGCTCATAAGGATTGTTGGAAAGATCAAAAAAAACAGGCTTGGCATTAATATTATTTCGGCTTTTCTTAAGGGGAAGCATTTTAATCGCAATCATCAGACCCCTTGTACAGCGAAAAAGGTATTTTGCCATTCTAATCATAGTATACTAATTTTTCGACTTTTTCTAAATTTACGAAAGTAACAAGTCGGCCTAACACATTTAATCTGAATAAAAACTGTCTTGATGTCAAATCATTTATCAGCGACAAAAAAGTATAATAAATTGCCATTTTCCGGTTGTGATTATATATGTGATATATCGCAGCCCTAAAAAGACAACCACTTATTTTTTCCAGTTTAATTTTATTAGAAATTTTTCCTCCAGAGTGTTGGTTAGAAAAACAATGTTTTAATGTCTTTAGTTCTTCAATTCCAGTATTATTTTGTTTGAAATTTACGGTTCTATCTATGTGATCCGTTGCAATGACAGTGGCCTGATTTGGAATAAAGATCAACTCGTTTTTATCGACAATTCTTAACCAAAGTTCCATGTCTTCCCCAATTCTAAAACTAGGGTTAAAGAGGTTGCTTTCTAAAAGCGCCTTATGAATACACGTTTGTGGAGTGCCAATAATGGCGTTCGTTACAAAGTCAAAAACAGTATTGCTACCTCTCTTTACCTCTGTTCTTTCTTTTAAGACACCATCTTTGTCAAAAATAATTGCCGTATAGAAAAGCGCGTGTTTTTCACTGCATTCGTCAATAAATCGCTTTAAGCCTTCTAATCGGGTCGGAAGAAAATAGTCGTCACTGTCTAAAAAGCAAATGTAGTTTCCTTTTGCGTTTGCGATTCCGTTATTGCGTGCTGCCGAACGTTCGGCATTTTTCTGATAGATGTATTTAATTCGGTTGTCATTAATAATTTCTATGGTCTCCTTTGTGTTGTCAGTTGATCCATCGTCTACAACAATCAATTCCCAGTCTGAATACGTTTGATGTTGCACACTATTAATAGCCTTTACTACCATCTTTGCACGATTGTAGGTAGGAATGATGACTGAAAAAAAGGGTCTCAGGTCGCCATCAATCGTTTTAATATCCATTTAATTTTAATTTTAGTTTCTATTTTCTTTGATAAAAGAGGAGATGTGCTATATGTATTGATGGTCGTCTTATGATAGCAGAAATTAAACCATAAGCTAGAAAGCTTTTTGCTAAAGTATGCTTGGTCAAAATACTTTGCTTTCTCGTTAGCTAAGATAAGATCTTCAAGCAATGTTTTTATTGTAGTTGTGGAACTTAAAATTTTGTCGTAATCCTGATAATTGAGTCGTGTAAAATCTTCTAAAAGGATGTTGTTTATTTCTATACCAATATTATGAAATTCTCTTTGTTTTATCTTGATGCTGTTTTCTATTTGTATTGATTTATGTTTCGCAGAAACACTCCCTTCATGAATTCTATATTTCAGCAAAACCTCTTGTATGTTCGCTAGTTGAAAATGACGACCAATTCTAACAAAGAAATCATAATCTTCTGCATGAGAGAAGTTAATGTCAAATTTCAAATCAAAGTAAAGTATGTTCTTTCTTCTTAACATTAAAGAAGGATGACACAAATGACACTGGAAAAGCATTTGAAACATAATTTCATTGTGTGTTGGCTTATATTTCGAGATATTATGGTCGTTGTCTAAAGACACAAACCAACTTCCGCATAATGCAACATCTGGATGCGATTCCATAAATGTAAATTGTGTTTCTAGTCTTGTTGGAAGACTAACATCATCTGCATCCATTCTGGCAATGTATTCCCCTTTACATAATGCGATTCCTCTGTTAAGTGTTGCTATTAACTTTATATTTTGTTCGTTTTTAACATAACGAATACGAGTGTCATTATAGCTTAAAATAATTTCTTCGCTATTATCAGTAGACCCATCGTTGATAATCAAGAATTCGAAATCAGAAAATGTTTGAGATAGAATACTATCAATTGCTTCTTTTAGATAGGGTGCAGCATTGTAGACCGGCATTAAAACACTAATGGATGGTTTTCTCATACTCCTTTCTTTATAAACCCAACAATGTTTCGAAGAATATTCCCCCCAGGCAAGTGATACAAAAGCAATACAAACTTAGATTTGTTTTGAGAATCAAAAGGATAAAGGCATAAAAATCGAATAATTTCTATGTCCATTTTACAAAAGTCTGAAGATTTGTAATAGTGGTTTATAAGCTGATGTCTCAACTGTTTAAATCTGTTTCTTTTGAAGCCACGACTTATCTTGTTTTTAGTAATAGGGCTACTGCAAATAATTTTGAAAGCCGCAATTTGAGGCGAGATATAATCTTTTGTGAGCGCTTTAGTGTTGTTATGGTGGATATTAAAATCTATAGTTGCAAAAGGAACTTGTATCAACCCATACTCAGAAACTATTCTCGAGAGCAGTTCAACATCCTCATTTATTTTTAAGTCTTCTTTAAATCGATATTTTCTAAGAATTGAAATACTAATGCAAACTGTTGAGGGCGCAATTTGATTTGAAATCACATACTCAATTAAATTACCTTCAGGCTTTGGAAATAGCACCTCTTGTTTTCGATCAGAGAAGCACCAAATCATACCCGTAAAATACAAAGCATCCCTATGTGCATTAGAAATGATGGCTTCTTTTATCACACTTAGGTGATTTTGATGCCAGTGATCATCGCTATCACAAAAGCATACAAATGTGCCTTTTGCCAATTTAATACCTTTGTTTCTTGAAGCGCTTCGCTCTAAATTTTTTTCGTTTTTATAATAAATAACACGAGAGTCATTGAACTCTCTCACCACGGCCTCAGTATTGTCAGTTGAGGCATCGTCTATTATAATTAGTTCAAAGTCACGATATGTTTGCCTTAAAACAAAGTCAATCGTTTTTGAAATTAAATGGGCTCTGTTATAACTAGGAATAATGACCGAAAAAAAGGGATTACTCATAACCGTTCAATGTTTTTTTTCAAGGTGTATACCAAGGTATAAACGTTCGTTATATCTGCCTTTAGTTTGTTTCGCTCCTCAACTTCTCCTTTTTGTGCTTCAAATTTCAGAATAATATCGCGGCTGTTTTTGAACAAAAAGGCAAAAAGAATTTTTGGATACATTTTGTAAAGTTCGCGTTTTTTGTGAATTAGCTTATCCTTCCAAAAGGGCAACTTTAGGTTTTTGCCTGATATTTCACTGTTGCTTATCACATCGTTGTAAAGCTGTGTATAAACCCGTGTTTTACCAAAGCCTCTATGCAATTGTTTTAGATAGTTGAAATTCATACGGCCGTCACTCATAAAATGTTTGAAAGTTAGTTTGTTGCTATTGGCAATCTTATAGCCAAGCATATTCGCAACAATACAGTATTCGGTGTCACCCCCGGAACTAAGTTCATTTCCTTTTCTGTCAGAAAGTACACTTGAAAAATTAATTTTCTCTAATTGCTCAAAAAATGCTTTTCGAATCGACATGCCTGCACCATAAACAAACGAGCCATATTCTAGCTCGTTCGTTTCGTTGGTTGTTAGTTTTCCGCAAGCAAAATTGAGCTGAAACTCATCAAACCAAATTGGCTTTTCTTTTTCAAAAACGGGCTCACCTATCCCACCTAAAAGCATAATGTCTTCGTGTTTGATCAAAAGATTGTAGGTTGTTGCTAAGTAGGACGGATTTAGCCAATTGTCATCATCACAAAAAAGAAGAACATCGTAAGATGAAGAATCTATACCTTTTTTGCGAGCGTTGCTTAATCCAGGAATTGGCTCCTTTACAATTTTATAGCTGATTTTACTTTGGCTTTTCAGGAGGTCGAAGGCTACAATAGAAGTGTTATCAGTTGATGCATTGTCTACAAGAATAATCTCAACTCTAAACCCATTAAAGGATTGAGCAATAAGATGATTTATTGTTTGAGGGAGACGATGCTCGCTATTGTAACAGCAAATTATAACGGAAATCCCATGCATATTGCCTTTGCTTTTATTTTTTCGAAATAGAACGCCCAATGCATTCCGCTCTCTTTATACATATACGCTAATTTTTGTTGTTCATGGCAGCGTTTGCTCTTGAGCACTTTTTGGGCCAATTCGTCTTTAAATATCTGCTGAAAACACGAAACGGCTTTCGTTGTTTTAATTTGCTTGTTAATTAGCGAAACTCCTCCGTAAACACCGTGCTCGTGCACTCTGTATGTTGCTGTTTTTTCGTTGAGATAAAAATAGTCGCCTTCTCGCGCATTAAAGAGATGGACAATCCAATCGGCATAAGGACTTTGAAAGTAGGCAGAAGGAAAAACAATGGGGTGGTTTTTGAACAGAACAGAACACGTGGGAACATTGTTGTTTTCTAGAAAATCGGAATAGGAGAGCCTTTCTTTATTGTCGTCAACATAATCGGAATATTTTGTCTCAACCAATTCATTTAGAATTTGTGCGTTAGAAAAACAAGCGCTCAAAGTGGGGTCTTTTTCTAGAATCTGGCTTTGTTTTTTTAGTTTGTATGAATCATTCCAATAATCGTCTCCTTCCAACAGAGCCACATATTTTCCCTTAGCGGCATTTATACATCTTTGCCAATTTTTTTGCATTCCTACATTGCGTACCCTTGGTAGTAAAATCCAATCTAAATTGTTTTTAGCGAGAAACTGGGTAATTATATTAAAGGTGTTATCACTTGAACAATCATCGGCTATTATTACATCTATCGACACATCCTTTTGGTTTAGTATAGATTGTAATGCCAACTCAATATACTTTTCTTGATTATAACAAATCAAACAAACACTTATAATTGGCAACATGGTAGAGATTTATTTAGTGTTGGCTATCTAATTCAAACTTAGTATAAAATCACAAATAGAGTAGTGTTCAATTCTGCTCATCAGTTTCTAAACTTATAGACACAAAAATCCGTTTTCCGGAATTAGGGTCAAAAAAATATGCATTCTTATATTCGCCATGTGTAAGTGCTCTTAACAAATCTATTGTTTCGCCAATAGTTTGTTGTTTTTCTATCTCAAGTTTACAAAGCGCGTTGAAGTCTTTCATAAGGTTAAGATTACCTTCGCTATTCGCTTGGATTGTAGAATATTGCCCAGATAGAATAGACTCAATGTGGGTGTTCAGCAATGCAATTTCCGCAGCCTGAACTCTATTATAGGCGCTTAAAGAAGTATCAAAGCTATATACCGGAACTTCTTTTTGAGCAATTATTGCTCCGTGGTCTAGATCTTCATCAATCTCGTGAATAGTTGCGCCTAATGGCAGTTTATTGACGATGGAAAACACTTGCGGAAACCAACCCCTATTGTGGGGGTTTAACCCAGGGTGAATATTAATACACTTTACCGCTTTGACCAATTCTGCGGGGAAAAGCTGTTTGCAGTGAGCAGAGATTACGAGATCGTATTTTTCTATTATTGATGGATAATCTAGCTTGACATTGATAGGGAAGGCTTTGATATTGCCTTTAATAAAAGCATCAGAAATTTTAGGATTGTTGTAGCTGTAGGCAAAAGCGAAATTGGAGAGCGATAGGTTTTTGCTTAAAACAACTTCAATAAACTTTTCGCAAAGTTGAAAATTGTCGGATATGATTAGAGTATTACGGAAATCCATTTGCTGTTCTTAATTTTGTTTCTTGAATATCAATAATATTAAAACGTAAAGTGTTATCTAAATAGCGTTGTTTACAATGGATGCGATTCGCTTAACCTCATGTTCTTCGAGATCAGGATAAAACGGCAGGCAAAGCACCCTTGAAGCAATGTCTTCAGAAACAGGACAAGGTTGATATGCTAAATAAGTTAGTTTGTTCAGCGATGGGAAAAAATAGCGTCTGCTGTTTATATCGTTGAGCGAAAGTTGTTTTTGAACATTTATAGCAGTTTCTTCAGTGTCAAAAATTACGGGAAAATAGGCATAGTTATAGTCATCCATTTGGGAGTATACCGGAAATCTTAATTTTGAAGTATTGAGCAGTTCCATATAACGAGAGAAAACAGTTTTTCGGCTAGAGATAATTTCATCAATTTTTGGGAGTACACATAAGCCCATTGCGGCATGAAACTCAGAAACCTTCCCATTGATTCCTATAGTCCTATAATCGTCATAGAAGTGCCCAAACTGATGATAAAGCTTAACCTTTTCTGCTAACTGTGTGTCGTTACAAATAATGGCTCCTCCCTCAATAGTGTGAAATAGTTTAGTGGCATGAAAACTACAGATGGAGATATCTCCAAAACTAAGAAGAGACTTGCCCTTGTAACTGCTCATGAACGCATGAGCGCCATCATAAATAACCTTTAAGTTGTGTTTTTTTGCAATCGTTTCAATTTTTTCGATGTCACATGGAAAACCGTATACATGTGTTGCTAAGATGGCCGAGGTTTCAGGCGTTATGGCAGCTTCAATTAATTCTGCATTTATACAAAAGGTGTTTTCTTCTATATCAACAAAAATCGGTTTGCAATTTTCCCATAAAATAGCTCCGGTAGTTGCAACGTAGGAGTATGGGGTGGTGATTATTTCACCTTTCAAATCAAGCGCTTTAATGGCAATTTGTAAGGCAATCATCCCATTGTTGACATACAACAGAGTAGAAACATTTAATTTTACTCGAAGGGTTTCCTCCAATTCAAGAGCCATTGCTCCTCTATTGGTTAGCCAACCGGTTTCCCAAAGTGGGGCTATTTTTTTAGTGTATTCTTCAAGAGAAGGTAATATGGTTTTAGTTACATTAATCACAGGCAAATTATTTTTCGAAATAAAGGATTAGTTTTTTACCAAGATTCATTCCTGGAATTTCAATAAAGCGGTAGGTTACATATGATAGAAGAACTGATAGAAGAACCGTTAAAACATATCTTATACCAAAGTCGGTTATTTGTTTTCCGGTGTATGAAACGAAGCCCAATCGTTCTAAAATGATGAGAACTAAATGGTGCAGCAGATAAACACTAAAACTAATTTTACCTATAAAAACAGTTACTCTGTTAATAATTATTTTCTCGGAAAAGAAACTTGCATAATAAGCAAGAGCAGAAAACACAAAAGCAAATAAGATATGTTCTGCTAAAAGCCCATACGTAACCGCCAAGTATGCCAATAGAAGAAGTAAAAACAAAGGTGTGCTTAAGTTGGCTTCCAAATTATTTTTTGACAAGGCAAAAAACAAAACAATTCCTATTGCAAATACAGGCAACTGAGACAAAAAATTCACGTATAAAAAAGTACTCTTTATACCAACCTCAGGAATAATGCAGAATTTTTGAAATAGAAAACTAGAAATAACGGCAGTTACAAGCGAAAATAAAAGCAGCCAGAGAGACCTGTTTAAGTTACAAATAAACAAGAATATTGCTGGTAGAAGAGTGTAAAAAAGCATTTCAATGGCAACACTCCATCCTCCAGGAACGATACTATTAATCCAATACGGATTGAAAGAGTTTGTGAAGGTTAAAGTTGTAAGCGTCAATCCAAGGAGATTCCCATTTGTGACGCTCTCATAAAATCTAGGATCTGATTTGTTTAGAAAAAAGTAGAGGACTACAGTAATATAAAACAATGGGGCTATTCTAAAAAAGCGCCTGATAAAGAAATTGAGCGTTGGATTTTTTTCAGAAGAGCTTCTTTTTGACATAGACAAGTATAATGTGAGGGCGCTTAATACATAGAACAGCTGAACCCCATAGCCACCAGCATTAATAAATTTATCAAAAAAAGAAGGAAACGAGTTGTTCCCAAAATGTCCAGTGTGAATTAAAAGGGTTAATAACACTGCAATACCCCTCAGTGCGTCAATATAGTCGTATTTCTTTACTTCAACGAGTTGAATGTCTTTCATAGTAATAAAGTTACTTATATAGTTGTTTTTCTTTCATTTCATTCAAGCTTTCTTCATAGGCAACACTTTCTTGAGGTTGCGTTATAACCCAATCTGTTAACTTTTTAATGCCGTTTTTTAGGGGTGTTTTTGGCTCAAACCCAATTGCCTTTTTTATTGCTGAAATATTTGCATAGTTGTGCCGGATATCGCCCACTCGATAGTTCCCCGAAATAAAAAATTTTGATGCTTTTTGATATGCTTCCGATAAATTTGAAATTACATCAATTACAGAGGTTGAAACTCCCATTCCAACATTAAATGTCTGATTGTTTGCATTTTCGCTATCGATAGAAAGATAAATAGCATTACAAATATCTTCTACATATATAAAATCTCGGCTTTCTAATCCATCTTCAAAGACATTGATTTCCTTGCCCGTAAGCATAAGGCTGGAGAAAATGGAGAGTATTCCTGTGTAGGGGTTTTTAAGCGATTGCCCATCTCCAAATACATTTTGAAACCTTAAAATTACATAGGGTATGTTTAGCGAACGACAAACAATTCTAATAGATTCTTCCTGATAGTACTTAGATAAACCATAAATGGAAACTGGTTTTATTGGCGATTCTTCATCGGTTGCTTCTGGTTCTAAAGGAATTTTGCAAATTGGGCAAATCGGGTTGAAAATTTTATTCTGCATATCTGAGTCGTTGCGTTGATTCGGATACTGTTCCCCGTGTATGTTGCATCGGTATTTGCCTTCTCCGTAAACGGCTCTTGAAGAAGAGACAATGACCTTTTTAATTTTTTCTTTGTTTTTTGAAATCGCCTCAAGTAAAACGGACGTGCCAATACAATTTACATCTGTATACTCTTTAATTTGATACATCGATTGTCCTGTCCCTGTTTGTGCAGCAAGATGTACGATGTAGTCATTCTTGGCAACAAGTTTTTCTACTAAAGCGGCATCTCTGATATCGCCAATAACCAAATTCACTTTTTCTGAAATAGTCTTTATGTCTGGATGTTCACCATGAATTTGGGGGTCAAGTGAATCAAGGACCGTTATTTCAAATTCTGTTTTGGAAGATAATAACCCTACAAGTCTTTTTCCAATAAATCCAGCACCTCCAGTAATTAAAAGTTTTTTCATATTATATTAATTTATCGCCCTTGAATATTGTATTTATGGCGTGGTCAATTTTTATCCAAGAACTAGGAACATAACTAGAATGGTCAAAATCAGTTGTGTTAAGCCAGTGCATTGGCGCGATTACAATTTTTGAAGAATAATCACTTAGCCAAGCCGCCCACCAAGGAAAAGTACTGTTGGGAATAATGTGGTGTTTGCAATTTACCATTAAACGAAAATCCTCATAAAAATCAGGAAAATTGTGCTGAACAAAAACGCAATCGTATTTGCTTTCAAAGTATCTGTTTATCCATGCATTGTCATCGGAAAACACAAAAAACACAGGGTTTTCAATTCTTTCAGCAATTACATCCATTGCTTTGTAGTAGTATTCTTCACCACAGGTCCCATGTAAAGGGTTGTTCAAAAAGTTGGTTCTTCTAATACTAATACAAACCGAATTGCAATTCTGTATCTTTTCAATTAATTTGAGATTTGTTTCAGAAGGAAGGTTTTTCAGGGTGAATTCTTGTTGTAATTGTTCCCGAACTGCTCCAAAATAACGCTCATCTGTAAAATAGCCTTCTACATAAGTGTTGTTTAGAAGATGGTTGAATTTTGGATTGTACGTTAAGCGTTCTTCTTTAACAAAAAATTTATGCTGTTTGGGGGCAAGCTTAATACGATATTGGTTTAATAGTTTTTGAGCCAGTGTTTTTCCTAATGGATGACAAACAGAATCTATCTCTTGTTCTGTTGCCTCTTCACTGGAAATGTTAAACCTGTTTAATCCAAAATCCCTTTTGTAGGTGTACCCCCATTGTGTTACCTCGGCATGTTTTTCAAAATAACGCGAGTCTATTTTCAAAGAAGTGTTTAGTTGTTTGGCTCTTGCAAGCCCAAATGCATATTGGAAAAACTGATTTCCTAAACCCTGAAATATTTTTGTAATTATCATGGCTTAAATCATGGTGGGCTCCGACCAAACTAGTTTAGGTCGAATAAGATGATGAGAAATGTCGCCAAACCAAGATTCATTTTCCCGTTTATCCATAACTTCAAAAACCAAAACCTCGTGTATGGTTTGTAATGGTATAGAACGGTCTTTAGCTAAAACAATCGTTACAGAATATAATCCGTTGTTTAACAAGTTGTCTGGAATGTTACAGGTAAGAGTAGTTGTGCCTTTTTTAGAGATAAAAGAACTGCTTAATGAATTAAAAACCGTTTGCCCGCTTGCGCTTATTAATGTAAAGCTTAGATTTAGCAATTGGTCATCTTCGTTGCAACAAACGTTAAAGTGGATGTAAATAGCAAAGGAAATATCAATGAGTTGGCTGTCTTGAGAGTTCGTAGTTATCCATGCTTTGGAAATGTATGCAGAACCTTCTACTGTTTTCAATTTAATGTCATTCGTAAGCTTATTTACAAAATCGATTTTTTGATACTCATTAACAACAACATCCATATTGCCAAATGATTGAAGAGCTCCTTGTCTTAAGAGTATCCCTTTTTTACAAAGTGCAGATACAGCAGCCATATTATGGCTTACAAACAAAATAGTTCTACCATCATTCTTGCTTACATCTTGCATTTTACCTAAGCATTTCTTTTGAAATTCGGCATCACCAACAGCCAACACTTCATCTACAATTAAAATTTCGGGCTCGAGGTGCGCAGCAACAGCAAAGGCTAGGCGTACATACATTCCACTACTATATCTTTTTACAGGTGTGTCAATGTATTTTTCAACGCCACTAAACGCAACAATTTCATCAAATTTAGATTTGATTTCATGTTTCGACATTCCTAAAATGGCTCCGTTTAAAAAGATGTTTTCTCGTCCAGTAAGTTCAGGGTGAAAACCAGTGCCAACCTCGAGCAAAGACGCAATTCTACCATTTATTTTAATTTTCCCCTTTGAAGGTCCTGTTACTTTTGATAAAATTTTAAGTAGAGTAGATTTTCCAGCACCATTTCTGCCAATAATACCAACAGCTTCGCCTTTTTTTATTTCAAAATTAATATCCTGTATTGCCCAAACGTAATCGTTGCTCCCTTTTTCTGTTCTTTCGTTCAGTACCGTTACTTTTTCATAAGGATCTTCCTTTCCTCTAATTTGATGCCACCAACGATTCAGGTCATGCGAAAGAGTTCCTGTGCTAACCTGACCAAGACGATATTGTTTGTATAAATGCTCAACTCTTATTGCAACGTCACTCATAGGATTACTACACTGTATCCATAAAGGATTTTTCGACCTGATTAAAAAATAATATCCCAATAAAAACAATGCCCAACGAAAACAATGCTGCGTAAATCATTCCTTCTAACCGGAACTCACCTTGACTAAAAACACTGTATCGAAAATTTTCAATAATTGATGTAGTAGGGTTTAGTTCAATTATTTTTCTTAGTCGTCCAGCTGTGCTGTTCAGAGGATATATAACAGGAGTTGCATACATTAATAGCTGTACTCCAAATGTTAGCAGATAACTCAAGTCTCTGTATTTTGTTGTTAGCGAGGATAAAATAATCCCAATCCCAAATCCTAAAACAGCCATTATTAGTAAATAAATGGGGAGCAAAACTATTGTAGCATTAATGGAAAACGTCTGTTCTCCGGTTGAAAAAAAGAAAAGATAAACACTCGCCAACAAGAGGAGTTGAATTGAAAGCTTAATAAGGCTTGAAATGACAATCGAAATAGGAGTTACCAACCTAGGAAAATAAACTTTTCCAAAAACACCCGCATTTGACAAAAAGGTATTTGATGTTTTCGTTAAACAGTCTGCAAAGTAATTCCACATGGTTATTCCAGAGAGATAAAATAGTGTTGGGTTAATCCCATCAGTTGAAATTTTCGCGATTTTGTTAAACACAAACAAAAAGGTAACAGTGGTAAAAAGCGGTTGTATAAAAAGCCAAATGGGACCAAGTATTGTCTGCTTATATTGCGAAACAAAATCTCTTCTAACAAACAGCAAAATTAAATCTCTGTAATGCCAAATTTCTTTGATATTAACATCAAATAATGACCGTTTTGGCTCTATGACCTCGGTCCATTGCGTTATGTTTTCTTTGTTGTTCAATGGTCTAATAGTATAGTTGAATAGATGCAACAGGAATATCTCAGTTCAGGGTTTCTGAAAACCTGTTACAAGCGGGCAAATATACATTTTTTAGCGAAAGAGCTTAGTTCTGCTCCGTTGGCTATTATATAACAACAATTTTATATCTGTCGCTATTCAAAAATGCAGGATACCAACCGGCAGAAATGGATATGCGAAATTGATGCTCCCCTTTTGGTAAGTCGGGTATGGCAATGTTTAACGTTTTGGCCTGCCCATCAAAAAAGGAAGCGTTAATAAAAACGTTAGTTACAGATTCCCCGATTTGCTTTTTTGCATCAAAAAACTGAACACTGATTTTGGGTAAGCTAGAACTATCGATAGACAGGTTAGGCATTTCATCAAAGCCCAAGACAGGTAGAACGGATATGTTTAGCGTGTCTTGCGGTTTTGTAGAGTAGCTTTTCTCTTCAGGAATAAATCGAATAGGGGAATAAGTAAGAAATGGATCTTGAACAAGCGTTGTCCATGTTCTGTTTGCTGTTACCACTGAATCTTTATAGACATCTCTCCAATTCAACACTAGTAAAACCCTCTTCCCAAAAAGTTTTTGATCGGATTTCCACAGGTCGTATTGATTATGCCGACCAACAAGGTTCGTTAAGCATACCGCTTCTTTGCCGGTGTAGTAGGTGTACTTAGCGGCTTTTTGATACGAATCCATAAATGCAATGGGTAAGCCATTCGCTTTAGCTTCCATTTGTTGCGCCCAAGTTTTCCATCGGTGAAAATCGGTTTCAAATTGCAGCGATTTCGGTAAAAAATCGTAGACCAAGAAAATTCTTGCTAGCATCACCAGCGGGAAGGAAATGCAGAAAATAATATGAATGGCTTTTTTCCATTTTTCACGATCTTCTGTAAAGTTATAGCCAAAGTAAACTAACGGAATAAAGCCCACGTTTGTCCAATTCGATTCCACTCGTCCTTTAAAACTCATCAATAAGAAAAACACAAATAAGCCAACCCCAAAGGTTTTTAACGAAAACTCAAAAGCGGTTTTTGTTTTGAAACGAAACAACGCAAAAAGCAAAACAACACCAATCAAAGGTCCGGTAAAAAGCAACTGTGTTACAATGTAATCCAATGTGTTTTCTATCTTGAAGTTCTCACCCACGGAACGTTCTACTAAATGATAATGAAAACTTACCCAGTTATGTTGTTGTTGCCAGAATAAGTGCGGCAGCCCTAAAATTACCACAAGTATTACAAACCAATAGAACGATTTTCTTTTCAGTAGCTGGGGTTGAACCATAAACGAAAACACCAGCACCAGCACCGCGTGGTATTTCGAATAAATCATACCCGCTGAAACAATGGCCAATAGTGTTGCCAATAAAATAGAATCGTTCTCCAAAAATTGTTTTAACACAAAGAAGAAAAGCATGGCAAAAAACATTAGCGGCAAATCAGGTACAGCAATAACGCCTCCTATTTGTAACACAAAAACCGACAAAATAATCTTCCAAAACAGCAGCAGGTTTTTTGGAGCAACGAGCTGTTCCAATAGGTAAATAAAAACAACATTCATCAGCACAACCACCAGTCGAACAAAAATTTCTTGATCTCCGAATACGGTTCCTATGCGGATAATCCAAGCAATCATTGGCGGATGATCGAAGTATCCCCATGCAAGATGTTTCGACCATAACCAGTAATAGGCTTCGTCATGAAAAATATCGGTGAATGCGGCTTGAACTAGAGCAACGATGAACCAAAGATGAAATCGATACTTTAAAAGCTGTTGAATCATACCGTAAAATAAAAAAGTCCGAACAACTGTCCGGACTTTTTTACTCCATTTCTTTTAACGACTATGGCAGAGAATTCTTGAAGGCTACATATTCCGTGGTTTCTACATTTGTTGTAGGCACACTGTTGCAACCCAATTCTGTTGATTTTGAATTGATGTTTTGTACGCGATTATCGGGGTTAGGGTGTGTGCTCAAAAAGGCCGGAGGTTGACTCGCCCCACTGGCAATAATTTTTTGAAAGAAGTCCTGCGCCCCATTGGCTCTATATATGGTTGGACAAAGATACGTTACCGATTGCGCATCAGCATCTTTTTCATCGGCTCTTGAAAAGCTCAAATTAACAAGGCTTGAAGCAATTTGTGTCAATTGATTTTGATTGTTGCCTAATACCACATCTAATAATGTTTGAATACCATACTGTTCAGTCATTTGTGTAGTAGAGTGTCGGTGATCTGCATGGCCCATTTCATGCCCAATTACTCCGGCAAGCGAAGAGGCATTGTCCAAATACTTAATCAGTCCCGAGTACACAAAAATATAACCACCCGGTGTGCAAAATGCGTTTTGTGTATTGTCGTCTTTAATAATGTAAAGCTCCCAATCGAAATCGTCTTTGTGTTGCACTTTTCCACTGTTCAATATTCTGTCGCGCATGGCATCCATGTAGGCGTATTGGGTAGGATATTGACTTCTGTTCAACACCGGATAAGTAGTTGGGTCGGCTAAAATTTGATCGCGTGTTTGTTGACCGAGTTTTTTATCGTCTTCAAGCGTAAATAAATTGATGTCTCCTTTTTTACATCCGGCAAAAAGAGTAAGCGCAACAAAATAGGAAAGAATTACTTTTTTCATTAAATATCGTTTGTAAAAGGTAAACAAATTAAGTGCCAAGCGTTAAGCCACTTCCTTTTTCTTGCTTTGAATATGCAGTTTTTGCTGAATCATCGATACCAAAACATCAATGGCGATGTGGTTTTCGCCCCCTTGCGGAATAATTAAATCGGCAAAGCGTTTGGTGGGTTCAATGAATTGTTCGTGCATGGCTTTCACAATCTGATAACGGTTTATCACATCTTGGGCCGATCTTCCACGCTCCAACATATCGCGCTCAATTATGCGAATCAAACGATCGTCAGAGTCGGCATCTACATACACTTTGATGTTGCAAAGATTGCGTATTTGTGCATCCGTAAATAAAAGAATCCCTTCCACAATAACAATGTGCCGCGGTTCAATTCTTGTTGTTTTTTGTTGGCGTGAAGAGGTAACATAATCGTAAGTAGGCTCCTCAATGGCTTGTCCTTTTTTTAAGGCTTCTATATGTTTTACCAATAATTCAAACTCAATAGAGTTGGGATGGTCGAAGTTTATTTTTCGTCTTTCTTCCAACGACAGATGGCTGTTGTCCCTATAATAAGCATCTTGTGAAATCACGGCTACTTCATTTCCCGGGAAGAAATCGAGAATTTTCTTTACCACAGTAGTTTTTCCGGATCCGGATCCTCCGGTAATGCCGATTACAATTGTTTTCATAAGTGTTAGAGATTGGTGCAATTTACAATTATCGACCGATATCAAAAAGCCACCGCTTTATTTTGTTTGTTTTGGCTTCACGGCTCGGTTGATAATACGTTGCAAATCACCACGAATATTCATTCGAACTAATTTTGGATTTTCTGCATCCGGATACACTCGATTCGAAAGGAAGACAAACGTAAGTTGGCTTACAGGATCACTCCAAACACAAGTACCTGTAAACCCGGTATGCCCGAAAACGTTCAAAGGTGCACCCTCCCACATGTTGGGTTTTTTATTCGGATCCGATTCCGGCTTGTCGAAACCTAAACCCCTGCGGGAAACGGCTGAGTGCTGCTTGGTGAACAATGCAATAGTACTTGCACTCAAAAATCGTTTTCCGTTGTACGATCCTCCATTGAGCAACATTTGCATAATTTGAGCTAAGTCCACCGCATTGGAAAATAATCCTGCATGCCCGGCAACACCTCCATACATGGCTGCTCCAGGGTCGTGTACAAATCCGCGAATGGTTTGCTTTCTGAAAATTTTATCGTCTTCTGTTGGTGCAATTTGTCGTTTTTCGTACCAATTCAGCGGAGTGTAACCGGTGCGCATCAAGCCCATAGGTTTGTAAAAGTTCTCATTCACATAACGGTCTAGTGGTTGTTGGGTAATGTATTCCACCACTTTTTGCAAGATGTAGAAATCTAAATCGCTATACACATAACCCTGATTAGACTTCACTTCGGAGGTATACATTTTTCGCCACATCGAATCGGCATAGTCGTTTCGAATGTAGAGATTCTCGGCTACCGGAGTTGAGAATTTATCTTCCGGAACAGCGCGATAATATTTCGAAAAGTTAGTGTCGATGGTAGCGCGGAAAAACTCAAAGAATGGTTTTAATCCGGCTTGGTGTGTGAGAATATCGGAAATTACCAAGCCCTTAATGGTGGCACTGTCGTCAAGCGTCAAATACTCGCCAACAGTAGCGTTGAGGTCGATTTTTTGCTCGTCATACAATTTCATTATTGCCAGTGTAGTTGCAGCAATTTTTGTAATAGAAGCGATGTCGTATAAATCAGTGGTGGCTACTTTTGCCCCTTCGTTGTACTTGTTGCCATAGGTTCTGTTCCATACGAGTTGGTTGTTTTTCACAACAGCTACTTGGCATCCCGGGTAGGCATGGGCAATTAAGCCATTCAACACCACTTCATTGATTTCGTTGAAATCGATGGCTCTACTACCTATATCTTCCGGTGTCGCGATTTTCATTCGAATAATGGTGTCAGACTTTACTCCAACTCCCGCTTTAAACCGCGTACAAGCGGTTACCGGCAATTTACCTGTACTCCGAATTCCCCCCAACAACGCATTAGCAGCGGCTAGTTGCGTGGCATCGTTGTCTTCGTATGCCACAAGTAGGTTCTTTTCGTTTTCAAAATATTTCAGCGCGTAAGGCGAGCCAAACAATACAATGATGATGTTGGTTTTTTCGCCCAACTGATGAATGAAGTTTAGCGTTGCATCGCTGAGGCCATAGTTTTTGCTGGCGAAACGACTCATGCCATGTACGCCAATAATCACCAAGTCGTGATTGGCAATTTCTTCGGCTTTGGCTTGATATTGCACTTCGTTTTCTTCGCTGAAGAAATATTTATCCCCTACTAAAAACTGTTCTAGGTGATTCTGAAAATCGGAAACACCTTTATTGTCGATAGCTAACGTGGCTATTTTTTTGTAACTGTTTTGCAGAGGCAGCATACCTTTTTCAGAAGCAGCAATGGTGATGGCATTATTGTAAAGCTCTTGACGCAAAACTCTTTCTGTCGGACTGTTCAAGCTGTCAACCAAATCGGTTAAATCAATACTTTGGCGTTCATGCAAACCTAAAATGTATTTGTAGGCTAAAATCTTCTTTACCTTTTCTTCAAGGGTATGCATAGCAATTACCCCATCTGTAATGCCTTGTTTGATTTTGGTTATGCCCATTTCAGCATTTTCCGAAAACTCCAACACATCGTTCCCGGCAACGAAAGCCATGGAATCCAAGGTTCCGGGAGCGAAAGCATTGGCGGCTCCTTTCATGTTCAAGGCATCAGTGAATACTAATCCTTTAAAACCCAAATGCTCTTTCAATAGACCTGTAGTTACCTTATGCGATATGGAACCCGGTAAACGAGAGGTGTCGAGCTGAGGTAACGAAAGGTGGGCGCTCATTACACTTCCAACGCCACAGCTAAATAAAAGCTTAAAAGGAAAAAGCTCTAAGGTGTCGAACTGTTCAAGCGACTTATTAATTGTTGGTAATCCGTAGTGAGAATCTTTATCAGTATCGCCATGTCCGGGGAAATGTTTTGCGCAAGCCAACACTCCCGTGCTTTGCAACCCATCGGCATATTCAACGCCTTTAATGGCCACATTCATTTTGTCTTCCCCGAAAGAACGATCGTTGATGACCGGATTGTTGGGATTGTTGTTTACATCCACCACCGGAGCGAAGTTTACATTCACCCCTATACGTTTACAATCTTTCCCGATTTGAATGCCCATTTTACGAATCAAACCATTGTCTTGTATGGCGCCTAGCGTTAGTTCGTGCGGGAAAGCCACCGTACTGTCGACCCGCATGGCAATGCCCCACTCCCCGTCAATAGCCACCATTAGCGGAATTCGCGTAGAATCTTGCAATCGGTTCGTCCAATAGGCTTGAGCAGTTGGCGCACCTTTGAAAAACAGAATACCTCCACATTTTCGCTCATTGACCATACGTTGAACATAAGGCATGTTCATTTTATCGCCCGAGGTGTATGCCGCCAACATAAAGCATTGTGCAATTCTTTCATCAAGCGACAATGAATCGTATTGTTCATTCACCCATTTTACACAGGCTTTATTGTCTTCCCAGTTCATGAAACGATCGTCTGTTTCCAAAGTGTTTTTGATAAAAGGAACGATGTTGTAGGGCGTTTTGTGTTCCGGAATATAGGCTTCAGCAGCCGCGGGCGCTGAGTGGACTAAACGCGAAGATAACTGCGCTTTCTCAACACATTCAATCATTAAAAACACAAAAAGAAGCAGGAATCGGTTCATGGTTTCAAAACAACGAAATAAGTGCCAAAAAAATTGTGCAACGGCTTTTCGTAGTAAACGGAGGTGGTGTGAATGAATAGAAAGGTGGGCAGGAATAGAATTTTAATTACCTTCGCAGGCTTAAAATTCAACAGCACTTATACTTTTTCATGTCGAACCGCATTCATCTTTTACCCGATACTATTGCCAATCAAATTGCGGCAGGAGAGGTTATTCAACGACCGGCTTCGGTGGTGAAAGAGTTGTTGGAAAACAGCATCGACTCCGGTGCAACACACATCAAGGTGATTGTGAAAAATGCCGGCAAAACCTTAGTGCAAATCATTGACGATGGTTGCGGCATGAGCGGTACCGATGCACGTATGTGTTTCGAAAAGCATGCTACATCTAAGATTCGCACGGTAGACGATTTGTTCAATATTCGTACCATGGGTTTCCGAGGCGAGGCCTTAGCTTCTGTGGCGGCTATTGCCCAAGTGGAGATGAAAACACGTCTACATAACGAACCTATTGGAACGTGTATCGAGATTGAGGGCATGAAGGTGTTGAAACAAGAGCCCTGTCAAACCGCTGAAGGAACAAGCATTTCCGTAAAAAATCTGTTTTTTAATGTACCGGCAAGAAGAAATTTCTTGAAGTCGGATAACGTTGAATTGCGCAATATTTTTGAAGAGTTTCAACGGGTAGCTTTGTCGCATCCGAAAGTTTCGATGCAATTGTTCAGCAACGAACACGAGGTGTTTCATTACAAAAGTGGTAACCTAAAGCAGCGTATTTGTGCGGTTTTTGATGCTAAGCACGAAGCGCAAATTGTGCCCGTGGAAGAGCGAACCAGCGGATTGGAAATTTATGGTTTCGTTGGTAAACCTGATTTCGCCAAAAAAACGAGAGGAGAGCAGTATATCTTTGTGAACAAACGTTTTGTTAAGTCGCCATACATCAATCACGCCATCAATGTGGCTTACGAGCAAATGATTACGAAAGATTCCTTTCCTTTCTACGTTTTGTTTATTGATGTTGATCCGCAACGTATTGATATTAATGTGCATCCGCAGAAATACGAAGTGAAGTTTGAGGACGAAAAACTGATTTATACTTTCGTGAACCTAGCCACGAAACATGCGTTGGGTAGCTATTCAGTAATGCCAACCTTAGATTTCACGCAGGAAGATTCATTGAACAAAAACAAAACCTTCGACCAAGTTTCATCGTGGTTAGTGCATCAAGAACAACCTACATTAAAGGTCGATAGAAAGTTTGCCCACGATTTTCATTCGAAGTCGTTTGATAACGACAATAAAGTACAAAGCAATTGGGAGCAATTGTATGAAACGAAATTGTCGCGCGCCAACGATACCGAGGAAGTGGTGGAGAAGAAGGTAGACGAACTGTTCCACGACCGTTCTAAGGAGGAAGCTGTGCCGTATCAGATTCAGAAACGATACATTGTGTCGAACATTCGTTCTGGATTTATTTTGATTGATCAACAGTCAGCCCACGAAAGAATTTTGTTCGAACACTATATTCGATTGATGGCGCATAACAGTAAAACCAGCCAACAGCAACTGTTTCCGGTAACGTTGGAGTTTAATGCCGTGGATGCGCAAATCATGGTGGAGATATTACCGAGCATACAAGCATTGGGTTTTGATGTACAAGAGTTTGGCTCGAATTCTTTTGTGATTCACGCTTTTCCGGCAGAGTTGCAGGTGCACAACGAGCGCCAAGTGTTTGAAGAGTTGATAGAGCAGTACAAAAATAATTTGTCGGTGAGTAAGTTGTCGAAACGCGAAAACCTTGCGAAATCATTGGCCTACAGCACGAGCATTAAACGCGGACAACAGCTTTCTGTAGCCGAAATGCGCAATTTAATTGATGAGTTGTTTGCTTGTGAAAATGCATATCTATCGCCCAACGGTCGACATACTTTTATCACTATGTCGTTTGACGATTTGGAGAAGATGTTCAGTGGTAAGTAGTTAATGTAAGCGTTCAGATGTTACTAAAACACCATCCTCATCCGCATAAATAAACGTTCCCGGAACAAAATCAACGCCTGCAAAACGAACAGTAATATTTTCTTGTCCTTCGTTTCTTTTTTCTGTTTTTAGTGGATGTGTGTTCAATGCTTTTATGCCTAAGTCTAGTTGTGAAAGTGCTTCACTGTCGCGCACACAGCCAAAAACCAAAACCCCATTCCATTTGTTTTTCACGGCCAATTCACCCAATTGATCGCCCAATAAGGCACAGCGCAAAGAGCCGCCACCGTCAATTACTAAAACTTTGCTTTCTCCATTCTGTTCTAATGCTTTACGAACAAATGAATTGTCTTCAAAAATCTTTAGGGTAACGATTTCGCCATGAAACATCTTACGGCCTCCGAAATCGCGGAACAACGATTCAGCAGCTTGCACTTTTTTTGGATGTAAATCGCTCAGGTCGGTAGTCTTTAAGCTCATGTTGTTTTGGGTGGTAATTTAGGAAATTGTAGTTTCAATGATTTCAACGCTTCATAAATTTTTTTGCTGATAATGTATTCTTTGTACCAGTTTTGATCTGTAGGCACAATAGTCCAATCTGCAGCTTTAGAGCAGTGTTTAAACACATCATCATAGGCTTTCATATAATCATCCCAAAAGGCTCTTTCTTTCAAATCCTCTTCATTGTATTTCCAGTTTTTAGTAGGGTCGGAAATACGCTCTTTCAAGCGTGTTAACTGCTCATCCTTTGATACGTGGAGCATGAACTTGAGCACCACTGTCCCATTTTGCGTAAGCATTTTCTCGAAATTGTTGATTTGTTCAAAGCGTTCGAAAACGGTTTTTTCATCAATCCATTTGTGCACTCTTTGAATCAACACATCCTCGTAATGCGAACGGTTGAAAATGTGAATCATGCCTTTGGGTGGTGCGTTTTGATGAATGCGCCAAAGGAAATCGTGTTTCATTTCCAAGTCGGTAGGCTTTTTATAAGAAATAACGTGGCACCCGGCCGGGTTTACCGCATCAAACACATTCTTCACAGCTCCGTCTTTTCCCGAGGCATCCAAACCTTGGATTACTACTAGTAAGGCGTGTTTGCCTTCCGCAAAAAGGATGTTCTGTAATTCTCCAATTTTAACCTTGAGCTTTTCCAGCTCCTTTTTGGTTTTTTCTTTGTTTACGGACTTTGGCGCCCGTGCAGAAAGTTTAGCTAAACTCATGGTTAACGTTTTAGTGATAGATTATTCGCCCTCTAAATTATGCTCCCATTCGATGTTTCGCTGCGATGGGGGAATATGGGCTCTGAATTTTTTAAATAAATAATAGCCGTCAAAATAGCCGATGGCTTTGTCGATTGGATTTCCTTTGGGGTCGAAAAACAACAAGGTCGGCAACTGAGACACCCGAAAAGTATTGTTTACTTCCAAGCCGTCAAAACTTTCTATATCTACCCAATACGCCAAATAATTTTCGTTTACGATTTGTGCGATTTTTGGGTGAGTGAAAATTTCGTTTTTGATACGATGGCAAGGCGCACACCACGATGCACTGAACATAATGATGTAAGGCTTGTTTTCAAATTTCGCCAAATCAGTGAACTTCTTGAACGAAAGGTCAGAGAAAATAACGGTATCCAATACAACAGCACTTGTATCCTGCGCCATTCCACGCAATGAAACAAAACTTGCAAAAAGTAAACAGAACACCCCCTTTCGACTCATATTAATGTTTTTCAAAACAAGATATATCCACAATCATACCAAAAAAAGGGAAGATTGCTTTCGTTTGTACTTGTTTATGATTAGCGAATCGCAATAACGCTTATCTCTACATTTACATCTTTCGGCAATTTGCTCACTTGAACGGTTTCTCTTGCAGGGAAATCAGACGTAAAATAGGAAGCATACACCGCATTCACTGCTGCAAAATCATCCATGTTTTTGAGGAAGATGCTTGTTTTTACGATGTTGGAAAAACCAATGCCGGCTTTGTCCAAAATAGCTTTTACATTATTCAAAACCGCTTTGGTTTCTGTTTCAATGTTGCCTTGAATTAATTCCCCGGAAGCCGGATCCAAGGCGATTTGTCCTGAAACGAACAAGGTGTCTCCCGCCCAAACCGCTTGGCTGTAGGGTCCTATAGGTTTAGGCGCTTCTGTTGAATAAACTACTTCCTTTTCCATACATTTGATTTTTGGTAAAAGTAATTGAAAACAAATGAAAGTTTTACTTGTAGGGGAAACAGATCGTACAGATGCTTTCCGACTTCGCTTGGCCAACCAACCGCAGGTGGAAATTGAAGTGTCGGATGGCGATAGCGATGAAGATTTTGACGAATATGATGTGATTTTTGATTTGAATTTCGATGATGATAATTCGAATCTCCCGATATACGCTACATTGAAGGAGAAGCATGTTTTTGTTTCCGCCACTAAACAATCGTTGGCTGAGGCGGTGTACGAACATCAAGTTAAAGTGAAGTGCTGTTTGTTTGGCATCAATGCCATTCCGGCTTTTGCCAAGGATTCAAAATGGGAAGTGGTGTTGTACCGAAAATTTGAAACGGCAGAATTAGAGAAAACACTTTCCACACTTGGTGTTGCTTTTGTTGCCGTTGAAGACCGTGTAGGGTTAGTGAAGCCAAGGGTTATCTTCCAAATTATTAATGAAGCGTGTTTTACGCTGCAAGAAGGAGTAGCTTCCATTGAAGATATTGATTTGTCGATGAAGTTGGGCACGAACTACCCGTTTGGACCCTTTGAGTGGTGCGATAAAATTGGTATAACTATTGTGTTTGAAACGTTGAATGCGATTTATGACGACACAAAAGATGAACGGTATAAAATTTGTCCGTTGTTAAAGCATAAATATTTGCGCAACGAAACGTTTTATAAGGCAAAAGCGAAAAAGGAAAAGGAAGAAAAAGGGAAATTTGATTTTTGATGCTACTCATATATGTTACACATATTACCCCGCGGACGCAGTATGTTTTTGATTTGTTTTTCAACAACATATTTCAGTTGCAGTATACTGTAACGGCAGATAAGGCGCAATTTTTGGAGTATAAAGGACCAAGAATTTCATACACAGATAATGCACTTGGCGATGAACTTTTCTTCAAAAGTACACCGTTGTTATTCGAAACAGGAATCCGCTATTTTGAATTGTCGGGTATTGATGCGCGGGAAGAAGAGATACATTTGAAAGGGTTTTTTGCCACAGCCAATTCCACATTGCCATTTGATGCCTTTGCTTCTGCATTTTATTTGGTGAGTCGGTACGAAGAATATTTGGGCGATGAGGTGGATCATCACGGCCGTTTTCATGCCCATAACAGTGTGGCGTATCAGCAGTTTTTCTTGTTGGAACCTATGGTGGATCTGTATGCACAAGTGGTGGTAAAGCGAATTCAAGAAAAATTTCCTGAATTAGTAGTAAGTCAATCTTCCTATGAATTGTTGAATACCGTTGATGTAGATATGGCATGGAAATACCAACATAAGGGAGTTATAAGAAATATAGGCGGTTTTTTCAGCGATCTTTTTAAAGGCAACTTAGCGCAATGCGTGGAGCGAATGCAAGTGTTGTTTGGGGGCAAGGCAGATCCGTTTCAAAGCTTTGATTTTTTGGAGAATACGGCCAAGGAATCAAACACACCTATTCGTTTTTTCTGGCTTTTAGGCGATCGTGGCGAATACGACAAAAACACTTCGGTGAAGAATAATCCATTTCGTCAACTTATTAACCGCTTCAAAACCAAAAGCGGTATCCATTTTTCGTATGGCAGTCATGCTGCTGAACTTGGATTTATAGAAGAACAGAAACGCTATCAATCCATCACGGGCACCAACGCAACTTCTAGCCGTTTTCATTTTTTGAAATATAAAATCGATAAAGATTTTCCGCAGTTGATTGAAGCCGGAATTCGACAAGAGTATTCTATGGGATATGCTATGCACGAGGGTTTCAGAGCATCTATTGCTCGTCCTTTTTTGTGGTTTAACCTGAAAGAAAATAAAACAACGGAACTAACCATTGTTCCATTTATGTTTATGGACGCATCTTTCCGCTATCATGATGATTTAAAAGATGAGGAGATAAAAGAAAAGATTGTACATGTGATGAAGCGAACAAAAGCTGTTAACGGAAAATTGGTAACGCTTTGGCATAACGATACGTTTGAAGAGAAACGCAATGATTGGAAAAGTATTTATTTGTGGTTTAATCAAGCAGCGAAATGATTAATTATCGCAAACGAAATGAAATTAATGAAATGCGTTGGAATGCTTTAGTTGAGCAACATCCAACAGGTTTACCTTATGCTTATACTTGGTATTTAGACATCGTTTGTCCGGATTGGAGCGCCTTTGTGTATGGCGACTATGAAGCTGTAATGCCTTTGCCAATTGCACAAAAGTTTGTAGTTAACTATGTCTATCAGCCCAACTATTGCCAGCAACTTGGGGTATTTGCGCTTAGTAATGATGTGCAATTGTTTGACGCTTTTTATA